>Ga0209080_1000110_pt1 | contig 62493 bp, 56 predicted proteins | sample JNZ110809AmetaG_FD_184123 | JGI IMG/M metagenome (GOLD analysis project Ga0209080, IMG submission 184123) | Hot spring microbial communities from Jinze hot spring, China to study Microbial Dark Matter (Phase II) - JNZ 110809A (SPAdes) (version 3) ...
TTCTATTGAGCTCTCTACTGTAATCTATTTTCTCTCTTAAGCCTTCTAACTTTTCCATTACTATCATAGGTTTAGGAAACTGTTTGACAAACTCCACTATCTCCTTCGATATAATATGTAATTGTTCTTTTACTTTCCTTCTTTCTCTATCTTTAAATTCTGGGGAGCTGATTACTATTCTTGACGAGAAGAATAGTTTTGAAATAGGAGAAGCTCCATTAACAGAGCTGGAGAGAAAAGCGGTTGAATGGTTTAGTAAAGTTTTCCTTCTCCATGAGGGTATATAATATTGGGGGGTGAAGCGCTTATCAAGATAATAGATATTAACTTCTTATAGAGAGTATTTACTTGAGAGTTATGCTTCTTCACATTGATGAAGAAACGATATTAGATCTAGTTACTTTGATAAGTGGGGAGAATGGAGAGAAGATTGTAAGATTCCTCTTGAAGAAGCCTGGGATAACAGATGAAGAACTTTCTCAGCTTACGCATCTAGATATTAAAGAAGTTAGAAAAATTCTCCATAAACTCAATGAGAGCGGGATACTTTACTACGATCTAGCTAGAGAGAAAGATACTGGACACAGGATATTCAAATGGTATATTAGTCAGGAACAAGCGATAGGATTTATCTTAACTAATATGAGGAAGATTCTCGATAGACTTGAAGAGAGATTAGAGTATGAGAAAAATCATCAATTCTACTGGTGTGGAACACAGGGATGTAGAAAACTGCCTTTTGAGGAAGCCATGGACCACCTATTCAAATGTCCAACATGTAGAAAACCACTCCAACTAATAGACAATGAACAAACAATCAGAGCACTTGAAGAAAAGATCAACGAGGTCAAGAGACATTTAGAACAACTATCTAAAGTGAAGAAGATAGAAGAGACTGAGAAACCAGAAGCTAAAGCTCCATCGAAACAGAAAGAATCTTCAAAGACAACTAAAACAAAGACAGCTACTACTGTGAAGAAATAATCATGAGCAGGATAGTAGTTCTCAGATTGGGACACAGAATTCACAGAGATATAAGAATTACAACACACGTGGCTCTTACAGCTAGAGCATTCGGAGCAGACAAAATCATCATATCTGGAGATAGAGATGAAAGATTAATAGAAAGATTAAAGAAGATTGTTGAGAAATGGGGTGGAGATTTCAACGTAGAGTATGAGGAAGACTGGAGGAGATCGATAAGAAGCTGGAAGGAGGGTGGAGGAAAAATAATACATCTAACGATGTATGGTGTTAATCTTCCAGATATTATTGAAGAGTTGAGAAGATGCTGGGAGGAGAACGATGTAATGATTGTTGTAGGGTCGGAGAAAGTTCCAAGAGAAGTCTACGTATTAGCAGACTACAACGTAGCAATATCAAACCAGCCTCATAGTGAAGTTGCAGCAATAGCAGTACTATTAGATTGGCTCTTTCAAGGAAAAGAATTATCTAGAGAATTTCCTAACGCTAAACTGAAAATAATACCTCAACCATGTGGAAAGAAAGTTGTTAGACTAGACTAGCTTTCAATCCTTTCTTCAAGATTCAGACTTCCACATACAGTGGACAAGCCTATATGCGTACCAGTACAACAACGAAAACTATCAAAATAAAGAATCCGCGGAAAAGAGGGGGAAATATTCAAAACAAATAAAAGTACTCTCATCATTTTTTAATCTTCGAATCAAACCAAACATAATGTTAAAATTTTAAATATAGGATAGCGGGAGAGAGATAGTGGGCCGGTAGTCTAGAGGCTATGACGCCGCCCTGACAGAGATAAACTCCAGAATGCGGCGGAGGACGTGGGTTCGAATCCCACCCGGCCCATCTTAATAGATTTTTTATTTATTCTATGCTGAATTATTTCTGGTTAATATAATTGTTATCGTGGTATTGTTAGGAGTGGGTGTGGTGACTGCAATTACTTCACTGCCCACATAGTACAGTCTCGTCGATATTGTTACATCGTGTCACGTGAATAATCATCTTTTAATTCTTAATGTCTTGGAGGGGTTATGTTATGGAATCTTAAAGGATCGTAATTGTTGATCTTTATGTATTGAGTGTTGTCTAGAAGATGTTTGGATTTTATTTTGTATTTTTAAATTGTTCCTCCTAATATTAAGCTCCAGTAAAGTTTGTTCACCATCTTTTTTCCTAGATACCATAGATAGCTGAATCTAGGCTTCTTGGGAGGGTTCTCGTAATTGAAATCCATGTATATTGCTTTTCTGAATCCTGCGTCGCAGAAGCATACTACTCTCCCGTCATACACTAGTTTACTCTTCTGTCCAGTAATATCTGCATATATTCTTTTGCCAACTACTTTTGCTTCAAAATGTGCAGCTGCTCCAGACTTAGATACAGGTAGGTTTGTAGCATCTCCAATAACATATACTTCACTGTACTCTTTATACTGGAGGGTATGTTTATCTACTGGTATCCATCCACTGTCAACCCCGAGTCCAGACTCCTCGACTACTTTTGCACCTCTATGAGGTGGAACCATAACTAGTAGATCGAATTTCAGAGATTCTCCTTCTAGAGAATAAACTATCTTTTTCTCAGGATCTACTGACTCTATATTGAACATTGGATGCCAGTATATGTTCTTCTTTTCCATCATTTCTGTTATTGCTTCTGCTACAGCTTCGTGAGGAAATGTTCTGGGTAGAGGTGATAGGTAGTGTATCTCAACTTTATCTCTCATCTTCTTTCTCGTGAAGTAGTAGTCTAGTAAACAGCAGAACTCTGCAGGTGCTGGTGGACACTTGTAGGGTATCCCACCTATACCAACCGCTATGACTCCTCCAGTAAATTCTTCTAAAACTTTACTTAATCTTCTAGCTTCTTCTAAACTGTAAAAGTGATATGCGATCTGGTATCCAGGTACTTCTTCTGGAACTATCCGAGAACCCGTAGCTATAACTAGATAGTCATAATCTAGTTTACCTGTTCTCTCTAGAGCTACGTACCTATTCTCTACATCAATTCCAACAGCATTATCTATAATTAATTTAACATTTTTGTTTAATAGTTCTTTTTCTTCTCTTGCGATGTCTCTTTCTTTAAGATTGTATCCTAGAGCTGTATATATGAAAGCTGGCTGGTAGATGTGTTTAGAGGAGTCGTTTACAACGATTATTTCAGCTTCTTTTCTTGAGAGTTTCCTAGCTAGAACATTTGCTACTATTGTTCCACCTGTTCCTCCACCAACTACTAGGATCCTCTTCATACTTCTACGTCTTCACTTAACTTTCTTGACAATAAATTCTGTGTATCCTTCTCTCTCATAGACACCTATTAACTGATGTCCAGCTTTCTCAACCCATCTAGGTATATCCGTCTTTGAACCACTATCAGTAGAATAGACAGCAATAACTTCACCGATTTTTGCATTTCTAATAGTTTTTATCAACTCCATAAGTGGGCCGGGGCAGTGACTGCCCCTAGCATCCACAACCCTATCCACTTTAATCTCACTCATTACACTTACCCTCCAGATTCAGCTATCCCTTAGATAAATAAAGTTATACTGCTTTCTTTAGCTTTTTCTAAGAATTCTCCTACCCCAACTACACCGTCTATCAGTTCTGATAATTCTTCTTTCTTCATCTGGAATAAATCGTAAGTCATAGCACATGCATATATTTTCACGTTCCCAAGTTCTTTAGCTTGTCTAAGCATCTCTATCCAATGGGGTACATTCTTTGCCTTGAATACGTTCATCACGAGCGGGGCCATTTCTTCAAAGTCTTTAGAGATCTTTCCAGGCTTATTGAGCTGGTCTTTTCTAAATGCGTTGAGACCCCAGAATGTGAGAAATATCTCTACATCCATACCCATGGCCGTAGCTCCAGATGCTAGTATCGCTACTGGGTAAAGCTTATCCACAGTTCCTGAAAAAGCTATAATTGAAAGCTTCTCTTTCTTAACCTGACCATTCATAATAAGAAATATCTTGTAAGAACGTAATAAGTCTTCTTGAGTAACAACTTTATGGAATGAAGCGGTTATTCGAAATCAACACAAGAAAATGTTTTCTCACTACATTTCAGCCTCATGAAATAAATAGACCTTTAAGCAAAAACTGTACATAACCTTCCCAATATTAGATGTCCCAGAAGTTTTTGAAGATTTCTTTAATTTTAAACTTGACCAGATAAACTATAGTAGATGAGGTGGTGTGTAATGTTTTTTACTAGACTCTACTCTTATCTTACTGGATGAGTAGTAAAAGTAGGAGGAATATTGTTAAGTGTCCTAACTGTGGACATGTTTTCGAGGTTAGTTATTCTAGAGTCTTTTCATGTGGTGGATGCCCATCTGTTATCTCATGTAAATACGTTAAGTGTCCAGAATGTGGTTACGAATTCCAAAAATAATTACATAGCTACATGGAAATTAACGTATCTGAAATCTAAACTTCATCCTCTATTCAAGATTACACTAAAAATATACCACACTATCAGATTAACTGGTTTTCTCTTTCTCTTAACTGAAAAATGACTATTTTAGAGAAATAACTCGTGGAGCAGAAAAATGTAAATGAAAAAATTTGGAGAAGTGAGGCATTACTTTTTCTTTTTAGCTTTCTTAGCTGGCTTTACTACCGGCTTCTTTAAAGCTTTCTCTTTAAGATATAGAAATACGCTTTTCTCAACATAGTTATTGAGTTCTTCTAAGATTTTCTTAGCGTCTTCACTTTCAAAAGCTTTCTTGAATGTTTCTTCATTTCTGAAATCCATTTCCACGCAACAATCAATAGGGGTTTCTGTTATCTGGTAGCCTCCTTGAACAAATTTTACTGATGCTGATCTGAGACCTGGAAGGGTTTTCAAGAACTTGCCGTACTTCTTCACAACGTATTGTTGGAAATCTTCAACAGAGATATCTGCTTTCTTCTTTAACTCTTGAATAACTTTCAGCATATTAATAACATTATAAAACCTGCTTTTAAGATTTACTCTTTATTTTTAGAATGACGTTCTACAATATCAAATTCGGATCTTCTAATTATTTCCTCACGATGGTAGCTTATTTTGACAATTTTATGATGAATTTCGATTATCATAGTAATGTAGTTTGGGGATTAGGTAGAGGCGTTCCACACGCCCCTATAGTCTACTTTCTTCTTAATATTATTGAAGAAGTGTTCCTTTTTTATAAATCTTAAAAAGGTTGTTTGATTATGATGTTTTGAGGAATTGGTGACAGAGATAGTATTTGAACCAGGTGCTGAAAGGCTACATGTTAGAGATAGTGTATTTATAGAAGGTCTTCCAGGTGTAGGATTGGTTGCGAAAACCGCTGTCGCTTACTTGTTGAGTAAACTAGAAGCTAGGAAAGTTTGCCGATTCTATTCAGCACATTTTCCGAATCTTGTTTATGTTAGAGATGGTAGATTTATACCGAATTTCGCTGATTTATACGTTGTAGAGAAGCCTAGACCACTACTACTACTCTACGGGAACGCTCAGCCAACTTCAAGTTATGGACAACACGATTTCTGCGAGAAAGTACTAGATGTTGTTATAAATCTTGGAGCAAACTTCATAATAACTCTTGGAGGATATGGTAAAGAAGAAGTCTCAGAGATAAGAGAAGTCTATGTTTCTTCAACTAGACATGAAACTATACTGAGAGTACTAAGAAAGATTCCTGCTAAGACTTATGCTGGACAGATAGTTGGAGCTGCAGGATTACTAATAACACTTGCTGAAGAACGTGGGCTTGATAATCTCTCGATGCTCGTTGAATCTTCAGAGATGGTTCCAGATTACTATGCAGCTAAGAGAGCAATAGATTCTGTAAACGACTTACTTGACCTCGAACTTCAAGTTGGAGATGTAGATGAGGTATCTAGAGTCTACAGCTCAATACTCTACAAGTTAGAGTACTGAGGTATCTTTATGAGGGCTGGAAGACAAGAAGTAATGGGTAAAGGAATTTATGTTGAAGAATTCTTCGGGACACCCGAGGTGGGGCTGTTCGCAGTAGTTACAGAGAATATTTGTATAGTTCCACCACAACTTAAACCTAGACAAGAGAAGCTTATATCTACAGTCTTTGAGGTAGAGGTGGTGAAGACAACTATAGCTGGATCCTACTTGATAGGGCCTCTCGTAGCTGGGAATAGTTATGGGCTCGTTATATCAAAGTTAGCTTTAGAAGAGGAGGTAGAGAAGATAAGAAGTATTGTAAGAGATCTAAACATTCTTCTACTTGAAAGCGTATACACTGCCGCAGGCAACCTAATACTTACAAATGATAGAGCCGCACTCGTAAGTACATACTTCAGTAAGAAAGAGGTCAAGATGATAGAAGACACTCTTAATGTAGAAATTGTGCAGGGAATGATTGCTCAAAGACCTTACGTCGGATCAATCTCAGTAGTAACTAATAATGGTGGACTGATACATGTAGAATCAACTGAAGAAGAAGTGAAATCTCTTTCAAAATATTTTAAAGTAGAATTTTTTCCTGGCACAGTTAATGATGGGGTTAAGTTTGTTAGAAGTGGAATTATAGCAAATAGTAGAGGAGCTGTAGTTGGTGCAAGAACAACAGGCCCTGAGTTAATGGTTATATCCAGAGCGTTGGGCGTGTAGTTTAACGGTATATCTGGACGTGGGGTATACCGCCAACCTTAATTACAGCTCCTTCATCTATCATTCCACGTTTCAATGCATAACCTACAATTCTATCTCCAAGTAAGTTTATTATTGTAGCTTCTTTGAAAGATTTATCGAGTTCTTCTTCTCCAACAATATATCCTCCATAAAACGCTCTACTAATTTCTATCGAAAATCCTTTACGAATTTCTATACTCTTCTCAAGAAGTTCCTCATCACATACAGCTACGACAACTTCTCCAGTCTTAGAATGATGTATCTTTACCCAGAATCTACCACCCATCTCCAACTCTTCTCCAATACTCTAACCTAAACTAAAAATGTAATCCATAATCTTAAGTCTTCTCTTTCAAATAATGGGATAAGACTCTAAAACATAAATCCCCTTATTCAGTTTTTAGATAAGATTTTTAATATCCTTTTCTCATGTACTTTAATAATCTAAACGTTTTATGTAAGGTTTTTCAAAAACTTTTAACCGTTACTTCCTTAGTTATTAAAGAAGGGAGAGTGTAGTTACTTATGTTTGAGAAGGAACCTGATAAAACTACTAAAGAAGTCTTGATGGCTAGGATAGCTGGCGAGATAATCTTATCGGAATCTCCGGGTAATGTTATGAGGAAGTGGAGACAGCTTTTCGAATTAAATCAGAGTGAACTTGCAAAATACATGAATATATCTCCATCTGTTCTAAGTGATTACGAAAATAATAGGAGGAAGTCTCCCGGAGCATCATTCATCAGGAAGTTTGTTAAAGCATTGATAGAAGCTGATCTTCAGAGAGGTGGTGTGCATTTTAGACGTTACTCGATGCTTCATAGAGATCTAAGCGTAGCCATACTAGATATGGGAGAATTTAATGTGCCTAGAACAATTAAAGAAATTTCTGAAGCTTTAGAAGGAGTTCTATTTGTAGGCAAAGATTGGGATAATGAGTTAGTCTATGGATACACTATAGTAGATAGTCTTGCAGCAATAAAAAACTTGGAAGCACTTGATTTTCTATATCTCTTTGGAAAGAACCCTACCAGGGTAATAGTTTTCACAAAAGTAAGTAGAGGTAGATCTCCAATGGTTGCTGTCCGCCTATACCCAATAAAACCTAAAATGATAGTTATACATGGACCTAGAATTCCAGAAGAAGTTGATAGTTTCGCTATAGAGTTAGCTGAACTTGAAGGTGTATCTTTCTGCTTATCATTACTAAAAACCTTAGATGAGTTAATGGATCGTTTGAGAAAACTCATCTAGAATTTAGTCAGTATGCTACCAACTTTCCATCTTCCATTAGTTTTATTTCCTTCCATACTATCTTACTGGATATTTCCTCAACTATTCTTTATCTTCCTTTCTATCTAGATTCTATTCCAGCTATTAGTATTGGAAGGATTAGTGTTGCATCTCCATATACTGTTACATATTCTGCGTTTTCTTTTAATTTTCCCCATGTAATTGCTTCTGAGAGACGTGCACCACTTAGGCTTCCATCATATTCTACTGCCGTAGTTATCTGTACAGCGTAGTCTAAACCACCGCTAAACTGGTTCCACCAGAGGAGGAAATGTTTACTTATTCCTCCGCCGATTATCAATGCTCCAGAACATTTTGATTTAAAGGTTATTTCTGCAAGCTTATCTAGATCTCTGAAGAGGTTTAGTTTGAAGTCTCTATGTTTTTGGTGAAATAGCCAGATACAGGTTCCAATAGCTCCATCCACTATCCCTGGGACAAATATCTCGATTTCTCTCTTGTAAGCTGTTCTAAGTATCGTGTCTTCATCTTCAATATACTCTCCGAGAAGTCTACATAACTCGAAGCTACCTATCTCTCTAATTCCTTGGTCGTAAACATATTCTAGAAATTTATCCATAAACTTCTCTAGAGTTTCTCCATAGGATTTAGATGGTATGTAGATTGAGCCGAGTCTATGTATCCTTGATCTAGAAAGTTCTACATCATCTGATTCGAACTCTCCTGAATAGTATCCTGAAATACTTCTAGCTATATCATGATCCAACATACCGCAGGTAGTAACAACTTTATGGAAATATCTTTCTCTCAAAGATTTAACTATGACTCCACGTGTACCTGTAGCTATGGGTGCAGCTGGAAATGAAATCCACCTAACACAATCATCTTTACTCACCATCTTACGTAAAATGTCTACAGCTTTGGAAACATAGTAACATACGAATCCACCACTTTTCTGGAACTGTTTGATGAGCTCGGAGATAGATGTCTCTCCAGATACTTCTAGATCCCGTACACTCTCAAAACTCTTCTTCAACATTCACCAGCATTCCAGAAATGTAAAATTCTCTATATAAGAATCTAGCGTGGGAATTTAGACTTGTTGGAGAATATTTCCTTAATGTTCTCACATACGCATAAAATTTTTATATTGCATGAAGACATAACTCTGGTTGTCTTGAAAAAGTTGGAGAGATCTGTAAAGAATAGAGTTATAGCTGGAGTTATTGGAGGACTAGCAGAGTATTTGGGAGTAGATGCTAATTTACTTAGGATAGTTGGCGTAGTTTTATTAATACTTATTCCGATACCGATGATTGTATTATACATCGTAGCTGTATTCTTGATTCCTAGGCAAGGTGAAGAAAAGCCTCTAGCAGTTTCTTTCGAAATCGAGGAGCATCTACCTCTACTAGTAGGCTTAATCCTGATAATGATCGGCGCATTCCTACTAGGATCCATTTCATTAATTCCAGTACCATGGATCTTCAATTTCTACAACCCATTAATCGTACTTCAGCTAGTAGCCGCTGTAGTATTAGTAATAGTTGGTTTACTAATAGCTTTACCTAGATTAAAGAGTATGTAGAAGCAACTCTGATTCTTTAATAATCTATGAATCTATGAATTATGTTAAGATTTAGTGTGTTCTTCTAGTGTCGATACTTTACGAAGTTGTAGATGTAGCACCCCGTTTAGATAACTTTTCATTATTATCTTCGTATGATACGGTAATTTTACTATACGTCTAAATCCTCCACCTCCTCTTAGAAGTAGCTTCTTACCTCTAAGTTCAACATATACTTCTTCTTCTGGGCCTGGTACTTGCGCTGTTAAGAGTATTAAGTCGCCTTGTTCTAGTATCTCTACTGGATACTTTTCTACAGCTCTCTGTTTAGTGAACGCCTTCTTTAATTCTTTAAACCAGTAGAATCCTAATAACGCTACTGCTATTACAAGAGCCAGTCCGAGGAGACCACGCTGGAATCTAATTACCAATGAGATAACAAGTAGCAAAAGCATTATGAATAGTATCAGTGTAAGCATTCTTGATAAGTAATCCATCCTTAAACCTTCCTTATAAGCCATCTAACATCTTAACCCCCAGCCACAGAACATATCGCATCCAACAGCATCTCTATCTAAACTATTACTCCCAACTTTAAAACATTACTTAATCTACCAATAGAATAATAATTCTAGCTTTAATATTCAAGAAAGTGATAGATTCTTTTTAATTCAAGGTCAATAATATTTATAGGGGGATAGTAGAACTTGGTTGAGAGGGCATGTCTAGTAAACTTGAGAATTTAAGAATTAGGGAGATTTCTGGAGGGTTTGGAGAAAAGGTAAAGATTATGGTATTGCTAAGATAATGTGATAAAAGAGGATGACGTTTCCTCAAATAATCCACTTAGATTTATTGAGGCAGGCATGTAGAGAGATAGCAGAAGAAATAGTGTCGGGGAGGATACATAGTCGTAGAGATTTAGAATCATTAAAACTTAGAGTTTCCGAGAAATACAAGCTACCTAAAGTTCCATCAAACTTAGAGATACTAGAGAATACTCCAAAAGAGTTTTTGGAGCTTGTTAAGAGTAAATTGTCTAAGAAGCCTACACGTATCCTCTCCGGGGTAACTGTGATAACTGTTGTTGCACCTATATTCGAGTGTCCTCATGGTAGATGTATTTACTGTCCAGGTGGCGTGAGTTCTCCTAGAAGTTATACTGGGAAAGAGGAATCTGTAGAGAATGCGGAGAAAGTTGGGTACGATCCATATATTCAAGTCTTGAATCAAATTGAGAAGTTGCATAGAATGGGTCATACTGTAGATAAAGTTGAATTGATATTCATAGGTGGGACTTTTAACGCTATGCCTCACGGAGCTCAGAAATGGTTTGTAAAGAGATGTCTAGATGCCTTAAACAATTCTACATCTAAGAGTTTAGAAGAAGCAGTAAAGAAAGCTGAGAAAGCTTCTATAAGATTGTCTGGTATAACTGTTGAGACTAGGCCGGACTGGGCTAGAGTAGATCAGCTGAATAGGCTTCTAGAGATGGGTGTAACTCGGGTAGAACTAGGTGTACAAGCAGTGAATGATGAAATCTATAGTATTGTGAAAAGAGGCCATACAGTAGAAGATGTAATAGAAGCTACACGCAACTTGAAAGATCTCGGATTTAAAGTAGGATACCATCTTATGCCAAATCTGCCTGGATCCAGTTTTGAGAAAGATTTAGAAATGTACCGTAGGATATGGAGAGACAGCATGTTTAGACCAGACCTCGTAAAGATATATCCAACGCTAGTACTAGAGGGAACAGAACTTTATGAAATGTGGAAGAAAGGTTTGTATAAACCGTACCCAGAAGATATGTTGATCAAACTTCTCGCTCAATGGCTTCTCGAGACACCACCATACGTTAGGATACAGAGAATCCAGAGAGAAATCCCGATACCTGAGATAGTGGATGGTGTAAAGATAGGTAATCTAAGAGAAGTAGTTGAAGATTTTCTAAAGAAGCAGGGGCTTAGATGTAGATGTATAAGATGTAGAGAAGTTGGGAGGAGAATGAGGGAGGGCGTACAGGTATCAGAAGAAAACATAAAACTCTACGTTATGAAGTATGAAGCATCAGAAGGATTGGAGTACTTCATATCACTTGAAGATAGAGATGCTGACGTATTGGTGGGCTTTATAAGATTAAGGTATCCATCTAAAGTACTCAGACCAGAACTTGAAGATGCATCAATAGTTAGAGAACTACACATTTATGGTAGGATGTCTCCTACAGGACGTAGAATAGAGGGTTCATGGCAGCATAAAGGTTATGGAGCGTCCCTTCTCTCAAAAGCAGAAGAAATAGCGCGTGAAGAAATAGGTACAAAAAAGATAACGGTTATAAGCGGGATAGGTGTTAGGGAATACTACTATAAAAAAGGATATAGTCTGGATGGTCCATACGTAAGCAAGAGGTTAAATTAATTGAGAATCCCTAAGATTAAGCTTGATTTGAAGTTTGCTTTAGTGGCAGCTACACTTTCATTCATAACATCTTATATCATACATCATCCTAAGGTTCCTGGAAACATATATTCTGACATAATGTCGTTCTGGTATAGACCGCTTGTTAGAGATGTTCTAATACCATACGTAAACTATGAATTTGAATATCCGCCTCTTGCAGGTTTAGTAACATATGTCTCTGCGTTAATAGGTGGTGGTCAGCTAATACCCTACTACAACGTTTTCTCTGCAATAGTTTTTCTCTCCCACATACTACTCATCACAGTGGTTTACAGATTAGCCGTTGAGAAAAACATTCCGACAACAATTGTATTGATCTTCTCCGCTCTTTCACCTTCACTTATAATGTATTCTAACTATAACTTTGACACAATCTATATTGCTTTACTCATAACATCTCTAGCATTATTTGAGAAAGGCAAGCTTAAATCGTCAGCATTATTGTTCTCAGCATCAATCTTAATGAAACTGACAAGCATACTCCTCCTACCACTATTACTATTCCACATAAATAACAAGAAAGATAGATTAACATGTCTATTTTACGTTCTCGTCCCCATAATTTCTGTCAATCTAATATTACAGTTTCTGAACCATAATTTTATAGATGAGACATATTTTTATCATGTTAGATGGGGTTTGGAGAATGCGTGGTTTGTATATCTTTTTCCACAACGTGATTGGTGGGATACAGCAAAAATCTTTAGTTTTCTACTAATGTTGTACGCTCTCTCAAAGATCTACCTAAAGATAATTGATGGTGATGGAAACGTATACGAGTATTCTTTCATGATATTCTCAGCTTTTCTTCTCACAAGCTATGTTTTTACACCTCAAATGGTTATCTGGCTACTACCATTCATGGCGCTCATGAACCCTATCTCAACCACATTCTACATCGCCTACACCATACTAGAGGTAGCTAATGTAGGGATAATCTTAACTTGGTTCATGGAAGAAGATCCGTTGGCTGCTGGATCAATTCCCCAAAACCTAGCTTTAATAAGAGCGGCTGCCTTATTCTATCTACTACTCCAAGTATATTACAATAAAGCTGGTAAGAAAATGGTTTGGAGAACTAATAGTTTACAGGAGGTTTCATGAAGTTGTCTCGTATCAAGAAAATGTTAAAGAGTCTAGATACGTGGCTTATAGTTCTCTCACTGATAGTTTTCTTATTGAAGCTTGCTATAATCTCTGAACCATGGCCTAAACTTGAGCCTAAAGATTGTAGAGATCCACCATTTCCTACAGAATGTGCTTTCATATTTGATGAAGCTCACTACGTTCCAGCAGCACGTAAAATGATGGAAGGTATGGCTGTAAATAATGAACATCCACCTCTATCTAAAGTATTGATTATTTTAGGTATACTGATTTTTGGAGATAATCCAGTAGGATGGAGGATATTCATGGTTTTATCTGGAGCTATCTCAGTCTATCTAGTAGGAAAGCTATCTTACTTGCTATTGGGAAACCAGAATCTAGCTTTCATCTCAGCAACCCTATTCGCATTCGATATAACCTCCTTTAATCTTAGTTCTATGGCGATACTAGACCCGCCGGCATTAGCTTTAAGCATGTTCTCAGCAATACTCTTCTTAAAGAAACGATACGTCTACTCAGGAGTATTTATGGGGCTCGCACTTCTATCAAAAATCTCCAGCATCTTCATACTATTAGCATTACTCTTCTTCCAACTAATTAGAGAAGCCTATCTTAAACCTAAGCTTATAGATGCTTTAAGAAATTTTATGGTGGTTTTAGAGAAATCTCTAATAATCTCGGTACTAGTACTCGTAGCGGGATTGGCTGTATACGATTATGCTTATAACGTTTTTTCTACACCTTTCGGTCATATCGACTACATACTAAATTACCATACAATACTAACTTTTAAAGAAGGAGATACTGTTCATATGCCTCTAAGCTGGACGAATCCATTCCTACAGTATCCACGTGAATCCTATTATGTGGTTACAGTAACAGAAAATGGTAAGACATATCATCCTGTAGCCTATTATAGTATGCAGACCCCACTCTGGTGGATGACATGGTTAATAGTAGCATTCATGCTATACCTTTCATACATAAATCTTGAGAATAGAGTATTCCCGGAGATAGAGATCTTCACACTTTCCTGGATAAGTTTTACATACTTTATATACTTCCCCCTAGCCTACCTTATGCATAGATGGGTTTACCCATTCTACTTCTATCAAACAGTACCCATTATAGCAGTAGGAATAACATATATACTCTCAGAAGACAAATTCTCTAAGTTAATATTGTACGTGCTTACAGCATTACAGATAGCATGGTTTATAGTTTGGTTTCCAGTTAAACCACAATGGTTAATAGATCTTCTACTATTACTTAACCTACCAGCATAGCTTTTCTAAGTAAAATTTAAGAAAACAAGGATATTCGATATTTCTCCTGAGAACTTTAGAGCTCTCTTTAATCTTTAAAGCTAGGTTTCTATTTAGAATTGAGCTAAAAAGGGAAAAGCTTAAAGTTGAGGTAGTTGATAATTGTTTTGAAGACTTGGAGATTATGAATCTTTATAGGGTTGTGGATAAGTTACTTTTCAGGGTATTTGAAAATATGGAGGGTTTGAAGAATGTCTAGACAGGAAGTTAAGCAGGTGGACTTAACTAGTGAAGATTTATGGGAGGTTATGAGAGCTTATCTTGAAGAAGGATTAGTAGAACATCAGAAAAGATCTTACAATTACTTTATCAGAGAAGGCTTAAAAGAATTGGTTCAATCTTTAGGGAATCTTGAAGTAAAAACTAAGTATGGTACTTTAATCGTAAAGTTGAGTAATCCTGAGATAGGTACACCGAAGATCGTTGAGATAGATGGAACAGTAACAGAGAATGTTACACCTATGGAGTGTAGGTTAAGAAACTTAACATATGCTGCACCACTATACGTCAAACTATCTCTCTACATTAATGGAAATCTACTCTCAAGCGAGAGGGTGGAGGTTGGGATAATACCTATAATGGTTAAATCGGAAATCTGTCCACTCTCGAAAATGACTGAAGACGAGCTTATGGAGATAGGAGAAGACCCTAAGGATCCAGGAGGATACTTTATTATAAATGGTTCTGAGAGAGTTATAGTTGCTATAGAAGATCTCGCACCTAACAGGATAATCATAACAGAAAAAGATTCAGAATCAGGGCAGTTAAGTGCGGTAGTCTTATCCACTATTCATGGTAGACAATCAAGAGTAGAAGTAACATACAAACCAGGAAGCCCGCTGAAGGTTTTCTTCTCTAGAATCTATAAAGGCATACCAGCCATAATAATGCTTAGAGCGCTTGGAATGGTTAATGATAAAGAGATAGTTAGTATGATCTCACCTCTGAAAGAAGTACAAGAGCTTCTCATACCATCATTCCAAGAAGCTGAAGGAATAGATACAGAGCTAGATGCATTAAAATACATAGGAAATAGAGTGGCTTTCGGTTACGCTGAAGAATACAGATTACAGAGAGCAGAACAGCTGATCGATACAATATTCCTACCACACATAGGGTCAAACAAAGCTGCTAGATATCAGAAAGCATTATTCCTTTGCGAAATGATTGGTAGGCTTCTAGAAACAAGTTTAAAGATTAGAAAGCCAAGTGATAGAGACCACTACGCAAATAAAAGAGTGAAACTTGCAGGACCACTCTTAATGGAGCTTTACAGAGTAGCTTTCATGAAGCTTCTGAGAGATATAAGATACCAGCTAGAGAAGATAACATCGATAAGATACTCCATAAACATCTCCACATTCATTAGACCGGGAATAGTGACGGACTTTGTTAAACATGCTTTTGCAACAGGCAACTGGCCTGGAGGACGTGTAGGTGTAACACAACTCTTAAACAGGACAAACTATCTTGCAACTATAAGCCATCTAAGACGTGTCCAGTCGCCACTAAGTAGGAGTCAACCTCACTTCGAAGCTAGAGATCTACATGGAACCCACTGGGGTAGGATATGTCCAGCAGAGACGCCTGAAGGATCAAACTGTGGGCTAGTTAAGAATCTAGCATTAAGTGCAGAAATAACTACACAAGCAAAGAAGAGGGAATTGCTGGAGAAACTGTATTCTGTAGGTGTTGTACCTTTAACAGAGATGCTTTCTAGAAAGAAGACATATTCTACAAAAGTTTTCGTTGATGGTTTACTCATAGGATTCCATACAAATGGTAAAGAACTCGTAAAAGCTCTCAGAGAACTTAGGAGGAATGGTGAGATAAGTAGTCAGGTCAACTTCGCTCTCTACACATATCCACATATACAGGAAGTCTGGATAAATACAGATGAAGGCAGGGTCAGACGTCCGCTAATAATAGTCGAGAACGGTAAACCATTATTAACGAAAACAGACGTCGAAGCTTTAAGAAACAAGACTCTACGCTTCAGAGATCTCATTTCTCAAGGAAAAATAGAGTTTCTAGATGCTGAAGAAGAAGAAAATGCTTTGGTAGCACTTACGCCAGATAAGATAACGAGTGAGACGACTCATCTTGAAATCTGTCCCTACGCTATTCTAGGCGTAGTTGCTGCAACAATACCTTACGCTGAACATAACCAGTCTCCGAGAAACGTTTACCAGGGAGCAATGGGTAAACAAGCACTCGGAATATTTGCGATAAACTATAACTTGAGAGTAGATTCTAGAATGCATGTTCTACTCTATCCACAGAAACCTATAGTAGTAACCAAAGCCATAGATCTAATTGGAATAAATCAGAGACCTATAGGTCAAAATATGGTGGTTGCAATACTAACAGGTCAAGGATATAATATGGAAGATGCAGTAGTCTTGAATAAATCATCTATAGAGAGGGGGCTAGGCGTATCTCTAAGCTACAGAACTTATGAAGTTGAAGCTAGAACATATATAGGTGGTCAGAAAGATAGGATAGAGATACCTGATCCTTCCGTGAGAGGTTACAGGGGCGAACATGCATACAGGGTTCTAGATGAAGATGGTTTAGCACATATTGAATCAGAGGTTACGGGTGGAACAGTCATAATTGGTGTGAAGAGTCCACCGAGATTCATGGAGGAGTATCAGAGAGCACCTGCTAGAGAAATGGTTTGGAGAGATGCATCTGAAACTGTTAGACCGTCTGAGATAGGTGTAGTTGACAGTATCTTCATAACTAAGACGGAAGAAGGAAACAAGCTTATAAAAGCTAGAGTTAGAACACTGTGTGTAGCTGAGATCGGAGACAAGTTTTCTTCTAGACATGGGCAGAAAGGTGTAGTTGGAATGGTGTTACCACAAGAAGACATGCCTTACACTGAGAGCGGTATAGTTCCAGATCTAATCATTAATCCACATGCATTCCCAAGTAGAATGACGATAGGGCAGCTAATAGAAAGCATAGCTGGAAAAGTAGCAGCATTAAAAGGAGAATTTATAGATGGCACACCATTCATGGGTAAACCTCTAGAAGAACTTAGAAGAGAACTAGAACAACTTGGATTCAAGAGTAGTGGTAAAGAAGTGATGTACGATGGATTGACTGGCAAACGTTATGAAGTGGAGATATTCATAGGCATAGTTTATTATCAGAGGTTACATCACTTAGTTAGAGATAAGATTCATGCTAGATCACGTGGACAGGTACAGATACTCACTAGACAGCCGACCGAAGGTAGAAGTAGAGGTGGTGGATTAAAGTTCGGAGAGATGGAGAGGGATTGCTTGATTGCTCATGGTGCAAGCTTTCTCCTCCTCGACCGCCTCCTAGAACAGAGCGATAAACATACAGCATACTTCTGCGAAATTTGTGGTTTACCAGCATACTATGATCTTAAACAAGAAAGATTTATATGTCCAATACATGGGAAAGATGTTAAAACCAGACCTGTAACGCTGTCTTATGCATTCTATCTACTTCTAGAAGAGATGATGAGCATGATAATCTATCCTAAGTTAATATTTGAGGAGAAGGTGATCTAGAAAATGTCGTATATAGGATCTGTTTCAGCAATAAAATTCGGAATACTTTCACCTGAAATGATAAGAGAGATGAGCGTAGCAGAGATCCAGAACCCAGACACCTACGATGAAGATGGTTTACCAATACCTGGAGGAGTAATGGATCCGAGACTTGGAACACTAGAACCAGGACAGAGATGTAAAACATGTGGAAACACTTACCTAAACTGTCCAGGTCACTTCGGTCACATAGAACTTCCTGTACCAGTAATACACGTAGGATTCGTGAAACACATACACAATCTACTAAAAGCAACTTGTAGAAGTTGTGGTAGAATACTCCTAACAGACTCAGACATAGCTATGTATAAAAGTAAGATAGAAGAGATGAAAGCCTCAGGTCGAATAAGTAAAGAAGTATACTATAAGATTCTCCAGAAAGCGATGTCTACAACAACGTGTCCACACTGTGGTGAACGTCAATTAAAGATAGAACTCGAGAAACCTACAACATTCATAGAGATCACTGAAGGTGGACCGAGAAGGCTGGCGCCACATGTTGTTAGAGCTAGACTTGAAAGGATACCTGATAGTGATCTCGAGCTGCTAGATGTGGATCCCAAGATGGCTAGACCCGAATGGATGGTTTTAACAGTATTGCCTGTTCCACCAGTATATGTTAGACCAAGCATAACACTTGAATCAGGATTTAGAAGTGAAGACGACTTAACCCACAAACTCGTAGACATACTTAGAGTAGTCCAGAGACTTAGAGAGAACATAAATGCGGGTTCACCCTCACCCGTCATAGCAGAACTCGCAGACCTCCTCCAATACCATGTAACAACATACTTCAATAATGAGGTTCCAGGAATAGCTCCAGCGACCCATAGAAGTGGTAGACCCTTAAAGACACTTGCTCAACGTCTTAAAGGTAAGGAAGGCAGATTTAGATTAAATCTAAGTGGTAAGAGAGTAGACTTTTCAGCTAGAACAGTAATCTCCCCAGACCCGAATATCGATATAGACCAGGTTGGTGTGCCAATAGAAGTGGCGATGCAGTTAACAGTGCCTGAGAGAGTTACTGAATGGAATATAGAGAGGCTTAGACAGCATGTTAGGAATGGTCCGGACAAGTATCCAGGAGCAAAATATGTCATTAGACCAGACGGTAAGAGGATTAGATTAAAGTTTGCACAAGATTTAGATGAGATAGCGAACGCTCTTGAACCAGGCTTCATAGTTGAACGCCACCTAATAGACGGAGACATAGTTCTCTTCAATCGTCAACCAAGCTTACATAGAATGTCAATAATGGCCCATAGAGTTAAGATATTGCCTGGGAAAACGTTCCGATTAAATCTCTGTGTATGTACTCCGTATAACGCTGACTTCGATGGAGATGAGATGAATCTACATGTACCTCAAAGTGAAGAAGCACAAGCAGAAGCACGCCTACTCCTAATAGTACAGAACAACATACTATCACCTAGATATGGTGCACCGATAATAGGTGCGATAAGAGATTTCCTAACATCCCTATACCTACTTACAAAAGATGGAACATACCTATCCAAGAAAGAATTCTCATACCTACTGGCTCAGATAGGTTATGAGGGAGAGCTTCCAGAACCAGAGATAAAAGAACCTGAACCAAAGTGGAGTGGGAAACAGCTTTTCAGCATGCTCTTACCAAAAGACTTTAACCATAGATTCAAAGCTGCATTTTCACCTGAAATAGAAGTAGTTATTGAGAATGGTAGGCTGGTTAAAGGTGTTATAGATAAGAATGCTGTAGGTGTAGAGAAAGCGAACAGCATCTTACACAGGATAATGATGGAGCACGGTCCAGAGAAGGCGAAAGACTTCCTCAACAAGCTTGTCAGAATAGCCAACGCCTACCTAAACCTCAGAGGCTTCAGCTTCGGCATAGACGATCTCCATGTCCCAGAAGAAGCCTACAAAGAAATAGAAGAAATATTCAAGAAGATGGATGAAGCATTCAACGCTCTGAAAACAGATTATGAGAAGGGTAGGATAGAAGTAAGACCTGGAGAAACACTTGAACAAGCATTCGAATCAAATATTCTCCAAATAGAGAAAGAAGCAAGAGATTCAGCTGGACAGATTGTGAGAAAATACATATCACCTAATAGTAGCGCAGTTATAATGACGAGGACTGGTGCTAGAGGTTCTCTACTAAACATAGATCAAATGGTTGGTGTAGTTGGACAACAAGCAGTTAGAAGAGAGAGGATAAAGAGAGGATTCACAGACAGAGTATTAACCTTCTTTAAGCCTGGAGATTTATCGCCTAAAGCTAGAGGCTTCGTATACCACTCATTCCTTAAAGGATTAGACCCAATAGAGTTCTTCTTCCATATGGCTGGAGGGAGAGACGGTCTAGTAGATACTGCTGTAAGAACACAGCAGAGTGGTTACATGCAGAGAAGACTTGTGAATGCCCTAGAACCACTATACGTAGAATACGATGGAACCGTAAGAATAATGGATGATAGAAGAATAGTACAATTCTTGTACGGTGAAGATGGAATAGACCCTGCTAAGAGCTATCATGGAGAAGCAGTAAACATGGAGATAATAATGAATAGACTTGGACTTAAACCAAGAGGAGAAGGAGAAAAAATGAAATCAGAAGAAATAGAAGAAATAGCCTCAAGATATAGAAACAAACTTCCTAAACTAGTGATAGAAAAGATGAAGAAGTTTATCTTAGATAAACGATTAACTAGAGATGAGGCAGAAAGATTTGCGAGAGAAGTATATAAAGAGTATTTAGGGAATAGGGTTGAGCCAGGTGAAGCTGTCGGTATTGTTACAGCTCAATCTATAGGAGAGCCTAGCACTCAGCTAACACTCAGAACATTCCACTTCGCTGGAGTTAGAGAGCAGAGTATACTGCTAGGTCTACCTAGATTAATAGAGATTGTTGATGCTCGTAAAACACCTTCAACACCGATAATGAGAATACCGCTAGAACCAGAATATGCTCAGAATAAAGCTAAAGCTCAAAAAGTGTTGAAACAGATCCAGTTGACATATCTCATCGATCTTGTTTCAAGTGTTGCATATAACTTGAAGAAAAATGCTGTGATCTTGAAACTCGATGAAGAAGCTATGAAGAATCATGGTGTAACCTTAAGCCAGATAGAATCAATACTGTCCCAATCAAAATACAGGTATGAAGTTAAAAACGATACGATAACGATATACACGACTGAAGGAATAGATATAGATAAGTTTAGAGAAAAATTACTTTCAACAAAAATTAAAGGTGTGAGAAAGATAACTAAAGCAATACTCAAGTACGAGAATGGAGAATACGTAATACTTACAGAAGGATCAAACCTTAAAGAAATACTTGAAATACCTGGAGTAGATTATAGGAGAGTTTGGACAAACAACATTCATGAAATAGCTGAAGTATTAGGAATAGAAGCTGCTAGAAATGCTATAGTGAGAGAGTTAAGAACTGTATTAGAAGAACAAGGTCTAGACGTAGACATTAGACATCTCCTCCTACTAGCAGACATGATGACTCTAAGCGGTAGCGTTAAACAGATTGGAAGACATGGAGTAGTTAGGTTAAAGAGCAGTCCGCTTGCTAGAGCAGCTTTCGAGATAAGCGTCCAGACACTTCTAGACGCAGCTGTAAGAGGAGAAGTAGATACTTTAAGAGGAAACGTAGAACGTATCTTAATAGGTAAGGAAATACTCGTAGGTGTTGGACAAGTAACACTACTAATGCAGCATCCAGGAGCCGTAGATGGAGGACAGCAGAACCGAGAACAGAGTAGCGAGAGAGAATCAGGTACACAATCATAACCTATAAATTAACCTCTTCTCAAGATCTTTAGAGATGGTAAGATATGAGTGTAAAAGAAGAGTTGAAAATAGATATTGATCCAAGAAGTCTACAGAGACACCTAGAAGTAATTAGTAGAACTGGGAAACTGATCTTTGGTTTTAGACAGAGTAGGATTTCCATACTAAATAAGAAAGCTAAGATGGTGATATTGGCAAGCAACTGTCCAGCAAGAATTGAGAGAGAGATCAAGATTGCTTGTAAGATAGCGAATACGCCTTACATAAAAGCAGCTGTACCAGGTAAAGAACTAGGATACATGGCTGGAAAACCATTTTCCGTCTCAGTACTATCAATAATAGACTTCGGAGCTTCAACACTACGAGAAAAACTAGAACAAGCAGAAGAGTAAAGTTAAGCAGGTTGATGAATTACGTTTAAATCATACATTAGACAAAGTTTATATCGAGAAATCTCTGCTGAAATTTTGGTAGAGAGATAGCTGAGGTTATAGAAATTGAGTGAAGGTGTAAAATTAACAGATAAAGAAATCAAGTACATCTCATTATTTGAAGCAGCTACTGGAGTATCTGTAATAGATTGTATTGAATACGGAGATACTCTAGTCTTTGTAGTTAATACTGGTGAATTAAAGAAAGTTGTAGCTGGCAGAGGTATAAAGATACAACAATTCTCAAAAATCGTAAAGAAGAAGATTAAGGTTGTAGAATACTCACAAGATCCATCAAAATTTATCGAGAATGCTATTCTACCAGCAAAAGTAATAGAACCTGTAAGAATAACAGAACGTACAAACGGTAAAAAGATAGCCGTGGTTACAGTAGACCCAAAACAGAGAGGTATAGCTATCGGGAAAAACGGTAAAACAATAGAACTTGTAAGAATGTTGGCAAAAAGGCATCACCAAATAGACCACGTAGTCATTACATAACTCTGAAAGCTCTAATTCTTGGGTACCAAGTACAAAGTGTAATATTTTATTAAAATAGTTGAAAATCTAAAACTAATATGACTGGTATCAATATAATCTTAAAAAGAGAATATGTACAGAAAAAATATAAATTCAAGTTTATATCCTAAGAATTCCAAAGATTCTATTGAAGTTCTCGAGGAGGGTGGTTGAAATGTCGTCAGAAAATAAATCTAGAGTACTTCTTTTCGAGGAAGCCGTAGGATTAACAAAGTTTGAGCTTGGTGGTAAAGGTTACGGTTTGGTTGAAATGACGAGGATAGGTCTACCAGTACCACCTGGACTAAATATACCAACTTATGTTTGTAAAGAGTATTATGAGACTGGACGTTTACCAGATGGTTTACTAGATGAAGTTAGAGAAAAACTTAAAGTTATTGAAGAAAGAGTTGGTAGAATTTTTGGTTCTCCTGAAAGACCTTTACTCGTTTCCGTACGTTCTGGAGCACCTTACTCTATGCCTGGAATGATGGATACAATACTCAACTTAGGTTTAAATGATGAAATAGTTAAGGGTTTAGCAAAAGAAACAGGTGATGAAAGATTCGCATACGATTGTTATAGAAGATTTATACAGATGTTTGGAAGAATCGTCATGGGTGTTAAAGATGAGAAATTTGATGAGATTATGGAAGAGCATAAGAAGAAGCTTGGCGTAAAACATGACGTAGAGATACCTGCAGAAGAATTGAAGAAAATTATAGAAGAATTTAAAGAACTTATCAAGAAGGAAACTGGTAGAGATTTTCCACAGAATCCATGGAAACAGCTTGAGATGGCTATTGAAGCAGTCTTTAAATCATGGAATAATCCTAGGGCGATAGTCTATAGGAAGGCTTACAATATCCCAGATGATCTCTATACAGCTGTAAACATCCAGATGATGGTATTTGGAAACATGGGTTATGATTCAGGAACAGGTGTAGGGTTCACTAGAAACCCATCTACAGGAGAGAAGAAACTCTATGGAGAATATCTTCTAAATGCTCAAGGTGAAGACGTAGTTGCAGGAATCAGAACACCTAAACCAATAGAAGAATTAAAGAACGATCTACCTCAAGTATACGAGGAACTTTTGAGAGTATCTGAATTACTTGAGAAACATTTTAGAGAGATGCAGGATTTCGAGTTCACGATACAGGAAGGTAAACTCTATTTACTCCAAACTAGAAATGGTAAGAGGACAGCACAAGCAGCCGTAAAAATAGCTGTAGACATGGTTAATGAAGGTTTGATAACTAAGGAGGAAGCTATAGCGAGAATAGATCCAAATGATCTAAACCAACTACTACATCCAAGAATAGACCCAAACGTTAAAGCTAAACCAATAGCTAGAGGACTGAATGCTTCTCCAGGAGCAGCCACAGGTAAAGTAGTATTTACAGCAGATGAAGCAACTGAGCTAGCTGCGAAAGGTGAGAAGATAATACTCGTTAGACCTGAAACTAAGCCTGAAGATATTCATGGAATCATAGCTGCTCAAGGTATACTAACTAGTAGAGGTGGTATGACGAGCCATGCAGCTGTAGTTGCACGTGGTATGGGTAAGCCTGCGGTCGTAGGTGCAGAGATGATAAAGATAGACTTGGAGAAAGAAATCTTCACTGTAAATGGAGTACAGGTAAAGAAATATGACGTAATAACTATAGATGGTACAACTGGCAACGTGTATCTAGGTGCTATACCAACAATAGAACCTGAATTAAGTGAAGAGTTGAAGATATTGCTGAGCTGGGCTGATGAAATTAGAAGACTCGGTGTTAGAGCAAATGCTGAGACACCTCAAGCGGCTAGGAAAGCTAGAGAATTTGGAGCTGAAGGTATTGGCTTAGCTAGAACAGAGAGAATGTTTAATGCTCCAGACAGACTTCCAATAGTCTACGAACTGATTTTTGCTGAGAATGAAGAAGAACGATGGAGAGCGTTAAACAAGCTTTTACCTATGTTCAAATCAGATTTCAAAGAAATCTTTAGAGAGATGGTTGGCTACCCTGTAACCGTGAGATTACTAGATTTACCTCTCCACGAATTCTTACCGAGGATAGAAGAACTCGTACAACGTGTAACAGAATTAAGGATGATAGTTAAGAGTAAGAAGAAAGGTTACAAGAAAGCTATGAAAGAACTTGAAGAAAAAGAGAAGATATTGAAGAAAGCTCTTCAACTGGCTGAGCATAATCCTATGATAGGTCATAGAGGATGTAGGCTTGGGATAACGTATCCAGAGATCTACAGAGTTCAGACAAGAGCTATACTTGAAGCAGCACTAGAGTTGAAGAGAGATGAAAAGAAAGAAGTGCATGTTGAGATAATGGTACCTCTGGTGAGTGAGGTAAATGAGCTAAAGATACTGAGACAGATAATTGAAGACGAAGCTGAGAAAGTGTTTAGAGAATTTGGAGATAGAGTAGAATTGCATATAGGAACAATGATAGAGACACCTAGAGCAGCATTAACAGCTTCAGAGATAGCTAGATACGCAGACTTCTTCAGTTACGGCACAAATGATCTTACACAAACAACGTTCGGCTTCAGTAGAGATGATGTTGAAGCGAAATTCATGGCCCAGTACCTTGAGAAGAAGATCTTACCGTACAATCCATTTGAGATAATAGATGAGAAAGGTGTCGGCAGACTCATTAAGATAGGTACGAGAGAAGGTAAAGAAGCAAACCCGAAGCTAGTAGTTGGAATCTGCGGAGAACATGGTGGAGAACCAAAGAGCATAAAATTCTTCGAAGAAGCTGGACTAGACTATGTAAGCTGCTCACCATACCGTGTACCAATAGCACGTCTAGCAGCAGCCCAAGCAAGACTGAAAGAACTCACCATAAAAATAACCGTATAAACCAGACATATATTAAACATAGATCTGAAACCCTCTGAACTTCCCAATACTCATCTAGAAATCTTATAATCATCCTAAACTTACCTAGAAACGTAGATACATGTCTAGAATAACAGGAGGAGAAGTCTTAAAACGATGCTTAATACAAGAAAACGCGAAGTATGTATTCGGAGTACCTGGAGACCAGCTGTACCCATTTTTAGATGCAGTATATAGAGATGAAAGAATAGAATTTATTACGATGCGTCATGAAGCAGCGGCGGCTCACGCAGCTGATGCATGGTCAAGATTAACGGGGAAGCCTGGTGTCTGTATTGCTACAGTAGGTCCGGGAGCCGCCAATCTTGTATCAGGAGTTTATCCAGCCTACGCAGACAGTATACCGATGATTGTCATCACTGCACAGAATCAAAGTTGGCAATCTTATCCAGATCGTGGTTCTCAGCAAGCTTTAGATCAACTAACACTTTTCAAAGCGGTAACTAAATGGAATGCAATTGTATCACACTGGAAGCGTATTCCAGAGTTGGTGAAATGGGCTTTTAGAATAGCTTTATCAGGTAGACCTGGCCCAGTCCATCTAGATATCCCATCAGACATACTGTACCAGACTGGTGAAGAAAACGAAGTCGAGATTGCTTCTCCACAATCCTATAGACCGTTAACCCAACCCGTCGGCGACCATAACTTGATAGAGGTAGCTGCGAAAATGTTGGCGGAAGCTGAAAGACCGTTGATTCATGTAGGTGGAGGTGTACTGCGTTCAGGGGCTTCACAAGAAGTTATCGAGCTTGCAGAATATCTTCAAGCACCTATAACCACCTCACCTAGTAGTAGAGGAGCTGTACCAGAGGATCATCCACTCTATCTCATATCTGCATGTCCTGGAAATGGAGCTATAGTAGCACAAGTAGAAGCAGAAGTAGTATTAGTTGTTGGATGTAGGCTTGGAGCACTAGATATGTGGGGTAGACCTCCAGCATGGGGGGAACCAGGTAGACAGAAAGTTATCCAGATAGATATTTCAGGAGAAGCTATAGGTCTCAACCGCCCAGTAGATGTTGGAATAGTGGGAGATGCGAAATCTACTCTTAGAAGGCTTCTCGAAGTATTAAAGAAGTATACCCCTCCCAGGAAAGAGAATAAGTATCTTCAAGACTACAAGAATATTGAAAAAGCTTGGTTAAATGAATTCGAAGAACTATCTAGGCTTGACACGATCCCTATACATCCACTTAGAGTAATAAGAGAGGTTAGAGAATTCTTTCCGAGAAATGCTATCGCAATAATAGATGGAGGAAATACCTCGGTATGGGCTTTCTATTTACATAGAGTCTATGAGCCTGGGACTCTGCTGAATTGTGCAAGCGGTGATTCAGGTCACCTTGGAACAAGCATACCTTATGCGATAGCAGCTAAACTCGTATATCCTGACCGCCAAGTCTACTGCATAACAGGCGATGGAGCATTCGGCTTCAACATCCAAGAACTTGAAACAATTAGCAGACTAAGACTACCAGCAGTATTCATTGTGATGAATGATCGTGCATGGGGGATGATAAGATCAGGTCAAACATTATTCTATTCTAAGAGATATGTCGGAGTAGATTTTACAGATATCAGATACGATAAGATAGCTCAGGCAATGAATTGTTATGGTGAGAGAGTAGTTGAACCTAGAGAGATCAAACCTGCATTGGAAAGAGCTGTAAAGTCTGGTCTACCTGCAGTCATAGATGTAGTGGTTGATAGAGAAGCTATACCCCCAGACTTCAAGACGCTGGCAGCAATATGGCTAGAAGGATGTGAAATACCTGAAGAAATTGAAATCGAAGTAGAAGCATTAAGATGATGATAGGTAGAGACGTATAACTTATGCTAACATATATCCCAACATTTTTTGTTTCTCGATTCTCGATTAGCTAGAAATCTATCTTTCTTCCTTCATAAGCGTATCTGTAGAGATTTACGTAGTCTTCCCGACTGGGTATCCGAGGATTAGCTATAGTTCCAGTAGACATCATCGCTTTATCAACAAGTTCATCTAGATTTTTCTCAAACTCTTCTCTACTTATTCCAAGATCTCTAATCGTTAAGGGTTCACCAACTTCTATGAGAAGTTCTCTGATCCTTTGAATAAATTTTCTAAGAATCTCCTCATAGTTTTCTCCTCCTATTCCAACTGCTTGAGCTAGCTCAATGTATCTGTCTCCAGCTTCTCTGAGATTGTATTCTATTGACGGTATTAGTACTGCTGATATAGTTCGACCGTGAGGGATTTTGAATAAAGCTCCAATAGCATGCCCCATAGCATGTGCTACACCTATCTGAGAGTTGCTGAAGGCTGCTCCTGCAAGCATAGCTGCGTAATGCATCTTCTCTCTAGCCTCTCTATCTCTAGAATCTCTAAAAGATCTTGGAAGATATGTGAAGATGATCTTTATTGCTGCGATTGCAAGTACATCTGATATATCATTTCTCCACCGTGAGACATATCCTTCCATAGCGTTAGCTAATGCATCTACACCTGTATCTGCGACTAGTCTAGAAGGCATGGAGAGGGTAAACTCGGGGTCTAGAATCACGATATCTGGAACTACTTCTCTAGAAGCTAGCTCCATTTTCCTCTTCTCCTTATTGTCTGTAATTACTATGGCCCATGAAGCTTCAGACCCTGAACCGCTAGTAGTAGGAATAGCTATCATCTTGGCTTTATTTCTTAAACCAAGTTTTGTTAAGGGGTTTATTTCATCAATCTTTACGTCTGGACGTTCATATAGAACCCAGACAGCCTTCGCAGTATCTATAGAGCTTCCACCTCCCAAAGCTATTATCCAGTCTGGTTGATATTCTCTAACAATCTCAACACATTTGAGAACATTCTCAACGGACGGCTCAGCCTCAACCTCATCAAAGATCTTTACATCTAATCCAGCCTCTTCAAGATAACTCTTGATCTTATCCACGAAGCCTAAGCTAACTATCACTCTATCAGTAACTATGAATGCTTTCCTACCTTCTATCAATTTCAGGTACTCGGATGCTTCATCAGCGATAACTATTGTTCTAGGTAGAGTAATCTCCCACATATTCTCCCAAACACTATGTTCTAGATAGTAAATTCTGTAGGAATTCTAGATGCTGTCTTAACAAGTTCCGATGCTGCTTTAGTGTATCTTAAAATCTTACCCATATCACCTTCAAGCTTGAATTTCCGCATCATTATAGCATGTATAGGGTCGAGCTGACCCATAATAAGTTTCTTCCAATTAGAATACGGTCCTTCAAGTACAAATGCTGTTTTCTTTGCTTCTCTACTCGGAAGCATACATGCTTCTCTACACTTACCATGCCATAGATCTACATAAAAGACTATTTCTTTCTCCACACCCTCACCTGGAGATATTATAAATAGGAAATCGCCTTCCCAATCTTTAGCAGCTTCCTCATAAGCTTTATTCTTATTCAATTCTTCTTTATATGCTCTAATCCATTCTTCACTAGGAAACTTATACTTCTCCAACCTAAACCACAAATAACGTATTCTAGAAAACCAATATTAATTTTTCCAATATTGATTTACTATTAAACGTAGTTCTGCTCCACGGTGTCCACTCAAGTATTAAAATTAAGAATAGGGAGCCGTAACTACTAGAAATTTAACAACTGGTTCTCTAAAATCTACCACTAATAAATCCTATGACAATATTGCGAAAAAATATTGTTTCCAGCAACCTCACGTTAGTAGAAGCATCGAAGTAGATTTGATAGATGAATTAAGTGGGATTTTATCTAATTAGAACCCTGCTGTATGTTAATACTTTTGTTCTTCTTAGTGTAGAAGTAAAAGTTTATGAAATGCTATTTATTATCAGATTCTTGGAATGGGTAACGGAGAGTTTGCGGCTAGAAAGCTGAGACAAAATAGGAAGAAGTTTAGATGGAGTCAAAGAGATTACAGAGTCAGAATGCTTAGACTTAAAGAAAAATTCGACCCTCTTGAAGGAGCACCCATGGCTAGAGGAATAGTAATACAGAAAGTTGGAATAGAGTCTAGGCAACCTAACTCAGCAGTAAGGAAAGCTGTGAGAGTTCAGTTAATAAAGAATGGGAAAGTCGTAACAGCATTCTGTCCAGGAGATGGAGCTCTAAACGTTATTGATGAACACGACGAAGTAATAATCTCAGGTATAGGAGGTACGTTAGGTCGTTCTATGGGCGATCTACCAGGTGTACGTTACAAAGTCGAGCTTGTCAATGGTGTCCCCCTCAAATTACTAATTCTAGGTAAAGTTAAGAAGCCTAGACGCTAAAATAAAGAGAGATATATACCATAATTTTCTTGATCTTGATAATGTATATTCATGTCTATCGGGTTTACGTATTAATATGAGTATTTCAAAACCCTTATAACCTATATTCACTAAAGATACATAGTTATGGTGGTTGTTTCTCCAAGCTTGGTAAGACAGAAAATTAAGCAGAACCCTCTTCTAGAAAAGGCTTTCATGATACTAGAAGGTAGCGTGGAAGTACAAGCATATCTTTCTATGGCTAATGTTACAGCTGTCCAGAGATTAATGTACAACGATCATGGCCCCGTCCATTCTAGGATAGTCTCTGGATCAGCTTTAGAAATCTTCGATATTCTCGTAGAAAATGGTTATACTCCTTCTATTGTAAAAGACGGTGTTGGAGATGAGGTTGATGCCCGTATAGTAACAATGATAGGCGCATATCTCCACGATATAGGAAACGCTATCCATAGGAGTCTACATCATATTACTGGAGTAGCAATAGCATCTAGATTCCTACCCCGTCTCCTCAAGAAGATATATGGAGATTATCTAAAAGCGTATAAACTGACACCAGAGATACTGCACTGTATCCTCTCACATGATGAAAGAGAAAGAGCATTAAGTTTGGAAGCTGGAATATCTAAAGTAGCTGATGGAACAGACATGGCTGAAGGTAGAGCTCGTATTCCATATAGACATGGTAAATCAGATATACATGCTCTATCAGCTTTAGCTATCAAGAAGGTAGAGATTGTTAGAGGGGATTCCAAGAATAGACCTGTAAAGATAATAGTAGACATGGAGAATGAGGCTGGAATATTTCAGATAGAACAAGTACTAGGAATGAAGATACAAACATCTGGAATAGCGGATACGATTGAGATAGAAGCATTAAAAAATGGAGTGCACTTCAAGACAATAACGTTCAGATAACTACACTATAAAGAAAAATAAAACCGGTAAAATGAAGGGTTTAAGAGTAGCTAAATCTACAATCATCTTAGAAAAATATGTCTGAGGAACTAGTAGAAAAATTCAAGATCTTTGGAAAATGGAGTACAGAAGGAATAGAGATCAGAGATCCGGGGTTAAAAAGGTACATTAACCTTAAGCCTACACTGATTCCCCACTCTGGAGGTAGGCATGAACATAGAAGATTTGGAAAAGCGGAAGTAAATATAGTTGAAAGACTTGCAAATATGTTTATGAGACCTGGGAGAAATGGTGGAAAGAAAACAAAAGCTCTCAAGATAGTTAGAAACGCTCTCGAAATAATACATCTAAGAACAGGTAGAAACCCTATAGAAGTCCTTGTTAGAGCATTAGAAAATGCAGCTCCAAGAGAAGATGTAACAAAATTAATCTACGGAGGAATACTTTACCTAAAAGCCGTAGACATATCTCCACAAAGGAGACTCGATCTAGCACTACGATACATATCGCAGGGAGCTAGAGAATCTGCTTTCAGAAGTAAAAGAAAAGTAGAAGAAACATTAGCAGAAGAAATAATTCTTGCAGCAGAAAACGATAGTAAAAGCTACGCTATAAGAAAGAAAGTAGAACTAGAAAGAATGGCATATGCATCCAGATAACAGCCTACACCAAAATCTAATCCAAACATCCTAATACTAGATGCATGTATGTTAATATTCATCTTCCCAGTAATCTTAAAAATGAAACATCCTTAGAAAGGGTTCTTATAATCTATTCTTAAAGATTAATGCCTGAATAGTTAATAACAAGTTTTCTAATCAGATTTTCTATGAAAAATAGAGATAAAAATATTATTGTTGTTGCATTAGGTGGTAATGCTCTTCTTAGAAAAGGGCAGAAAGGTTCCTTCGAAGAACAGTATAACAATATTGTCCAGACTTGTAAGATACTGGCAGACATGGTTCAAGCTGGCTACAAACTTGTAATTACCCATGGAAATGGTCCACAAGTTGGAGCAACGATACTTAGACACGATGCTGGAGAGAAACTGTACAATATACCGCCATTCCCGATGGATGTATGTGGAGCTGAAACACAAGGCTTCATAGGATACATGATACAACAAGCATTAACAAACGAGTTATCGAGAAGAGGTTTAAAGAAGAATATCGTGACAATCGTTACAAGAGTTGTAGTTGATAAGAATGATCCAGATTTCATCAACCCGAGTAAACCTGTAGGCCCATTCTACACTTTTGAAGAAATGGAAAAGATAAAGAAGATTCATCCAGAATATGTTTTCAAGGAAGATAAGATGAGAGGCGGGTGGAGAAGAGTTGTACCATCACCTGATCCTAAATACATAGTTGAAGGACCAGCTGTCAAGACACTGATAGAAGCTGACTTCATAGTAATTGCAAGTGGAGGTGGAGGGATACCGGTAGTAGAAGAAGATGGTACATATATTGGTGTCGAGGCTGTTATAGATAAAGACCTGGCTGGAGAGAGGCTTGCAACATTTATAGGTGCAAATAAATTCATAATACTAACAGACATAGATGCGGTCTACATAGATTACGGTAAGCCTACGCAGAGAAAGATAGACGTGATAAAAGCTATAGAACTTAAGAAACTATACGACGAAGGACATTTCCCACCTGGAAGCATGGGACCAAAAGTTAAAGCAGCAATAAGATTTATAGAATCTGGTGGAGAAGAAGCAATTATAGCAGAACTTACACAATTAATGGAAGCGATAGATAGGAAAGCTGGAACACATGTAATACCATGACCGTGTAGATTATTTCTTCACATGTTTTCGTTAGAATTTCATTAAGCTTAAATACTCGTCGTAGAATATTTTCTTTCGCTCTATGATTATTAGAAGAGCTAAGATTAGAGGTAGAGATGGTTTATTTGATATTAGGATAGAAGATAACGTTATAGCTGAGATCTCCTCCGATATTCAAGCTAGAGATGAAGAAGAAATTGATGTTGAAGGACGTTTGGTAACTCCCCCATTTATAGATATGCACTTCCACTTAGATTCAGTATTAACTCTTGGAGATCCGAGATTTAATCAATCTGGAACACTTCTTGAAGGGATAGAAATTTGGTCCGAATATAAGAAGAAGCTTACCATTGAGGACATAGTAGATAGAGCTCGTAGAGCCTTAATGCTAATGATATCTTATGGTACAACAAGGATAAGAACGCATGCAGACGTAACCGACAAGAAATTAACAACAGTCAAGGGATTACTTGAAGTTAAACGTTTATTTAGAGATGTGGTAGATGTACAGATAACAGCTTTCCCACAAGATGGAATACTTACAGAACCAGAGAATAGAGAATTATTAGAAAAGGCTGTAGAGATGGGCGCGGACAATGTGGGGATGATTCCTCATCTAGAGTATACTAGAGAAGATGGTGTTAAGTCAATAGACATAGCATTCGAGATAGCTAAAAGATATGATAAAGATATCGATGGACATGTAGATGAAACAGATGATGAACATTCCCGTTTCTTAGAAGTAGTTGCAGCAAAAACTATTAAAGAAAACTACATAGGTAGGGTAACAGCTGGACATGCAACCGCAATGCATTCTTACAATGATGCGTATGCTGACAAACTATATAGACTACTTAGGAAAGCTGAGGTAACGATTGTTCCTAATCCTTTAATAAATATTCATCTTCAAGGTAGGTATGATAAGTATCCTAAAAGGAGGGGGCTGGCGAGAATAAAAGAATTGCTAGCAAATGGTGTTAATGTTGCTTTGGGCCATGATTGTATTATGGATCCATGGTATCCGCTGGGTAGGGGGGACATGATGCTAGTACTCTTCATGGCGGTTCATGTAGCTCAGTTAATGGGATACGACGAGCTTATAAAATCTTTCGATCTCATTACAACCAATGCTGCTAAAGCGCTTAGAATAAATTCTATATATGGTGTGGAGAAAGGTAAGAAAGCAGATCTAATAGTTCTCGACGCATTTAACGAGATTGAAGCTTTAGCACATCTTAAGAGACCGCTCTATGTAATAAAGAACGGGAAGATAATTTCTATGAAAACTAGAGAAGAAGTGGAAGTTGCAGACCCATTAACTGGTAAGCTAGTGAAATTTGATGAGAAGATGCTGAGAAAATCTTCCAGCTATTACTAGGATCAGGAAGGCCGTCTTCGAATATGTTACGTCTCTACATTATTCATTACCTAACGAAGTTCCATGGATAAAATTAATTAATATTAAGAATCTTTGAATATACGTTCTCCGTTATTCTCTTCGGTATGGTTGGAGTAATGCTTTAGGTGGACGTACACGTTTCCCGAGTATAGTTGCGGCTCCAATTGTTATTATATATGGAACTGACTGGAAGAATTGATATGGTATTTGAATAACCGTTGCAACCAACCATGCCTGGACAGCGTTAAGCATTCCGAAGAAGATGCATGCGAGCCAAACCCATACCGGGTTCCAGTTACCTAGAATGACTAAAGCTAAGGCAATCCAGCTCCATTCTCCTCCAACATTCAGATTGAAACTTCTCAAATCCATTAACGAATAGTAAGCTCCGCCAACGGCCATCAATGCTGAGCCGATAATCGCTGCAATATACCTAGAGAAGTGTACTCTGATCCCAGCTGCATCGACAGTTTTCGGATTTTCTCCTAAACCTCTTATTATCAATCCCCACCTAGTCCTAAATAATATGAATGCGATTATCGGGGCTAGAACATATATGCCGGCATACGTATAGAGAGTTTGTCTAAACAGTGTTCCAATCACTGGTAGAGAAGATAGTATCGGTATTGATAGTGAAGTAGTTGGAGGGACAGTGGGCTCGACGAGAGGTGAGCCTATTAGAACTCTATGAAAGAAGTAAGATAAGTTCATTGAGAAGAATGTTACAGCTATTCCTGCAATATGTTGCTGAACACCTATCGTTACAACTAGAAATGCTAGAAGTAGCCCTAAAGCTGCGCCGACTAATGCGGCGATAATTACTCCGTAGACCAAGTTTCCGAGAAAGTATGCTCCCATGAAGCCCCAGGCAGCCCCAGAGATCATTATTCCGAGTATGCCCAGATTTATCATGCCTGCCTTCTCTATAATATTCTCGCCTATAGCTGCGAAAACTATGGGGGCAGAGACTACTAAAGTTAAGCTCAATATACTTGAGATAATGGACTCTGGATAGCTTCCCTTAAATGCTGGGTAAACTAAGTCTAGTATAAAGAAGAATAAGACTACACTAGATGTAATTACTATTATTCTTTGAAGATTTTTATTCATAAATCTCTTAACTCCATCATTCGTCAAACTTGAAGTTGAAGATGGAAATCTTAGCTTAATTAGTGGAGACTTAGCTCTCGTATGTTTCGTTCTAATTAGTATTGGTCTATAGTTGATAAATATGCTGAAGACCAGTAGAAATATGAGTGTTTGAGCTTGTATTATATCTGAGAGGAAGCTTGGTACCCCTGTACTCCAGCTCATAGCGTTAGCTCCATTTATCAAAATGCTGAAGAATAATGCTGCAACCATAACTCCTATCGGGTTAAGGTTTCCAAGCATAGCTATAGCTAAAGCTACTAGACCATAGTTTGGACCTACGAAAGGTGTCATATAGTATAGTATTCCCATTAATTCTACTGCTCCAGCTAGACCAGATATTCCACCACTAAGAAATGCTACCCAAAAATATGTTCTGGAAATATTTATTCCTTCAAGAATAGCTACTCTTGGAACTGTTACGGCAATAATCTTATTTCTAAAACTTGTGTAGTTAAGAATTAACCATACCATCACCAGTATTATGAACGGTATTATAACACCTGCGTGAAGTCTTGTACCTGGTATCAGGATCGGAAGCTTAGCATTAATACCTATTTCTTGCGACTGGGGATATGTGGTGTAGGGAGAGCGGAGAGGCCCTGTCAAAAGACCTGCATTAATCAACAGTATAGCAGACCATATCAATATAGTTGTCAAAACTTCATCTTGATTTCTCTTAACCTTAAGCCACCAAGAGATTAAAGCGACAGCTGAACCACCCAACCACGCTACCAGTAAGATTAAGGGTATCAGAACATAGGAAGACAGACTTCTCAAGACTACTCCCAGCCACGCTGCTATTAATCCACCTACAATAAATTGACCGTGAGTACCAATATTCCAAAACCTAGCTTTAAACGCTACAGTAATAGCTAGAGCCAATAATAGTAGAGGAGTTGATGTGACAAGTATCTCTGTAGGATAAGTCAGAGGCCATGTAATAAGATAGTAATACACCTTAAGTATATCTCCTCCAGCTATCAGGATATAGACAGATGATGTAAGAATAGCCAGTAAAACTGAGATTATCGGTAATATTATCCGATACTTTAGTGGAAGAATTTCTTTTCTTACAAGTTTTAAACTAAACAATTCTAAGTAACCCCGCTAACCATTAACCCTAATTTCTCCATAGTAACTTCTTCAGGTCTAAATGTTCCGATGATCCGTCCATCATACATTGCGGATATTCTGTCGCAGAATGCTACGAGTTCTTTTATATTTGGAGATATTATTATTGTAGTGAGACCTTTACTTCTTCTTTCATTAACTTTATCAAAGAACATTTTTGTCCCCATGGGGTCGAGCCCGACAGTTGGATGGAGAGCTATGAGGAGCTTCACATTACGCCCCATAACTCTTGCGAGATAGACTCTTTGCATGTTCCCCCCAGATAATGTTGTGATAGGAGATCTCAAATCTTTAGCAATGATTGAGTATTCTCTTATCAAACTTTCCGCCAGATTTTTCTTCTCTTTCTTATTTAATAATATTCCTTTAAGATATGAGAATTTATCTTCACTACCTATGGTAAGATTGTCTTCAACAGATGCATCAGGGATTATTCCATCTCTAATTCTATCATCAGATATGAATGCGACACCTTTCTTCTTCATTTGAAAAACATTTAGATTTGTGACATCTTCCCCAAATAACAGTATCTTACCAGATTCAGAACGTCTCAAACCATAAATACATTCAGCGAGTTCTTTCTCTCCTGTTCCTGGTATGACTGCTATTCCATGAGCTTCGCCTACATACACTTCTAGATTTAAATTTTTAACCACGAGGTTTCCTTTATCATCTTTAACATTCAAGTTCATTACCTTAAGAGCATAGTCGTTTGTAACAGTTGCTGGAAGAGGTTTAATAGATTCTATAGATATCGTTACGTCAAACATGGATTTAATTAATGCTGTTATGTCTAGGTTCTCAGATTTAAAGATAGACGAAATCTTCCCAGCAGTCATAACTATTATCTCGTCCGAAACATCTATAACTTCAGCTAGGTCATGTGATATCATCAGTATGGTGAATCCTCTGGAAACCAGGTTTCTAAAGACCTCTTTAAGTATTTGTTTTTGTTGGATTGGGAGGAAAACAGTGGCCTCATCCAATATTAGCGTAGGCTTAACTCCTACCTCGTAAAATAATTCACAGAGGATTATTGCTTTAGCTATTTCGAATACTCTTAAGTGACTGATAGGTAGATCTTCAACTTTGGCATCTAGATCCACTTTCACTCCTATATCACCCATAAATTTTTCAACACGTCTTCTCAACCAGTCAACATTGAAGAATATTCCAGGCATAGGTAGAGCTAAATGTTCAGCAAGTGTGAGACCTGGAGCAAGATTAGGGTTTTGCTCAACTTTCACTACACCCTCAAATATGGCTGTATGAAAATCGTTTATCTTAACATCATGAACATATATCTCTCCCTTATCTGGAATCATGTAACCACTTATCAAATTCATTAGTGTCGATTTACCTGCACCGTTAGGTCCAACAATTCCATACACTTTACCTTCCCTAAGCTCTATAGATACATTATCGACGGCTACGACTCCGCCTGGAAATGTCTTACTGACTTCTCTTAATTTAACAACTGTGCTCATAACTGTTTTACCCCCTACGTCACTTTCCCACTTACGTAATAAATAAATAGTTAGCTATTAATGATTACGTCATTCAATGTAATGTTTATGTGATTTGGAAGATTCTGTTCCATGTGTTAAAAAATAGAAGTGTGTTAAAATTTAGTTGTTTAGAAATCTGATATTGGAGGAGTCTCGACAATAGGTATCCAGGTTTCTCCTTCCATTATCTTTTTCTCCCATTCTTTGACCAAGTTCAGTATTTCAAATGTTAATGGTGGTGACGGTTTTCCAAAATGATGGAAGTCAGCTAGGTAAGATCCCCCAAAACACATCCATGAATATGTTCCAAGATTATCGGCTGTCCATGTTCCTGCAAGAACTCGCTCAAAAGAAACCCTAACGGTTGGTCTCATATCCCAAACTAAACTCGTTATAGTTACTTCTGGAGCTCTTTCATATTGATCAGCCATATTTCCTATCGCCCAAACCTCTTTACCCCCAGTGTAAGCTTCTCTTGCTGCTTCTTCAGCTCCCACCCTCTCAGCAAAAATTACGTCTGCACCTAGATCTATTAATGTCTTCGCAAGTCTTTTAGCTGTAGCTGGATGATACCAAGGTGATTCGCCGGGTGGAATATTTCCTAGTAGGTAGACAACCTTCGCTTTTACATTAGGGTTAATAGTCTTAGCACCTAGAATGTATCCATTTACGATCCTGTTTACCTCATTTATCTCCATTGCAGCAACTACACCTATCTTATTTGTCTTAGTTATCTTCCCAGAGATTATTCCAGCTAGGAATGCCGGTTGATGTAACCAGTTGTCAAAGACGGCAAAGTTGGGAGAAGTCGGTAGATATTCACTTCCAGCAGCAAAAGCAACTTTCGGATACCTCTTTGCAACCCTCCTAGCAATATCTTCTTTCAAGAATGCATCTAAGAAAACTATGTCCGCCACTTTTGCAGCATCTTCTAAAGCTAGTTCATATTCTTTTGGATCAATCTTCCTATCTACGAATTGGTAATCTACTTTGATGCCCTTTGCTTCGAACTCATCTTTAACTGCAAGTATTGCTGTATGTATTGCTCCATCCCAAGGTTCACTAACAGGTGTTTGGAAAACAGCTCTAACTATAATCTCCTTCTTTGCGGGAGCACCAACAGTAGCTGTTACTGTCGTAGCTTCTGTAACGGTCTTAGTCGTAACTACGGTCTTCTCAGTAACTGGTGGAACGGCGCTTGAACCAGCATAATAACCTGCAACTCCTCCAACAACACCCGCTACGATAACGCCAGTAGCAACCTTAGCAGCAGTTGAGAGAGCTTCACGTCTATTAATCTTCTTTTCATCAAGAATCATGTTAAGAAGATAGTAGGCAGGTTATATAAATATTCTCGTAGAATAATATAGAGGAATAGAATAAAACAAAGCTTTTAATTGTTTTCGTAGCAAAGCAATGTTTATGGAAAAAAGTCCATAGTAGATGATTTAAGTAATCAGTATGAAGAATTAGTACTATAGAAAATTTGAGATCTGAGATTTTGTCTTTCACTATGTATAGTTCTGTAGATTTTTAATAGTAGGGTTAAAATTTTAATTATCTTTTAGAAGATTTGATTCTTAAATAAAACTTCTTTTTATTTCATCTTTTCTCTAAATAGGTCGGTACAGTATTCTCTAGAGATGTCTGTGTAGACTGATTTCTAGGCCGATCTTTCTCAGACTGGTAAACTTTTATATTATCCCACGTCTTTTAAAGTCTTGAAAGATTAGGTAAGAGGTGCTGGAAATGTCGTCTAAACCTCATTTAAACTTGATAGTGGTTGGGCACGTAGATCATGGGAAATCTACGACTATGGGCCACTTCCTTACAAAACTTGGAGTAGTAGATCCTAGGATAATACAGCAGTACGAAGAAGAAGCTAAGAGGCTTGGAAAAGAGACATTCAAGTATGCATGGATACTTGATAGGATTAAAGAAGAGAGAGAACGTGGATTAACCATAGATTTAGCATTCCAAAGTTTTGAGACTAAGAAATATTACTTCACATTGATAGATGCACCTGGGCACAGAGACTTCGTGAAAAACATGATTACGGGAGCAAGCCAGGCAGATTGCGCTATACTAGTAGTCTCAGCTAAGAAGGGAGAGTATGAAGTTGGGATATCTCCAGGAGGTCAGACAAGAGAACATGCATTCCTACTCTTCATGCTCGGAATAAAACAGATAATAGTTTTAATAAACAAGATGGATGATCCAACCGTTAACTGGAGTAAAGAGAGATATGAAGAAGTTAAGCAAGGTGTCTCAGATCTATTGAAGAGAATAGGATTCGATGTATCTAAGATACCTTTCATACCGATATCTGGATGGCTTGGAGATAATCTAATTGAGAGAAGTGATAAGATGTCGTGGTATAACGGTCCAACACTTTACGAGGCGCTCGACGTATTCCAAGAACCACCTAAACCAATTGATAAACCTCTTAGAATACCTATACAAGCAGTATATTCTATTAAGGGTGTCGGAACAGTTCCAGTTGGACGTGTAGAGACAGGTGTACTGAAAGTTGGAGATACATTAATAATAATGCCCGCAGGTGTTAAAGGTGAAGTAAAATCTATTGAGATGCATCATCAACCATTACAGCAAGCTATTCCAGGAGACAATATAGGTTTTGCACTTAAAGGTGTGGAGAAGGCGCAAATACGTAGAGGGATGGTTGCAAGCCACGTAGATAACCCATGCTCCGTAGCAAAAGAATTCATAGCTCAAATAATAGTAATCTACCATCCAACCGCTATAGCTGCAGGATACACACCAGTCATGCATATACATACTGCTCAGACGGCGGTAAAGTTCGTTGAGTTAATAGAAAAGATAGATCCTAGGACTGGTCAAGTTGTTGAGAAGAATCCAAGCTTCTTGAAGACTGGTGATGCTGCTAGAGTAAGACTACAACCCTTACAGCCAACAGCTCTAGAAACTTATGCCGCGTTTCCGGAGCTTGGAAGATTTGCAATAAGAGATAGCGGTATGACGATAGCAGCGGGAATCGTAAGAGAAATAACGCAGAAAGGAGTATAAAACAAGGAAATACTTTAACCCTAGAATAGAGAAGATAATTGTTCGAGGAGAGCGTTGAATATAGTTATCAAGATAGGTGGACACTTAATCTTCAAAGAACAGATAGATACAAATCTTCTAAAACAATACGTTAACTTATTCAGAGAAGTATATGATGGTGGTAAATGGGTTATAGTGGTTGGTGGAGGCAGCTTAGCGAGAACATACGTTGAAGCAGCACGTAAGCTAGGATTAAGTGAAGGCCTATGTGATGACATAGGTATAAAGATAACTAGGATAAACGCATCCATAATTTCCCATGCTCTAGGAGATCTCGCATACCCACTAGTACCCACAAGTATAGATGAATTGAAAGCATTCTCAAGAGAAGGGAGAATAATCGTAATGGGTGGACTACAACCAGGGCAATCAACAATAGCTGTTTCAGCCATTGCTGCAGAAACAGTAAACGCAGAGAAACTAATAATAGCAACAGACGTAGACGGCATCTATACAGAAGATCCTAAAAAGAATCCAGACGCAAAACTCTTAAAAGAAGTAACCGTAACAGAATTGATGAAAAGATTAATAGAATATTCTCACGAAGCAGGAGAATACAAACTAGTAGACATGGTAGCGCTCAAAATAATAGCTAGAAGCAAAATCCCAACAATATATCTTAACGGGAAAAATCCAGAAAATATTAAGAAAGCTTTAAAAGGAGAACCAATAGGAACACTACTAAAAATCTAAAAACATCCAACAACATATTATTATAGAAGGAAGATACAAGAAGAGCGGGGGTAGCCAAGCCAGGTCAACGGCGGCCGGCTCAAGATCTAATTAAAACTATTATAGAAGTGAGGAACCGGCTCCCGTAGGGGTTCGTGGGTTCAAATCCCACCCCCCGCAAACCTGAAACACCTGTTATATCCCAGGTTTAGGGAAAAACAATTAAAATTGGCTAAATTTTTCTAAACATTTTTGAGTCTTAAGTTATCAAATTAATAAGATTAATATGTTATTGTTTGTTTATATGTAAGAAGTTTATGTGTTTTATAGGGTTCAGGATAGAGAGGGTAAAATATGATGTTATAGATGAAGTAAATCTGCTGAGATATTTTGTGAGATGCGGTTATGGAATTATGATCTGTTAAGGTTAAACGTAAAAGAGAGAGAATTATACATACTCCGTATACTTGTTTATTGTTTTCTGAATTTTATTTTCCGTTGGTGTGTGGTTATGTTTTCTGGAGGAGTGTTATCCTTGTTCTTTTTCTTCTACTATTCCTCTTTTTAATTCGACTATGTTTATTTTGCTTGGTTGGTAGTATCTCGTGATGACTTCGTATGCTTTCCACGGGTCTACTTTTTCTCCACATGTAAATATGTCTAGAGCTATGTAATTGTATTCTGGCCATGTGTGGATAGATATATGGGATTCTGCTATTAGAATTATGTAACTAAAACCTCCATTATCGAAGATTGTATTGAATTCACCCATGTAGGTTGCTCCACAGCTTTCTACAGATTCTCTTAGAACTTTTTTAGCTAGGTCGAGGTCTGTGAGTAGCTTGTGAGGACAGCCATACATTTCTACTATTAAATGCCGCCCCAAAGATTTCATCTTCACTCAGACTCCCACCCCTCTCAGAAGAGCCTAAGAATAATACTTCATCCTTACTTAAAATGATTACTCCGAGTCTAGTCAAATATGTGTTCATAGTGTTGTATCTGCTTGTTCTACCAAACCTGTTTCTCTTAGCAGTTCGAGGGCTTCTTTATGAGTTGGTCTACGTTTATGTAGTATTGTGATTCTCTCAGGTCTAATCTCCACAGCATTTACTAATGCTTCTATAGCTATTCTAGTCGGTATTCCTAGTTTCTCCAAGTTTAAAGGCATCTCCACACATAGCATATACATTTTAAGATTCTTCCAATCGTATTCTTCTTCTCTCCACCAATTTGGATTATGGAGTTTATGGTATAGTGCTGTTAGAAGTGTCCCTTGAGCACATTGGATGCCGTGTGGAGCTCTTCTCGGAGAATGTCTATCTAGGTAGTGGCTGTAGAGGTGCTCGCTACCTGACGCCGGTCTAGAAGATCCAGCTACCATCATAGAAATTCCTGAAAAAGTTAAGGCTTCAGCCAGCTTTACCAAGTCTAGTACATTCATCTTCAACATATCAATAACAGTTTTTAAAGCATTCATTACATATTTCTCAGAAGTGTAACAGTATGGTTCACCTACTTCATCTCTCCCCAACTGCCAATCTTTTAAAGAGACTGTTTTAGCTAGAATGTCTCCAACACCCGATAGTATGAGTATTCTTGGAGATGTTGAGATAACCTCTAAGTCTATTAGTGATAGTACTGGCGCACGTGTTAGTATAGATTTTCTATAAGCACTTTCATGGAATAGGGATACTATAGGAGAGACTATCCCATCGTGAGATAGTGTCGTTGGTATAGATATGAAAGGCATATTATTGACATAAGCTATATACTTTGCTACATCTATAACAGTCCCGCCTCCAACTGCCACAACAAAGCTAGCCCCCTTCAACATTCTGGATTTGTTTTCAGCTTCTCTATAAGTTGGTTCAGAGACAGTGAACCCTCTTCCTTTTATTAATTTTAAAACCCTTTCTCCAGCTACTCTAAAAGTTGTTTCATCATAGAATATAGCTCCACATCCCTTGATACCAGCATCTTCCAGCAGACTCGGTAAATACTCGAGAACATTGTTACCTATAACTACTTTGTCTAATGTATTCTCATGGCTTAACCCGCATCCACATTCTTCTCTCGAAGGAATCTTATCTCGAAAATTTAACACCATCAATTCTTAACACATCAATAACAGTCTAAGATTTTAATATTGAAGAATATGGTTAGAGGTTGCTAAGATTATTTTCTTCCTTTTACCATATAGATCGTAGCATCAGCTATATAACATGCATGATCTGCTATTCTCTCCAAGTATCTTAGTATCAACGCTATTGATAGTAGGCATCCAGCATCTATTTCACCACCCTTCTGGATTAGTTGTTTAATATATTCTGCATAGAGAGCATCTACTTCATCATCTCTCTTTTTTACTTCTTCTGCTTTCTCTAAATCTTTCCCTAGATACGCTTCTCCAGCTTCATTAACCATTTCTAAAACTATCTTAAACATTTCTTCAAGAGCTTTAACGTTGCATCCTGTTTTAGGCATCATTGGATAGGTTTCAGAAATGTTTACAGCGTATCTTCCTATTCTGGAGAAATCGTATGATACCTGGATTGCGGATTTTATTTCTCTTAAGTCTGTAGCAACTGGCTGGAATCTTGCTATTAGCTGGACTGCTAGCTCACTTACTTCCTCCATCATGAAGAGTAGTTCATCAGACATTCTCCTAACACCATCCATGTCTATCTTACCAGATTCTATAAACTCCATGCTAGCCTTCATAACTTTCCCAACAACCATACTCATATCGTTTATCATGTTTCTAAGCCTAACCAAACCGAGATCTATCGGTCTCCTAGAATATTCTCCCTGCATAAGATCACCCTATCTTTCCAACAACGTATCTCTCCGTCAATTTGTGTACAGGTCTTGTAAAGACTTGAGATGTTTCTCCAACTTCTATAAGCTCACCCATGTAGAGGAATGCTACATAATCGCTTACTCTAGCAGCTTGCTGAGGGTTATGCGTTACGATAACTATAGTGTAATCTTCTTTCAATTCTAGCATGAGTTCTTCTATTTTTGATGCTGCGACTGGATCGAGGTTTGCTGTAGGTTCATCCATTAAGATTATCTTGGGTTTTAGTGCTAGTGCACGGGCAATACATAGTCTCTGCTGTTGTCCACCGCTAAGCATAGATGCAGGCTTCTTTAAATCATTCTTCACTTCATCCCACAGATATGCTTTCTCTAGAGCCCACTTAACTAATTGATCTAGCTCAGATTTATTTTTAACTAGACCATTCATTCTAGGTCCTATGGCAACGTTATCATAGATTGAGAGGTGTGGGAAAGGGTTCGGTATCTGGAAGACCATTCCGAATTGTCTACGAACCCAAGTTATATCAATTTTATCACTATATACATCTATACCATCTATTTTTACTTGTCCACTCACTTTAGCATTTGGATTTAGTTCGAGTAGCCTATTCATAGCTCTCAGTAACGTACTCTTACCGCATCCAGAAGGACCCATTATCGCAAATATTATGTTTCTAGGAATTTCTAGATTGATATTTTTGAGTACATGTTTATCGCCATACCAAGCATTTAGATTAGAAATTTCTACTAGGCTCATATTTTAACCTCCTTTACTACGAGTCTCGAGATTATGAATATCGTTAAGATTATCGTGAGTAAGACAGCCGATGCCCCCCATGCTACCTGATGCCACCTCTCATAAGGAGATAATGCAAAGTTGTATATTAGCAATGGTATAGCGTTTATAGGTTGATCTAAACCTTCAAAATATGTGAAAGTTGTTCCTAAGATTGTTAGTAGTAGGGGGGCTGTCTCACCTCCCGCTTTAGCCATTCCTATAAGTAGAGCAGTTAAAACACCACGTTTAGCAGTACTCAACAATACTCTTAAGTATACTTTAGGATATGAAAGCCCGAGACTGAATGCTGCCTCTTTCAATGTATATGGTATGGATTTGTAGGCTTCTCTTACATTCAACGCAATGTATGGAATTATGACTATTGAGAGAGCAAATGCTCCAGCAAAAGCATTAAATCTCTTAAGAGGGGCTACAAGTACTGAATATGCGAACAACCCAATAATTATAGTTGGAAACTCTACCATTATCTGGAGGAACATTTGAGTGTATTGAGCTAACTTCGTATGTGAGTATTCTGAGAGATACAAGCCTGTAAAGAACCCTATTGCCCCTCCGATCACTGTCGCTAAACCTATCAAGATGAGCGAACCTACTAGTGCTGGGCCTATCCCACCAGCTCCACCACTTATTGGAGGTGGTGGAAAATCTATCAAGAATGATAAGCTAACATACTTTAACCCTTCTGAGTAAATATTGATTATTATTGCGAATATAGGTATGGCGGAGATTATCGCTAACAGAGAGATTACTCCAAGCATTATCTTCTCTTCTAATCTCCTTCTGTTCAACTCTTCACCATCACCCTCCTAACGAGATGCAATCCTATTAGATTGATGATTAACCCTACAGTGAAGAGTATTAGTGCTCCACCATATAATGCGGGAACCATGTACTTGTAGGCTTCAGCGTTTGGGAACTGGTTTGCTATCAAGCTTGATATGGTGTAACCCATATCAAATATACTTTTAGGAATATTCATGATGTTGCCGACAACCATTGCAACCGCCATAGTCTCCCCCATAGCCCTACCTAAAGCTAAGAACACACCCGCAAAGATAGCTGATCTAATATATCCAAGCATAGTCTTCACAACCTCCCACCTAGTCATACCGAGACTGTAAGCTGCTTCTTTCAAATTATATGGAATAGCAGTATATGCTTCACGAATTATGCTTGAAGCAAACGGTATTATCATTATTGAGAGCAGAACACCGGCTGTAAAGAGGTTTGTTGGGGTAGGCTTTACTGAGAATAGAGGAATGAAACCTAGATAATTATGGAGTGGAAGCATTACGTATTTGTGGAGGATTGGTGCGAGTACGTAGAGCCCCCACAATCCATATATTACTGATGGAAGACTGGCCATGAGGTCAGATACATTATTCACGAAACTTCTCAATCTAGATGGAATAATTTCAGAAGCAAATATAGCTAGAGATATAGCTAGAGGAGTTGCAATACTTATCGCTATAGCAGAGGTTATTAGAGTTCCTAGTAGAGGTGGCAGAATACCATAATCTTCCTCTATAGGATTCCAGACACTTCTAGATATAAAGCCGAAACCATGTCTCAAGAATATTGGATAAGAAGAATTGATCAATGAAATTACGATTCCTACAACTATCGTTAAGGTTGTAACTATAAATAAAATTAGAGAGATTTGAAATATTTTTCCACTCTTCATCTTCCATCTATCTTAGTAATTTTAGACCTTCTAAACCTATCTGTGCCACCTCAGGTGGGAGAGGATAGTAGCCTGGAACGATATTCTCTTTTTTCTGTCCCTCCGTTAATACCCAGGTGAAGAATTCTCTGAGCAGAGCGACTTTGATCTCATCATCATAATCCTGTCTTAAGATTATGAAGGAGAAAGACACTATCGGATAGCTTTTTAGACCTGGCGGATCTACTGTCTCGTCTGGAAATATCTTTGACCAGTCTTCATGAGCTTTCGGAAGAATCTTAGTTAATTCTATTAAACTAGACTTTACTGTTTCTTCTGTAGGTATAACGTATTGGCCATTTCTATTTCTTATCAAAGCTATTTTTAGACCACTTCCATAAGCGTAAGCCGTCTCAACGTATCCAATAGAGTAGAGGTTCTGTTGAACTGCTGCAGCAACACCCTCATTCCCTTTTGCACCTACACCATTTCCAAGTTGATCTACTGGCCACTGCACTGTGAAATCTGAACCTACCTTCTCTTTCCAAGGTTTATAGATCTTTGAAAGATATGCTGTAAAGACTCTCGTTGTACCACTTCCATCCGATCGGTGTACTGCAATTATCTTCTCATGAGGTAGGTTTAGATCCGGGTTCAGTTCTTTTATCAATGGATCATCCCAATAAACTATCTCTCCGAGATAGATCTTTGCTATAACTTCTCCAGTCAATCTCAACTTTTGTGTTTCTATGTTAGGAATGTTATAGACTACTACTATTGTTCCAATGATTACTGGAAACTGTATTATTCCACTTTTTCCTTGAAATTCATCGTAAATCTCTTTCTTTAGAGGTGGATCACTTCCGGCAAAATCAATCAACCCTTCTTTAAAGTTTGCTTGACCTGCACCACTACCAATCGATTGATAATTTACCTTTACTCTGCCTTTTGTTAATTCGTAGAATTTTGATGCCCATGCTTGCATTTGAGGGTTTAGGAAAGATGCTCCAGCCCCATTAATCGTACCCGCTACCTGCTTTTGCGTGACAGTTTGTATAACTGTCTGTGTAGTAACTGTACCAGTTGTTATCCCACCGCCTAGTAGTAGACTCAAAGAAACAACAGCTACAGCTAAGATCAACCCTACTACCAGCACTAGTTTTTTACCCATCATCATTTCCCTTCACCTACTCTAAATTAAATATCAAATATATAGATTGTGTAAATAGAATATTTTTTAACAATTTTCTATATAGAAAATAATAGATCTACCTGAATCTAAATATCCTATAGGGAAAATAATAAATCTTTAAATAACCTAAATATATCTAGATACTCTCAAGGAGAGATTATGGAGTATAGTAGGAAGCTTCAACTTACAGGTAAATCTACTCTTACGATTTCTCTACCTAAAGACTGGATAGATAGTTTAGGGTTGAAACCTGGAGACATAGTTAAGCTTACTGTTAGAGGTAGTACTCTTGTATTAACTCCTGAAGCTAGGGAGAGTGGTAGGAAAGAGTATGTTTTAAATGTTGATGTAAGTGTTAATGCTGAAAGTCTTCTAAGAGAAGTTATTTCACTTTACTTAGCTGGTTACGATGCAATTAAGATAAATTTTTCTTCACCTTTAACTCATCTTAAATTCTATTTAAAAGATAATGTTAGGAAGAAGCTTTTAGGTTTGGAAGTACTAGATGAGACAGCTATGTCTATCTCTTTACAGTGTTTTGCACAGTATGTTGATCTACCATTAATGGAAGCTTTAAAGAAACAAGCAGACCTAGCATTATCTATGGAGAGAGATGCAATTACGGCTTTACTTTTAGATGATAAACAACTCGCAGAAGAAGTTATTCAGAGAGACGATGAAGTAGATAAACTCTTCTACTTTATCACTAGACAGCTGAATCTAGCTATAGAGAGACCCAGAATGTTAAGAGATCTAGAGATAGGAAGCGAGATGGCTTGTCTCAGCTACGCTGCTATAACGAAATCTATAGAGAGAATAGCGGATCATGCTTGGAGTATAGCTTCATCCTCAATAATGATTGAAGACAAGCTAGATGATGAAGTCAAGATAGAGATTGAGAAGCTTGAAGAGAATGTGAGAACAATCTTCAAAGAATCTATAAGAATACTCTTAGTGAAAGATAAGAATCTTGCAAACAAAATTATTGAAGAAGCTCGAAAAGTGAGAGATCTATACAACGAGGTTTTTAAGAAAATTATCAGTTGGAAGCTAAGTCCAAAGAATGCTTCATTAATAAAAACTATCTTAGAAGATCTTGTAAGAATAGCTGACTATAGCACAGACATATCTGAACAAGTAATATTCCTCACATTAACTTAGTATTAAGCAATGAGACCCTAATAATAGGAAGATTTTTATAAAACAGATTATACTTAAGTAACGTAGAGGTATGCCTAAACGTATTATCATTAGAGGTGGAGAAATAACAGAAGAGAAGGAAGAGCCAATTATCGAGCAAGTTAAACATGAAGAGAAACTCCCTCTAGAAGGTGTTGCAGAAGAGATAGAAGTATCGGGAGAACATTTAGAGCTTGAGAATAGAGAGTTAGAGGAAGCTGAGATAGATGCAGAGATGACTTTTGATGCAATAAAAAAGAAGATTGAAGAGATTAGGCTTAGAGAGAAAGTTACACAACAAAAATTTAGAGATCAACCAGACATGGGTATAGCGATACTGAAGAAGATACTCCAGAAATGGGATGAGATGAGAGAAGAAGTTAGAAGGAACATAAGTGAAGCAGTAGAAAAATATAGAAGACTAAGAACACTCCTTGAACAGAGATTCTCTAAACTTGAAGAAGAATTATACTTTAATCAGATAGAGCTTGATACGTTGAGGCAGCTTGAAGAACAGGGTGAACCTGTTTCACTCTCAAAGAAAGAAGAACTAGAAAAACTAATCCCAACATTAATGAATAAATTAACTGAGACCGATAAGAAAATTAAAGAAGTAGATTCTAAGATCGAGTACTTAAAGAAGATCGCAGACAATATCTACGAGTCTACAGCTTACAAAGATGTAGCATTAAAACTTTTTGAAGAAATGGCATCCCTACTACAAGAGAGACGAGGAGAAGATGCCGTACCTGTCCTCAGAACTCAGATAGATACTATCGCTCAACGTGAAGGCATACCTAGAGAGTATGCAACAATATATGTTTGGAGGAAATTAAAGAAGTACTAGCAAAAGAAAATTTAGTTGGATTTTGAATTCTCATTTTCGGAGTAAAAACTTACTGAATTGCAGGTCTAAACTTGTATCCATAAGCTATTATCTTATCTACGCCATCTTCTCTTATTCTCTTAAATGTTGCTTCCATCTTCATTCCTATTTTAAGTTCTTCTGGATCTACGTCTGCTAACTGGCTGACGATTCTAGTTCCATCTTCTAATTCTATTAACCCGATTATGTATGGTGCATATTCCTCGAATCCTGCTGGAGGAGATCTAACAATAGTGTATGCAAGTAGCTTGCCAGTATATGGAAGTGTTACTTCACTGAATTCTCTATACCTACATCTGCGGCAGACTAGTGGTTTGAAGAAGTGTATTTCCCCACAATGGATACATTTCCAAGCTGACAACCTATACCTAAATTCTCTATATCTCCAGAATCTAGGCACCTTTATCCTAAACATCCTACATCACCTTCTTTAGAATTGTAACAAATGCTGTTGATGCTAGCCCTCCAAGTGTCTGAGCCATACCAGTTATAGCTCTATCCACCTGATTCTTCTTAGCTCTATTAGTTAGCTGTAAGTGTAGTTCAGCCACCTGGTATACTCCCGTAGCTCCAGCTGGATGTCCCCTAGCTTTTAATCCACCGAAAGTATTGCATGGCAAGCTCCCAGATAGACTTAGTTCACCGTTCTCCAGTAATCTCCATGCTTCACCTCTACTAGCAAATCCACTTGATTCTAGAGATATTACAGCCATTATAGATGTCGCATCAAATATCTCTATTATCCCTACTTCGTTTCTAGATATTTTAGCTCTTTCCAGCGCCTTTGTTGTTGCAAGTTGTAGTGCTGGAAACCATAGGGGATCTTCTCTCTGAAATGGTGTAACATAGTCTGTAGCAGCTTCTATAACAAGTTCTGTTTTAGGAGATTTCAACTTAGATGCAAATTCTTCTCCAACTAGTATGAGGGCTGCCGCACCGTCAGCTATAGCTGTTGTTTCAAATCTTCTTAATGGTTCAGCGATGTATGGTGAATTCATAACTGTTTCAAGTTTTATCTTGAAAGGATACTGTGCATGCTCAACCCCTACTGAATGTTCGTGGCAAAGAACTGGGAAGAGGGCTATCTTTTCTTGACTTACATCGTACCTCTTCATGTAGAGACTATAGATTAATGCGTTAAGAGAATAGAATGTTGCACCTATGAAGCCTGTGTACTCTTGTTTCTCACCTACCATTAAGGCTGATGTTACTTCCTCCGCCATACCATCAGACATCTTATCTACTCCAGCTACTAGAACAGCCTTAGCTCTACCAGACTCTATCTCTCTAGCTCCAACATAGATTGAAGCTGCACCTGAAGCTGTAGCTGCCTCAACGCTCATAGCAGGTATACCTGACAACCCTAGTTCTTCTGCAAGAACAGCTCCAAGATGTCCTTGCTCTTGAAGAATCTCTGAAAGCATGCTTCCAACATATATCGCATCTACAGATTCTAGTCCAGCATCGTCTAATGCTTTTAGAGATGCTTCAGTAACAAGTTGTTCAAGAGAAGTTTTCCAATGTTCATCTACTTTAGTTAATCCAACTCCTGCGACATAAACCCTACTCATAGAAATGCGCCTCCTACATGTAGATCTTACGTCTATTCCTAGCATAAAGAGCGTAATCAATGTATGTCTTTCTTTCGATGAATTTATCGAGTGTTGGTGCGAGATTTCTCTTACGCTCTATTCCATCTAGTACTCGAAGTATGTATGAGTCGCTTCCTGCTCCTGAACCAAAGCTTGCTAGAAGTATTCTCTGATCTGGCTTAGCGTAATCTAGTATTCTAACAAGTCCTAGTAGACTACAAGCGGCGTAAGTGTTTCCGACAAAGCCTGTTATTAGACCTAGCTTAATTTTTTCTAAGTCTATCCCGAGTAGTCTAGCTACAACCATAGGAAACCTAACATTAGGCTGATGGAATACAACATAATCTATATCGTTTAGATTGTAGCCATCTTCATCCATAATCCGTTTAACAGAATTAACAATATGGTGGAAGTATGCTGGATCTCCTGTAAACCTAGCTGTATGGTGTGGGTAACGTTCATACTCTCTCCTCCAGAAATCTGGTGTATCTGTTACATAAGACGCCCAAGCTTCTATTTCCGCAAGACTGTTATTCTTATCTCTACCTATTATGTATGCTGCTGCTCCACTAGCAGCTGTGTATTCAAGTGCATCTCCAGGTCTTCCCTGAGCTGTATCTGAACCGATCGCTAAACCATATTCTATTCTTCCAGCCCCAACTAAGCTACATACGAATTGTAGTGCTTCTGTTCCTGCTTTACAAGCAAACTCAAAATCTGCAGCTGTAACTTTTGGTGTAGCTCCAATAGCTTCTGCGACAATCGTTCCACAAGGTTTTACAGCATAAGGTTTAGACTCAGTACCAACATGTACAGCACCTATCCTACTTGGATGGATTTCAGCTCTCTTTAAAGCGATTCTAGCAGCTTCGACAGCCATCGTGACAGTATCTTCATCAACACCAGCTACAGCTTTCTCTTCTACTGGAAGATCTACAGTGTCTCTGCCCCAAACTCTCGCTATTTCAGAAGCCTTAATCCTATATCTAGGTACATAACCACCATAGCCAGCAATATAAATAGAATCAAGCTTAACCATAGAAGACCTAGAAGAACAATAACAAAACACGTTATAAGTCTTATGAATAAACTTTACGACAAAAGTATCCCAACCAAAAACATCTAACCTTCCCAAGAATAAAGAAAACATGCAAAACCCAGAATTTTAAGCAATCTATGATAATGGTAAGTAGTGCTCCGGCCGGGATTTGAACCCGGGTCCCGGGGTCGAAAGCCCCGTATACTTGTCCTGGCTATACTACCGGAGCATACTACCGTTACTCTCTATTTTGATTATTTTCTAGGAATGTTTTATACTTTTATCGTTCTTCAATATTAACGTTTAGTTTTGGGACGTGGGGTTTATGGTTATTTTTGTTAAGTTCTTCTTTCTGATCTTCAGAGATAGTCTCGTTATCTATCTACATTCTACAACTTGTTTAAGGTTCAAGATTTTCCATGTTTCATCTATGTGGAAAGTTAATTATGGGATGCTCGCTTAAATCATTCTGTAGATAGGGGTATGTTTACTGTAGACGATGTATCTCTGAGATTGATAAGTTATGGTCCAAGATTTTCTACTGCAGATCTATCGGTAGAGCCAGATATCTTGATAGCTATTGAAGGTATGGGGACGTTTAAAAGCGTAGGTCTAGAAGAAAGTCTTAGGAAGATTAGAGAGAAAGATTTAGATTTAGTTGAAACAGCATCAAAGATGCATAGAGAATCTACTAAGAGAGGTCACGCATCAATCTCAACATCTCTGACAATACATTTCGAAATAAATAGATGTAGTAGAGTCTCGACGATGCTTCTCGCAGCATCACCATTTGGATCATTTCTACAAGAATCTCAGAGAAGGAGAATTGTTCAGAAAGATGAATTCTTCTCGCCGAAGAAGATAATGGAATCTCCGGAAGCTTTAGAAAAATACTCTAAGACTATTGATCTTTCATGGAATACGTATAAGATGTTTATAGATCGCGGTGTTCCAGCTGAAGATTCACGTTACGTTCTTCCAATCTCATCTAAAACCTCGATATTCGTAACCGGGAGCTTGGAATCGTTCATGTATCTCATATATTCCTCGAAGTGTAGAAGTGAAGTCTTCTACCCGTACGAGTTGATTAGACTTGGAGAGATGATAGAAGGTTTGGCTAGAAAGATAGCGCCCATACTACTTGACGCACGTTTATCTTTCAGATCAAAGTACCCCTCATATCCATACCCAGATCCATATAAGGAAAGAGACATTATCATGCAGGAGATGCTCAGTAAGTATGGATTTATATCTGAACCTCTACTGTTAAATATGAATGTTGTTGGGGAGATCGATAAGATTGTTGAGAACGTCTTCAATGATCCAGTCTACTCTCAGTCGCTGAACCCCATCATCTCAGCTACATTTCTAGAACCACTATCACTTTCAGCATACCACCAATCTATAAGACATAGAACAGTACCTACAATCGTTGAATCAATATACACAGCAGTAGAGAGAGCTGTAAAAAACTTGGAGAAAAATATCGTAATCCCACCAAGCATTAAGAGTAGAGAAGATCTGAGTAGAGAGTTCTTAGATACTGCGGGAGATATGGTAGACCTCTACTCTAAGCTTCTAGATGAAGGATATAATCCATCTGAAGCTGTATATATTTGTCCACAGGCTTTAAAGATCTACGTTGTTAGGACTTATAATGCATTCAATCTTCTGTGGCCTCAGGGCTACGTTGCTACTAGGACTTGTAGTTACGCCCAGTGGGAAGAGAGAGCTATCGCTTACTCTATTTGGAGAGCTGTGGAGAAAGCTTCTCCCAAGATCGGCTCTATGATGGGTGAGAAATGTAAACATCTAGGATACTGTCCAGAGAGAAACTGGTGCCCAATAATCAGAAAATACTATCCGGGTTATAATGATGAAAAACACTACGAGATGAATAAGTAAACATTCACTCTAAGCTTACAACATTCTTTACTAAACCATCTTCCAATACTATCGCTGAAGGTGTTATCCCGTAAAATCTACATGAGAAAACTGTCTTCAATCTTCCATTAAATAGTTCTCCATATCCATTGGGCTGTGGTTCATGTGCTCTGACGAGTAGCTCTAGCTTATTCTCCTCCATGAATTCGTTGAACGCTCTCCAACCATAGAGCTTAGCACCTCCACCTCTCCAGCTAGGTGCAAACCATTCAATATCTTCTGAAGGATCATTCCAGAGTAGTTGTAAGCCTATCTTATCCAGCGGGTCCAGCTCACCCTTCGGTATACTGTTCACTTGGTCTATCTTCTTTAATCCCTCAGCTATGCCTCCATGTACTGTGAAGACTTTTCCATTTATGAGAGCAGCGTATGGAAGCTTAGAGAATAATCTAGCAAATAGTTCATACAATTCTAGATCATACTTGTGGTAGACGATATCCATGAATCCATACCATCTATTCATACTAACTGTTTCATGGTTTCCTCTAAGGAGTATTAGATTGTTTCTCCAGCTAAGCTTAGATTCGAGCAACGTCACGATGTTCTCTACCTGTCTAGGACCACGATCAACGTAATCTCCTAGAAAGAGTAGTCTTAAACCTTCTTTCTCAGCATATTTTAAAGCTTTAAGAGTTGTCTCATAATCACCATGAGTATCTCCAACTATGAGGAAATCTCCAATATCTCCGATAATTAACTGTGGTTCTTTCTCGAAGATCGGTTCAACAGCTTCTAAGATATTCACAATACTTGATCTATCCATAACATAAAAATAATGTAGGAAGTATTTTATTAAAATATGGTTTAGAGATTGTTTTGAGGCTACTTGTTCTTTAAGACTTTTCTTAGAATTTCAGGTATCTGAGAAGGTAGTTCTGCAACTTCTATGTTTGCTTCTCTAAAAGCATTTATCTTGCTTTGAGCATCACCTACACCCATAGAGATTATCGCTCCTGCATGTCCCATTCTTTTACCGGGAGGGGCTGTTCTACCAGCTACATATGCTACAACAGGTTTTTCGTAACCTGTTTCCACTACGTATTTTGCTGCTCTTTCTTCCATGTCTCCGCCGATCTCACCTATCAATACGACGGCGTCTGTATCTACATCATCTCTAAAAAGTTCGAGAGCTTCTATGAATGATGTGCCTGGGATCGGGTCTCCTCCTATTCCTATAGATGTACTCTGACCTATTCCAGCCCTAGTCATGGCGTAAGCTATCTCGTATGTGAGTGTTCCACTTCTAGAGATTATTCCAACTCTACCTTTAGAGAATACGTGTCCAGGCATGATTCCAAGTTTACATTCAGCTGGAGAGATTACTCCAGGACAGTTGGGGCCGATTATCGTTACACCATTCATCTTAGCATACTTAACAAACTTCATCGTTTCATGTACAGGTATTCCTTCCGTTATTACTACTATCAACTCTATTCCAGCGTCTATAGCTTCGTAGACAGCATCTGCAGCAAATCTAGCTGGAACAAATATTATCGATGCATTTATCTCTGGATGTTTTCTTACAGCTTCACCTACACTATCGTATACGGGTACACCTTCAACGGTTGATCCACCTTTACCCGGTGTTACTCCTGCAACTATCTTTGTGCCATATTCTTTCATCGCTTTGGTGTGGAATGCTCCTTCTCTACCCGTTATGCCTTGTACTAATACTCTCGTATTCGAGTTTACGAGTATGGTCATGTTTTCGCCCCCAGCTCTACGGCTTTCCTTGCAGCTTCATCCATAAACTCGAAAACATATATGCCGTTCTCTTCTAATATCTTTCTTCCTTCTTCTTCATTTGTTCCCTTGAGTCTTACTACGAGCTTCTTCTTAACAGGATTCTTCTTGAGCGCTTCAACTATTCCTCTAGCTACTTCATCACATCTAGTTATACCTCCAAGAATATTTATGAATATTATTTCTGTTTTCGGATGTTGAAGGAGTAGGCTTAGAGCTTTTTCTACTAGTTCTGCTCTCGCTCCACCACCTATATCTAGGAAGTTGGCAGGCTTCCCACCCATAACGTATACTGTATCCATTGTAGCCATAGTTAATCCTGCGCCATTACAGAGTATCCCTATGTTACCATCGAGTTCAACATAGCTGAAATTCAGTTTCTTTGCTTCAGCTTCATAGTAACTTAGATCTCTAAGATAATCTCCTGAAAGTTCTTGTTGTCTGTAAAGTGCATTATCATCTACGATTATCTTAGCATCTACAGCATATAGTTTACCATCCGTTGATAAAGCTAGAGGATTTATCTCCGCCAACTCACAATCATACTTCAAAAATACTTCGTAAAGTCTTGAAACAATGTCTTGTGCCTGCTTTGACTGTTCTCCAAGTTCTAGAAATCTCGCAGCCTCCCGTGCACTATATTCACGTAAACCTATAAGTGGGTCTACAGGAATCTTCAGTATTCTTTCGGGTCTCGTTCTAGCGAGTTCTTCTATATCTACACCTCCTTCAGGAGAAGATAGTATAACTGGCTGCCCCATACTTCTATCTATAATTATGCTTAGATAGAGTTCTCTAGCGATATCTACAGCCTTCGTTACCATGACTTTGTTTACTTTCTCACCTTTAATCTCTGAGCCGAGCATTTGTTTAGCATACCTATAAGCTTCCTCAGGAGTGTCTGCAAGCTTCACACCTCCAGCTTTACCTCTACCTGCAACTAGAACCTGTGCTTTAACGACAACTCTACCTTTAATCTCTTCAGCAGCTTTCAAAGCTTCTTCAGGTGTAGAGACGACTCTAAATTCTGGAACAGGAATACCGTGTTCTAGGAAGATTTCTTTCGCCTCATACTCGTACAGCTTCACAGAAGATATTGTAAACTTTCCTAGTATTGAGTTTTTACTTCAACGTACGGTTACATAAGACTCCAGCTACTCCTATTCTTACAGATAACTATATTCGATCTTCACTTAGAGATATGTTTAAACCTTTCTGTAGTAAAAATTCAAGCTAGGGGTGTAGATAAACGTACACTGTAATTGAGAGATTGAAGACTTACTATATCCTAACTAAGCCTAGGGTTTGGTATTTGTTAGCCTATACTGCTTTAGGCGGATATATTGCAGGTTCATCTGGGAGAGTAGACTGGATCGGAGCTTTAGTAGCTACTCTAGCTGTCGCATTATCTGCTGCAGGTTCTGAGACTATTGCAAACTACATAGAGAGAGATATAGATGCAGTGATGGAGAGGACTAGAGGCAGACCTCTTCCCTCAGGGAAGATTAGACCTGCTTGGAAAGCCCTACCATTAGGCTTCGCCTTAACAGCTTTAGGAGTATACTTAGCATACACTATAAATCTTCTAGCTCTACTATTCACATTAATAGGAATACTGGATTACGTTGTAGTATATGTAATGCTTTCAAAGAGAAGAACTCCCTGGAACATTATTTTAGGTAGTGTTGCAGGAGGAGCGCCGACAATGGTTGGATATGTTTCTGCTGCAGGTCAGATAACTTTAGATTCCTTAATCTTAGCGGGGATAGTTGTTTTATGGATACCGAGTCATATATGGAGTTTAGCATTAAGGTATAAAGAAGACTATAAAAAGGCGGGTGTACCGATGCTTCCAGTAGTCTTGAAAGAAGATAAAGCTATAAGATGTATTTCTTCAACAGCAATTTTGCTCGTAGCTTTCTCAATACTGGTACACTTCATAAATCCTGCATCTTACGGTCAGATATATCTGGTAGCTGTAGGTATGTCTGGAGCAGTACTCCTATACCTTTCTCTAAAATTAATGAAGAAACCTGAACCTAAATCAGCTTGGAAACTCTTCAAATTTACAAGTCCACACCTAGCAATAATCTTCACATCAATAATTATCGAAAGTATAGTCTAGAATCCACAAACTCTAGATTGTAAACGATGTCAAACAGTTTCCAGCGAATTCTTTTAACTTAGTCTTCACATCAATATCTTGTAAGTGTTTAGATGGTGGTAGATGGTGCACGATAGTTATAGAGATGTGTGGGATATTTTAAGAGATGAAATTACGAGAATACTAGAAGATTGTGAAGCAATACTTATCCTAAACTTAAGATTCGCTTCAACCGAACCTCAGGATAATATTGAAGTAGAGGAAGGAGAAACCTATCTCCAAACGTTCTTCACAAAATCTGTAAAGAATGTTGTTAAAAAGATTGTAGAGAAGTTTAAAGCTGGATCTCATATGGAGTTGAAGAGGGAGAGGGGAGAGGTAACATTGTTCTTACAATCGAGCGGTAGATTGATTACAGATGATTTGAGAAGTATGGTTAGAGAGCTTGTAGGCGGTCAAGGATATGTGTTAGAGTATATTGAAGGTGAGATAAGAATGGATGAAGATATATCAGCTCTCTTCTATGGTTCTCCAAGTAAACTAATATTCATACTACCATCAGCAGATGGGAGGAAGCTCCAGATACTAGAAACATCACTCTAAGATTTTTGGAAGAAAGTTAAACTAAGATCTAGATTCTATTTCTAGTATTCTCCTATAGTATTCCCTAGCTTTCTTGCCTGTTATCTTCTCCCACTCATCTATAGGTACACCATACATTCTTTGAACCCTATCTCTATACCATTCTGGAATTACGTTGAAAGCACAGAAAGGCACTATTCTACCATCAGGCATCAAGTAATGTATACTACATCTCATAACTCTCTCTACATCATAATTGTATTTATCTTGGAAGTGCATCATACCTATAAATAAACTCCGTCTATGCCAATCTCCAACACTCTTGTAATCATGCTTAATTATCATATCGAATATCATCTTCTTAACATTGATGCCTTCAGGCTGCTTATCTTCTCTGATAAATTTCCCAAAATCTCTAAGAACCTTTCCAGCGACGAACAGTTTACTTCTACCCGCCTGAAGTTCTTCTGCTCTATCCTGCAGATACTTTATCAACCCATCTATATCTATGAATTCTGTTATCGGTGTTAGCTTATCTCCATTCTTAAATACGTATGTTCCAGCTCCACAAACAAAGTGTGGTGTTAACTCGTATTTTAGTGAAGCTGTGAGTGATTCTATTATGTGTGTAAGTGGTGTGCAGGCAGGTACAGGGAACCATGCTTCTCTAGGTATTTGACCATCAGTCTGTTCTTCAATCAATTTTATACAGTCTGGTATAGTTATCCTGAATCTTTCTCTCTCAGCTCTTGTCAATCTACCTGTTAATGAGACTGGCTGAAAATTAACAGATCTTATGATGTCTATGTTCCTGAATCCAAACTTGATTATTTCTCCAAGTTCATGATCATTAATACTCTTTATTATCGTTGGTACTAAGACTATTCCCACGTTTAGATTTCTAGCGTTCTCAAGAATTTTCGGAACCTCCCAGTGGTTCTTCGGATTAGTCTCAGGGGTTACACCGTCAAAACTTAGGTAAAGATTACTTACACCCGCCTCCTTAACTTTCTTAAAGAACTCGAAATCCCTAGCAAGCCTGATACCATTCGTATTTAACTGTACGTGATCCACGCCTTCTTCCTTTATTACTCTAATGATTTCAGGTAGATCATCTCTAAGCGCAGGCTCTCCTCCAGTAAGCTGTACAGAATTTCCCTTAACTGGAAACTCTCTTCTAAGAATTCTGACCATTTCTCTGATCTGTTCTATTGTAGGCTCATAGACGTATCCTACACGTTCAGCAAAGAAGAAACAGTACCAGCAGTATAGATCACATCTATTAGTTACCACTATGTTTGCTAGTGCTGTGTGGCTGAGATGTCCTGGGCATAGCCCACAGTTTGCTGGACAAGAATATACGGGTATATTTATGTTCGGTGCCCCAGTGCCTTTACCATCATGAGCATACCTACTAAATTTCTTGTAGATTTCTACATCTCCAAAATAGAGTTCAATTGTTTCTCCATGTTCCTGGCAGACTTTATACATATAAACCCGTCCATCTTCTTCATACAAATCTGCTGGTATAATCATATTACACTCTGGACATATACTCCATGTTTTTCTAAGAATTTTTCTTTCGCCAGCATCCATCTTTCCCACCATTAGCCTAAACCTCTCTAGAACATATTCTACGTATAAAGATTTCCTGACAAAACCTAATTAGAGAATATAGTTACCAACAGTTTAAACATTCAAAAATATTTTGTTCAGAAGATCACTTCTCAAACTATACGGTCATGTGAGCCAACTATTCTTAAAATAATTTATTTATATGAATGGTTTTTGTTTTCTCTCTTCTCTTGATCTAACTTTAAGTACGCCGTAGTGTATCGCACAACTTATACATAGATTCTTTACTACTACGTTCTCCGCTATGTATGCTCCCATCTGTTTAAGTTCTCTTGCTAGATCACCTCTGACTAGAGAAACACGTGTAGTAACTCTCTGTATCTTGCTTCTAGGAACGAATGCACCACAATTATCACATTGGACTGTCCCTTCACTCCCCTTGTCTCCTTTTCTCCTCCCTCTATTCTTTCTCTTAAACGGCAAATAGAACCCCAAATAAAAGTACAAGTAGAATAATATTAAGTTTTCATTTTAAGTGAATGTTTCTATATAACGTTGCCTGATCTAGATTAATTCTCTAGCCATTAAGTATGCGTCTTCACCATCGAGATAATAGTTCTTTATCCTCTCGATTTTTATGAATCCGAGCTTCTCGTAAAGGTTTATTGCAGGTGTGTTTGATACTCTTACTTCTAGAAAAATCTCACTACAACCATATACATTCTTTAGAGCTTCCATAGCTTTCTCCATGAGGGCTGTTGCTATACCTGCTCTCCTATACTCTGGGAGAACGGCTATCGAGATAATGTGTCCAACCCTGCAAAGCTTAAATCTATGAAATCTAGAGAGAGCTCTTTCAACTCTACACATTATGTAACCTGCGATTCTTTCATTTACTTCAGCTACTAGAAAGCTCTTTGGATAACTTCTCAACACGGTCTCGAAGAATACGTATGAATAGTTTTCTGGAAGACATATACGATTTATATTCATAACCGTTAATAGGTCTTCTTCAGACGCTTCTCTAATTTTATACTGTTTCTTTAAAGATGTCTCCAAGTCCTCCTAACCGAGAACCATTAAATTCTTTCTAAAAAATAAACATTACCATCTATAAGCTTCCTATCTCAATTATAATGTTATTGTGTACTTTTAGAAACCTTAAAAGTTAGGTTTTTGTAAAGTAATGTGTAAGGCGTCTGGAATGTATGTTGGTGATATTGAAGGAGTTAAGACTATTGTTGGAAAATACTTTACAATTACCAATGTATATCTCGATGCAGGAATATTAACTTTCGAGGTTTATGATTCAGAGATTAAGGAGAAGTTCAAGAAAATGTATGGAGAGCTTAGAGAGATGGATTTGATACCAACGGCTACAAGGGAGAATGGGAGGATTGTTATAAGAGTTTATCCAAGACCTAGAATGGCTTACCCTATCCCGAGTTCTAGAATTCTACCGATAATACTTTTCTTTGCAACTCTCTCAACGATACTCATAGATGGTTATCTTAGATCTTCAACAAGAATGTATGAAGTAATAACTGGGAGAACTGGTTTAATAGACAAGATACTGGATGGATTAATATTCGCCATAGCTCTGATCGCCATCATAGGTATACATGAGATAGGTCATAAAGTTTCTGCAAAATTAGATTACATAGAATCTAGTCCACCATACTTCATTCCAGGAATACCGACCATGATCCCAACCTTCGGAGCAATAATATTCCAGAAAAGCCCTATAGTAAATAGAGATGATATGTTCGATATAGGTGTAAGCGGACCAATAGCTGGTTTCCTAGTAAGTATAGGTGTACTCATACTAGCTTTCACGACGGCCAACTGGGT
>Ga0209080_1000111_pt1 | contig 61844 bp, 65 predicted proteins | sample JNZ110809AmetaG_FD_184123 | JGI IMG/M metagenome (GOLD analysis project Ga0209080, IMG submission 184123) | Hot spring microbial communities from Jinze hot spring, China to study Microbial Dark Matter (Phase II) - JNZ 110809A (SPAdes) (version 3) ...
GGCTGTGGAGCTACTGGAAAACATTCATAGGATTATGGAGTTGGGTCAGCCAATACCCAGAGAAATCCTCACGTTAGGCGCCCAGATAACCGATGCCAACGGGGCAATATTTGATGCTGCACATAACTTCGCAGGATGTATACCGGGTATACATGAGGTCTTGAGGAGGCAGGGTCTCTTAGAGGGGATCTGGTGTCTAAATCCTAATGAGACGCTGTCGCCTGGTCAGAGAGACGAGATTGATAGAGTCTACGCATCATATCCGCACTTAAACGATGATGAATTCGTCTCAGAGCATTTAGATGCCTGGCTTGAGGGGAAATTCTTCTAGAAAAAAGGGTTTTCTTAAGACTTCTCCAGCTCAACCACCGAGAACCCTTCCTTCTTGCGTACACTATACACTATGTCTGCAGCATCCTCAATCTCATGGTAATGTGTTATAATGATTACCTGTGGAATAATCCTTCCACCCTCCCTAAAGAAGGAGTCTAGGATGTTAATTAGATCCCTGCGTCTCTCTTCATCCAGGTGTATTGTAGGTTCATCCATGATTACCGTCTCAACCTTATCTGATAGGGCTCTCGCTATGGCCAGCCTAAGGGATATGGCCAGAGCAACCCTCTCACCGCCGCTTATCTGATCTATGCTCTGAAGCCCGGCCGAGCCGATAACTGAAATGTTGTAGTCATCATCTATATGGACGTCTGAGATCTCAAGATTAAACCTCTCAAGGAAATCCCTCGTAAACTTCTCCAGTAAGGGTTTAGACCTCGCCCTTATAAGGCGTTGGACTCCATCCTTATGGAAGGCATCCCTAATATTTTCCAAGATTTTAATAAACTTCTCAACCCTGGCCTTTTCCTTTTCTTTCTTCAAGAGCTGGTTCAACTCCTTCTCGCAGCTCTCCTTCTCCATCCTAGCCCTCTCAAACTCCGCCCTCAACCCAGATATCCTTTCAATAAGCTTAATTTTCTCTAGAAGCATCCTCTCATAAGCCTGCTGCACCTCCATATGAAGAGCTTCATCGTATCCAAGCTCTCTAATTGCAGCCTCAATCCCCTCTAGCTCCATCCTTTCAGAGGCAATCTCGCTCCTCAGTTTCGAGACCTCAGCCTCTAAAGCCTCCCTCTTCATTGCCAGAGGCTCATTCCTATCATATTCAGCCTTTTTAAGCCTCAGATCTAATAGCTCCCCCTCAGGGTCTGCGGGCTTATATCCAAGATTCTTTATCAACTCTTCCAGCTCGCTTGAAATCTCGCTGATCTCCTCATTCAGCCTATCGAGATTGGCTTCAATCTCCTCTCTCGGCGGCCATCTGCTGAGCTCCCGCTTGGCAGCATCATGCTCCCTATAAGCATCCTCTAGACTTTTAATCTCCTCCTCAAGGGCAGATATTTCCAAGTCCAGTTTATTTAGGGTTTCAGCCCTCCTCCTTAAAGTCTCCATCTCAGACAGGTACTGGCGCACTCTTTCATCCAACCCCTCTATCTCGCTTAGAATATCAGCTAGCCTCTTTGAATCAATAGCAGATATCTTCTCCAGCGCTTCCTCGCATTTCTTCCTCTCAGACTCAACCCTCTCAATTTCTTGTTGAAGCGACAATATCTCATTATAGCTCTCCCTCTTCACCCTCTCAAACTCCTCCTGAAGGCTTAGCCTATGCTCCAATGTTAGCGCCCTACCGCATATTGGGCAAACCTCCGCTCCAAATATCTTAGACATCTTAAATTCAATGTCCTCAATCCGGCTCCTAATGCTGCCCATCCGCTCCCTCAAAGCGCTTGCTTTCCCCTCCAGCTCAATTTTTAGGGCGCTGAGCTCACCCCTCTTCCTATTAAGCACAAGGTTAATGTTCTCACAGGTAACCTTCTCGCCAAGAATTAGCGAGTATTCGTTGAGCAGACGAGATAGAGCCTCAGACTTCCTGTTCCGCTCCCTCAAAGCCTCCTCATACAAGCCCCTTAGCCGCATAAGCCCATCCTTAGCCCCCTCATACATCCTCCTCTCCGAGACCTTTTTAGCGAGAGCAGTGCTCTTATCCACATAGTTTTTATAGGCCGCCTCGGTGCGCGCCAATATCTCTCTCAACTCCTCAATGTGCCTAAGTTTCTGATGCTCAAGAGCCATCTCATTCTCCTTACCACTCAGCATATTAAGCAGCTTACAGTAGCTCTCCAGAATTGGGAGCTTCATAACGTGCTCCTTCAGCTCCCTAACCCTTTCGAACGCAGCCTCAGCCTCCCTTAGATCAGCCTCTCTCTGCTCTAGACTTCTGGACAGGTTTGCAATCTTCGCCTCTAAGACAGCTCTCCTCGAGGTTAGCTCAGCAAATACCTCTTTTTTCCGGTTGAGGTCTTTTAGTCGGCTCTCAAGCCCGCTGACCTCTTCCTCAATACTCTTCAGCCTAGAAGACTCCAATCTAAGCGAGGACTCCAGCCTCTCAATCTCCAGCTTTAGGCTTCGTATGCGACTTTCAAGATCGGGTTTCCTCTTCAGCTCGCCATCTAAGTAGGCAGCTATCTTCTGAAACTCGCCCACAACCTCCCTCATCCCCTGATATGCTTTTTCGAGGTCCTCTATTCCGAGAAGCCTAGAGATTATCTGCTTTCTGTTGGATGGCGTTTCAGTTATAAGTCTCTCAATCTCCCCCTGCTGGATGTAAATTGATTGTAGAAATAGGTTTTCGTCTAAACCGGTGATCTCCTTTATCTCTGAAGTTATTGTCCGCTCGCCGCCTCGGGCAATAACAATCCTCCTATCGCCGTCAACCTTGAATAATATGCCTTTAGGACTCCCCCTCCGACTAATATCCCACTCCACAATGTAGTTCACCCCGCCCTCACTAAACTCTACGAGAACCCTAGATCTCTCGGCGCTTCTATTAATCAAATTCTCATTCCTACCTCTGCTATGTACATTAAAGAGCCCAAAGCTTATGGCGTCTAAAATCGAAGTCTTTCCAGCTCCGTTAGGGCCGACAATAACGTTAATTCCATAGTCAAAATTCAGCTTAGAGTTCTTATGTGAGATAAAGTTTTCAAGATACACTCTTCTCAGAATCATCCCCCATAATCCTCCTAAAGTAATCGTTGGCTATCCTCTTCGCTTCCTCAACATTCTTATCCTTCAAGACTTTAAAGAGCTCATAGCCAAACTCAGCTATCACATCGTCCTTCAAGTACTCCTTTAAAAGCATCCTCACATTAATGTCGCCGGGCTTAAATTCAGCCAATCTCCTCTCAGCCTCCTCGATAACCCTACAGCGGAAATAAAGAACCCTTCCCAGCAGAACTTTATTTAGAACCTGCTGAACCCTTTGACGGTCAACCTCCTTCCCCTCAACAATTATATGCGCTATCGGAGCCTTCCTGCCAGCATAGGCTTTAAGGGCTTCTATAAGCCTTTCAACCTCAATATTAAAGGAATCGTACCTCACCTTAAACTCTATCTGCGGCCTAATACTCTCTAAGTTAATCTCTCTAACATCTAATTTATCGCTGTCAATATCAACTATATAGAAGCCCTTACCACGCCTTCCCCAATCATCAATCTCATCGCTCCTCATGATCTCGGTTGAGCCGGGGTAGGCTAGCTCACCTCTTCCAAACGAAGCTCTCATCCTACTATGCAGGTGCCCCATAGCATAATATCTGAAGTTACGGGGCAGATCGTCTAGCCTGATCTCAAAAACCTCCTCAAATGGAAGGAACTTGTCAATAGCTTGGTGCAGCAATATTATGCTCGCAGGGTAGCTTGCGGCTAAAGCATCAAGCTTCCTTAGCTCCTCAATAAGCGTATCCCTATATCGCCTGCCAAAATGGGATATGCCCGCAATAAGAACCTCCTTCCCATTTAATCGTAGCGTTTGATGATCACCTCCAGTGAGCCCCAAAACGCATATTTTATCCTCAAATATCTTTTGGGGCGGCATGCCGCGGCGCTTAGGAGTATCATGATCCCCGAGGACTGAGAAGAACTTGACCTTATCGCCCAGCCTATTAAGAAAACTCTTGAAAGCATAGTATGCTTGGGCCACAGGCCTAGGCGAGTCAAAGAGGTCGCCGCTATGAATTATTATGTCAACCCGCTCCTCAAGCACCCTATCAGCGATCTCATCCATAACTTCATAGAGGTCATGCTCACGCTCATCTAGATTATATTGGCGGAAGCCTAAATGCGTGTCCGCTATGTGAGCCACCCTAACCATCTAACACCACGCTAACCATAGAATCCTTTAAGCTCATCCTTCAATTTCTCAATTTCCTCCTTGCTAACGTCTTTACTCGCGACTGAGAGAGCCTCCCTCAGCTTGCCAACTATATCTATGTCGGCCCCGCCCTCCCGAGTTCTCCGCCGCTTAACCTTAATCATTACTGGCGCCTTTGTCACCTCCCCAACAATAACAGCCTCTCCAACATTAAGGCCGGGCAGATCCTCCAGTAGATCGCGGCTCATCCGCTCAGAGCTCATTGAGATTGCTCTCTGGTCCTCGGGATTAGTTATCCGCATAATTATCTGACTGTTACATTGGCTTAAGGCGTCTGGGTGAATTTTTGATGGACGCTGAGTTATAAGGATTAAAAATACGCCGAATTTCCGCCCCTCAGCGGAAATCTTCCTTATTATTGTACTAGAATATGTTCTTCCCTCTGGCGGGATGAAACGATGAGCCTCCTCAATGAAGATGAAGACAGGATACTTGAACTCTCCGCTAGCAACCTTCTCATAGATTTCAGACAAAATCTTATATGCTATATAATCGGCAACCTCATCCTCAAGCCCTGAAAGGTCGATGACTGAGAGCTGCATAGGTTTCAGCATCTTATCGATGGATGTTGAAACATTTGTGAATACTTTCATGCCAATTATGCGCTTAATATATTTCTGGGCTGAACGCGCTCCAGCCTTCTCCTTCTCGTCGGCAGCCCACATATCCGCCTGCTGAAGCTCCTCCAGAACATCTTTAGGTGAGAAGATGCTCTTACGCTTCCTCACATTTACGATAGCCTTCTCGAGACTATTCCTAATATTCACGTAGCGATCACTTATCCTCGCAACCAAGCATACCTCATCCAAGTCGAGGTCTGAGAAGCAAACCTCGTAGGGCTCAACTCTACCAACATCGGCGCTCGAGTATCTTCCAGTGCTTGCCGGGTTCCTGAACACGACGATGTTATCTGATAGCTCATGCCTCCCCCCATCAACTGTTCTAGAGAGGAAAACATAGTCCGCGTGCGGATCCAGCATCACTATTGTAGCCCCCTTCCTGAGCAATTCCTCGGCGAGGATCCCGGCCAAATAGCTTTTCCCGGCGCCGGTCTGAGCTATTATGGCGAGATGGCGCCTAAAACCCCTCAGAGAAAGAAATACTGGAACATCGCTTCTGGTGATCAAGTGCCCAATATGGATCGCTTCGCTTGCGGGGAAAGAATAAAACTTCTCTAGAAGATCCTGTGAGGCCACATAGACCGGTTTTCCGGGCATAACTGCCTTTCTCGGCTGGAGAACCTCGCCGTTTTCGCCTAAATATCCGAGTATTCTGGCTTTACACCAGACCTTTCTATCGGCGATCCCAGCCTCAACTATCTTCTTAGTTATAGTGAAGTCTAAATCTTTTGTGAGCGCCTGGCTCATGGAGACTATTCCCTGGACTTGGGCTATCACTGGGACCTCTTTTAGGGCGCCGCCAACATCCTCTGTTGAGAAGACGACAACATACTCCCATCGTGAGGGCATCTCCTCCGGATTGGAGCTAAAGTAGAACTCGCTCGAACTCGCTTCGCCGACAATTATGCCGATCTCTTTAAGGATATTTGACACGCCTATACCCCCTCCCCCGAATTATCTTTTCCCCAAACATTTTCTCTAAATATGGAAGATAAATTTCATCGGCAACCTTCCTCCTCAACCTAACTTTCTCATCAACGCTCTTAAGCCAAATATTGTAGGCGTTTAATCCACAGTATCCCGTAACAACAATCTTCAGAGCGCACTCAATATCGGCTCCAGTAGGCTCAGGCCAGCCAACCTCAAACAAAGTCTTATCATAGTAAGGCATATCTATCCGGATAGGAGAATCTCTGAGATCAAGCAGAACATAGAAGGAGACGAAGCTCGGAAAATTCAATATATCTTTAAAGACGTTAGAAGCCCATTGGATAAAATCATCGCCTCTCTCAGCCGAGAGTCTTGGGAAATATTTTCTAACAAACTCCTCTGGATTCTTAATGTACTCCCTTAGGCGCTTCGCCATCCTGATGGATGGGCCTAAAAGAAGTGGGCGGGTATACCCAATTGAAGGGGCGCATCTGGCTATTAGCTGATAGTCTGGTCTCGGCGAGGCCAGCTCCTGCAAAATTACATCAATAGTCTCCAGCTTTACACCATACTTCTTCTTAAGCCTGTAGAACCTTTCAAATGCTATCCTCTCTGAGTCAAGAACTTGGAAGAAGATCTCCCCCAATAGCTCCTTATCTTCCTCCTCAACATCCAGCATCCTAATCTTCTCATTGAAGATTATGTGAAGCAGGTAGTCGCGATAGAAGGTTGACCTACTCTCCTTGCTAATGCCAAGCAGGAGAACGTTAGATTTATGGCAGAAGTCGAGAAGGTTCTTATAGACCCTAAAGTAATGCAGTAGGGCGTCACGTTGATCATCAACCCTAGGCTCTATCGGCAGGTGAGAAGCTCGCCCATAAAGCGATCCATCAATTAATATTGCATCCCCATCAAAACCATTTTTTAAGGCCTCAAGAGCCACCTCAAATTCAAGGAGCTCCATCTTAGCGGTGATAAAGTCGTTAACGCTGGACATCTTCTCCCTACTAAATATAACTTCGACATCCATCTTCTTACTCACTATGCCACGGTACATCGCCATGCCTCTACTAATGTAGAGAATCCCGCCGCTAGATAGTAAGCTTGAATAAACGCTTGAGTCGACAGCCATAACATTAAGGCTACTTATGTCAGCTGAGAATGAGCTTAAGTCATTTAAGGGAACCCAGTGGGCAGCCATATGCTTCTTAAACTCATCCTCTAAGGGATTAAATTTCCCCTTAAGAACCCTCTCCCTTAAGTAATCCCTTTTACCGTTAATTAAATGCACAAAATCTTCTAGAAAAGCTGGCAATGAGGGGCCCCTCTATATATCATAATCTATTACCAACATTTTATTCCTTCCACAAAATCCTCTATATAATTATTTGCGACAACATCTAACGCTGGCGAATAAAAGCCCGGAACACAAAGACTTATATCTGATTTAATCATTCCCCAAAAATTGGGGAACAAGCATGATCGTCGATGCCCATGTACATTTAAAGCATGGAGATGTTTATAGAACCGAATATTCCCCTGAGACTATTGTGGAGACTATGAATGGTGCCGGCATAGACCTATCAATAGTCTTCGCAATAAGCACTACGACCAGGCGATCTATAGAGATGGCTCTCGAAGCCCGCAGAAAATTCCCAGAGAGATTAATCCCATTCGTCTACGCATTACCAAGCTATGAGAGACCAGTCATCGAAGAGCTGAGATACGCAATTGTAGATCTTGGTTTTAAAGGCATTAAAATCCATGCCGGAGAGTGCTCCTTAGCCGAATATATAATAGACCCAGTCATAAGTTTGGCTGAAAATCTTAAAGTGCCATGCCTAATAGACTGTGTGGGAAGACATTTAGACATAAAGCGCATAGCTGAATGCTTTCCTAACGCCAAGATAATTGTCGCACATTTCGGAAAATATTTATGCGAAGACGAGGGGCTCATAGATAAATTTATGAGTCTAGCTGAAGCCCACGAGAACATATATCTCGACACAAGCGGCGTCCTGTTAACACATAAGATAAGGGAAGCCGCCGAGAAAGTCGGATCCAATAGAATAGTGTTTGGTACAGATGGACCGCAAAGGGAGCCAGACACGGTGAGCTTCACCATAAAGGAAGTCAGAAAGATCAAGAGCTTAAATCTGAAGACAGAAGATGAAGAGAATATACTGGGGAGGACAATACTTGAGATTTTAGGGATATAGCTTGAACATCCAGGCGGTTAATCAAAGAGTCTATTTTCAGGGATTTTAAGAAAATTAAGGCTAAATTCGCCATATTAATCCAATTTTGCAAATCTTTCAGACCATAAGTCGTTTATTTCGTTCCAATCGAAATATTTATAAAAGATTAACTCTTTAATTTTTGAAAGTAAGGAGCATGTAATACTGTATGCGTGGTCGGCGGAGAACTGCCCTACCAGAAAAATCTAAGAAAGAAATGGTGGATGTTCGAATTGGGCATCCACATAATCGCCGACTTCCTGGGAGTAGATCCCAGGAAGATCGCGAGAGTGGAAGATCTACGCGTTATTTTAGATAGGGTTGTCTATAAATCTGGGCTCCATGTTGTCTCTTCAATTTTCCATCAATTTGAGCCTCATGGCGTCTCCGCCGCATATATTTTGAGTGAGTCTCACTTAAGTGTTCATACATGGCCCGAGTACGGTTACGTTGCCCTTGACATTTTTACATGCGGCTCCGACGAGCCAGCGCTCAGAGCGTTCGACATGTTAATTGAGGAGCTTAAGCCAACTCACGTTGAGAGGAAGATGTTAAGAAGGGAGTTTTATGGAAAAAATAAAAATTCAGATACTCAGAAACCTTCTGGAGTCTGAGAAGAATCTTTGGGAGCTGCTTGACAGGAACCATTATACGGTGAAGGACTTTATAACTGCTCTAAACGACCTTTACAATGAGAAGCTGATAGATGTAAGAGATGAGAAAATATATTTGACAGAGGAGGGACTAAAACAGATTAACATAAGCTCCTTAGAGTTTAAGAGCGAAATATGCTGTAAGTGTGAAGGAAAAAGGATAATTTTCAGCAAAAAGTTCTGTGAAGTCTTAGATCAGTACCGCCAGATTGTTAAGGATAGACCTATGCCGGACGCCGGCTTCTTTCAGGGATATATGCGTGAGCAAGATGTGATATATAGGCTAGCTTTAATGCATCATTACAGCGACCTAGACAATAAATCCTTCGTATTGGTGGGTGACGACGACCTACTGAGTGTGGCATTAACATTAACTGGCTTGCCTTCCAGAGTAGTCGTTTTAGATATTGATGCGAGATTAGGCGAATACATAAAGCGCATAAGTGAAACTTACGGGTTAGATATAGAGTTCCGGCAGTATGACGTCTCTGACCCCTTACCAAGCGACCTTATTGGCGCCTTTGATGTCTTCTCTTCTGAACCCCTAGAAACTTTAAGTGGACTTAAAGCCTTTCTATCTAGAGGCGTAGCCTGCTTAAAAGAGGATGGAGTTGGATACTTTGGACTTTCAACAGCTGAGGCCTCAATGAAGAAGTGGAAGGCTGTCGAGCTCATGCTCCTTAGAATGAACTGCGTGATAACTGATATAGTTAGGGATTTCTCAAAGTATGGAACCTTCTATGAAACGGCAAACTATGAAATGTTCACTATAAAGCTAAAGTTCCCTGTAGGTAGGAACCCGGGCATCTGCTGGTATAAATCTTCGCTATTCAGGTTTGAGGTCTTTGGCAAGCCTAAGCCAATAATAAGGCCGGGGAGACGGATCACCATAAAATATATTGACTGGAAGGATGATGTGACTAACCCATTCCTTTATACGCAGGGAAATAAGAAAGTAAACTTAAAATAATTGAATTATTGATTTTTAATCAAGTCAAACTTAAAGAATGATGGTGGAGGATGGAACATGAGCAAGCCTGAGAAGCCGCACCTGAACCTGATAATAATTGGGCACGTAGACCATGGAAAATCGACAACCATGGGCCACTTCCTATACCTAACCGGCGTCGTCGATGAGCGTACAATTAGACAGTACGAGGAAGAGGCAAAGAAGCTGGGTAAAGAGTCGTTCAAGTATGCCTGGATACTCGACAACCTTAAGGAGGAGAGGGAGAGAGGCCTAACAATAGACCTACGATATCTAAAGTTTGAGACGCCAAAGTACTTCTTCACAATCATAGATGCGCCTGGACACAGAGACTTCGTTAAGAACATGATAACCGGCGCCAGCCAAGCCGACGCAGCTATTCTAGTTGTCTCAGCGAAGAAGGGAGAGTTTGAGGCTGGCATAGGTCCAGGAGGTCAGACGAGGGAGCACGCCTTCTTGGCATTCACGCTGGGAGTTAGGCAGATGATTGTTCTAATAAATAAGATGGATGATCCAACAGTTAACTGGAGCAAGGAACGATATGAGGAGATTAGGAATGAAGTTGGCAGGATGCTGAGGCTAGTTGGCTATAGAATTGACAAGATACCATTTATACCTGTGTCAGGCTGGCTGGGAGATAATCTAGTTAAGCCTAGCCCAAATATGCCTTGGTACAGCGGCCCAACACTCTATGAGGCTTTAGACTATTTCGAGGTGCCGCCTAAGCCAATTGACAAGCCTCTGAGAATACCGATACAGGACGTTTACTCAATAACGGGCGTTGGAACTGTGCCGGTTGGCCGCGTTGAGACCGGCGTATTAAAGGAGGGCGACACAATAATAATAATGCCGTCCGGTAAAACTGGCGAAGTGAAGTCGATTGAAACCCACCACGTGAGAATACCGAGGGCTGAGCCTGGAGACAATATAGGCTTTAACGTTAGGGGCATAGCGAAGCATGAGATAAGAAGGGGCGATGTGGCAGGTCATCCAACTAACCCGCCAACAGTAGCTAAGGAGTTCATAGGGCAGATAATAGTAATCTATCACCCAACAGCTATAGCTGCTGGTTACACTCCAGTAATGCATGTCCACACAGCACAAGTCGCTGTAAGATTCGCTGAGCTCTTAAGGAAAATTGATCCGAGAACCGGACAGACAGTTGAGGAGAAGCCAGCCTTCCTTAAGACTGGAGATGCAGCTTTGGTTAGATTTGAGCCAGTAAGGCCGGTATGCTTAGAGGTATATACAGAGTTCCCAGCGCTTGGAAGATTCGCTATAAGAGACATGGGCACGACTATAGCTGCTGGAGTAGTTAAGGAGATAACTAAGAAGGCTTAGATACTCAACATTTTTCTGTAAAAGCCATTTCTATTTTCTATTAAAAATCCCTGACCATTTTTTGAATAATAAATAGTTTAGAGGAGAAGCTACTTTATTAGATTGCTCAGAGAGAAATAAGGAGAAAGTGAGGGAAAGATGAGGGGAACAAAAAGGGAAAAGGTTGAGATAATATATTTCTACTCAGATCTCTACGAGAGCAGGAAGAGCCTTCTCCCAATAGTGAGAAAGCTTCAAAGGAAGAGGCGCGATATACGGGTCCACTTGATTAATATTGAGGACCCTGAGAATGAAAACCTTACTGAAAGCTATTACGTTAAGAGCGTTCCCTTGGTCGTATTTTTAACTCCGAGCGGCGAGGTTGCATCTAGAAAGAGCATTCCACTATCAGATGAGAGCACAATAGAGAGGATTGCGGATCAAGTGATTAGGGGAGACCTACCTAAACCAAACGTTAACGATCTTAAGAAGAAGATTTTAGAATCATTTAAGTCCGTTTCTAGGCGAAATGATCTGACGCAGTTGATCGCCGACCAGATTGAGAACGATATCCTTGAAGCGGACTCTGAGAAGGAGATATTTGACGCCATAAACTTCTACATAAGTATAATAAATCATACGATAAATGATCTCGAGGATTATAAGAGAGTACTCCAAAAGTATATGGGAGTACAGAATTTCATTATTTAATTTTTGCTCCCTTCTTTATTATCCAATATAAGAGATCTTCTCCCTCGTTTCTCTCAACATCTCCCGCTCAGCGGCCCTACGCTGCTCCTCAATCTTCCTCATCTCCTCCTCTATCTGCGCAATCTTATAGATTTCCCTGTCTAAATCAGTTAAGTCCAGCTTTAAGCCCAGCATCTTCATGATAACCGATAAAACGCTCTTTGCAGCTCTTGGATCAGGCATATATCCAGGAGTCTCGCTTAGCAGGCAGATGCCTTCAATATTCCTAAACTTTGCAAGCCCAAGCAGTAATCCAGCCGCCCCAACTATGGGGCTCCCTGGAGGGCTGCTGATTGAGCCGGCCTCTAGGGCTTTCTTGAGGATCTCTGGGCTTGTAGCTGAAGCGAAGACTTGTGGTGTACCTGTAACATCCCTCCTATACCCTCCAACGGTTATAATGGCTTTCACATTCTTCTTCCCAGCGAATTCAAGTATAGCATCCGCAACCTCATACTGCCCCTCAATCGTCTGCGCCTGGCTATCTCCAGTTAAAAGTATTAAGTCATTCTCGCCTTCCTCGTTCCTCCAATAATAAAACTCATTTCTAAGTAGGTTTATGCTGCCTTTATTATCAACTAGGACGTAATAAGCGAAGTGGGGAGAGTAGAGAACTGCAAATCTCTTGGCATTCAGCTGCTTTATCAGATATTTAACGGCTATTTTGCCAACCATGCCAAGTCCCGGAAGCCCTTCTATGAGGATAGGGTTCTTTAACTCAACCTCTTCACTTTCTATTATTACTGTTCTCTTCACCGCTAGCCCCGCTCCTTAACATACCTTTATATATTGCGTATTTATCGTCTGGGGAGAATTTGGCCGGATGCGGAATGCGCACTTCCCCATGACAATATGGGCAAAAGTCCCTTTTAAGAGTATAGCTCCCGCATTTCGTACACTTTCTCAGCAGCCAAACCACTATTCTTTTCCGCCCTCAGGTGTAAATGACCCCTGACCGCCAAGACTTGTTATAACGCTTATAGCCGTGTCAGCCACCTTCTTTAAGATCGCATTTGCCTCCTTATAGTCTCTCGCCACAACCTCCACCTGATATTTAGGCGGCGCAGCAACATATATGTTAACGCTAGACCCCCTCTTAACCCCGCTCTCTTTAGCCTTAAGTAGAGCCTCCTTTATCCTCAATACGCCATCCGGCTTTATACAAGACAGGCTTAATGTACCCCTAACCTTAACCTCAGAAACCTTAATCTTCTCCTTCGCTATGCTTGCAAGGACATCAGCAACATTTTTTGGCAAACCAGCCTTTAATAGGACCACTGCGCCCTCTCTAGCAGCGGCCTCCAAACCATCATATATGCTGCCAAAGTTTTTCTCAAATGGTTCAGAGACCATTTTATAGAGCTCTTCTAGCGAGATGCCAATCTTCTGAGAAGCGCTCCTAAGTAAGCTCTCAGCCCTTCTACTCCTCTTCCAAAGTAGAATCTTCTCCCTCTTCTCACGCTGTGTTACTCTCCTAAGCGATAAGTCTATCTGATTTCTAGACGGATCAACCCTCAAAACTTTCAAAACTACCTTCTCGCCTTCACGAATATAGTCGCGGATATTCCTTATCCAACCGGATGAAACCTCAGAAATATGGAGGAAGCCTTCCTTCCCATATTCATCCAGCGTCACATATGCCCCATAGTCAGTTATCTCTTTAATCGTTGATATTACGAGTTCACCGACTTCAGGCCACTCATCATCCTTAGAGATAGACATATTTTCCATCAACACCGCTATTCAAACCTAGATACTACCTCACCCTTAATATTTGCTTTTCCACCAGTCGGCTCGGCGAGTATAGCGCCACATATATTGCAGCGGACTACTGAAGATGCGTGGCTGAAAGTTACCTGCTCATTCCCACACTCAGCGCACTTAACCTGCAGAAAGCTACTTCTTGGCCTTGGTATAATCTTTTCCCACAACCTCATTTGAATCCACCCTAACCATAATTTTCGACTACTCTATCTCAAGCTTTTTAAGGCGTACTCCCTCTCTCTGCATTGTGTAGCCGCAGTCCTTACACTTAAGCTTCAGAGACATCTTTTTAGTTGTCTTAGCTTTCCGCCTAAGTATAGGATACTTCTGTCCACCATAGCCCCTCCTCTCCCTCTCATGCGCACGTTCACCCCTAGCGAGAGCCCTACGCGCACCATCCCTATAAAGGGAAACCGTATGTACAGTATGCTTATTGCACTTTGGGCAGTAGGTTCTTATCTCTTTCGGCACGTTCATTAGCTACTCCACGCATCAACTTATTCAGCTATCTAGAGCCGAGGAAAGAATATTTAAGTTTTTTGAGTAGAAAAGCCAAGCTACGCGTGAAGTAGGTTGAGGTTGGCTCAAATCTAAAGCCCTTAGGATAAGATTCCTCCTCTCTCCTTCTTGGGGATATCTTAAAGCCAATGTACCCTGCTACAATAGCCATTATCGGCGATATTGAATACATTAGGACGTCGATTATTGTTGGGGCGTAATCGCCATAGTATGCGGCTAGCGGTTGATTAGATATATAAACCTCACCTAGGAAGAGCCCTGTGAGAAAAGCGTCCCCAAAAAGGTATATTGCCGTGGCAACTATTACAGCATCTTTAAGCCTATTCACCTTGGAAAAATATATCACTATAAGCGCTGAGAAAAAGTATGGCAGGAAGTATAGGTTTACGGATCCGGCGAAAAGCAGGATTGCTAAGGCGAGAAAAGCACCCATTATACTGAGCCTTAATAAACCCGCTATCGACTCGGATGGAGCTGCTTCCTCCCTAACCCTCTCAACTGGTGCCCCGCAGTTTGGGCAGAAGGCTGCGCCCTCAGGTAGCTTGAAGCCGCATTTACTGCAAGTAGCCATTCTCAACCACCGCCACAATTCCTAAGGAAAATCAATCCTATAAACCTTCTTCAAAATAATTCTGCGATGTATTTATATTGCTCCAAGCCCTTCCTCTACTGTTGATAGCTATGGGTAAAGTCAGCGGTCTTCCACGCCAACCCGAAATTAATATTGGCACAATAGGCCACGTGGATCACGGCAAGACAACGCTTGTTGAGGCTATAACTGGGGTTTGGGCTGCGAGGCATAGTGAGGAGTTAAAGAGGGGCATAACGATAAAGCTCGGCTACGCTGATGCTCCCGTCTATAAGTGCCCAGCATGTGAACCGCCACGCAATTATTCCACAAGCGAAATCTGCCCGAGATGCGGGTCAAAAACTGAGTTTGTTAGGGCGCTAAGCTTCGTAGATTCCCCCGGACATGAGGCGTTAATGGCAACAATGCTCTCTGGAGCCGCCGTTATGGATGGCGTTATATTAGTTATAGCGGCTGACGAGCCCTGCCCCCAACCACAAACCCGTGAGCATCTGGCCGCAATAGAAATAATTGGGGTCAATAAGATCGTTATTGCCCAGACAAAAATAGATCTCGTTGACAAGAAGCGGGCTCTCGAAAGTTATAGGGAGATAATCGAGTTTACGAGAGGAACTATAGCTGAAGGCGCTCCAATAATACCGGTGTCAGCAATACATTCAGTCAACATAGACTTGCTATTATATGCGATAGAGAAGTATATTCCAACCCCACCACGCGATCCAACTAAGCCACCACGCATGTACGTTGTACGCTCATTTGATGTAAATAAGCCTGGGACGCCTGTCGAGAAGCTTGTTGGAGGAGTCATTGGAGGATCAATACTTCAGGGCAAATTTAGGGTGGGAGAAGAGATCGAGATAAGACCTGGAATAGGCACGGCTAAAGAGACTTATGAGGCGCTGTTCACTAAAATAACAAGCCTTCACGCTGGAGGAAAGAGCGTTGAGGAGGCTGTTTGCGGCGGGCTTGTCGGCGTGGGCACGCTTCTAGACCCATCTTTAACCAAGGCTGATAGGTTATCTGGGAATGTTGTTGGTAAACCAGGCCTACTTCCGCCAACAAGATATGATTTAAAGGTTGAAGCCCATTTATTTGAGCGTGTCATTGGAACAAAGGAACAAACTGAGGTTAAACAAATATCGGTTGGGGAGACGCTCCTATTAGACGTGGGAACGGCTATTACAGCCGGAAACGTCACGCATGTAAGGGGCGACTCGGTCGAACTTAAGCTTACGCGGCCAGTTTGCGCTGAAGATAACTCCAGGGTTGCTATAAGCAGGAAGATTATGGGAAGATGGAGATTAATCGGCTATGGCATCGTAAAGTCGTAAATTTTATCCTACACATAGCAGATAATATATTTGGGTCTTAGAGATGCATCCCGCCTTAAGTAAGAAGGGCGGTGACACGCCGAAAAACTTTATCCTACGCATAACTAAAGAGGAATGGATGAAACAGGTATTCACAATAAAGAAGTATTATCCTGGGGTTCCGAGGCATTGGAGGGAGGGCGGCCTAATATTTTTCGCTAGGGGCTCTGAGAGGGGAGATTCCATCATCGGATACGGTGTTGTGGAGAAGTTCATAGATAAGGAGAAGCTTAGGGGTAGGGAGAGGAGTGAATGTGAGAAGATGGGTTGGAGAGGGGCAATAGTTTTCAGTGAGCTATATAAATTTGACCCGCCACTGCTGATTAAAGAGACCATACTGGGCGGACTGAGAGCTAAGGGAAAATATCTGCATGGATATCCATTAACGGAGCAGCAGGTCAATGAAATTTTAGAGACCGCTAGAGCATCCTCTAACATAGTGGAGGCATAAGCCGTTAGTAAGAGAATATTTAGATAGACTCTAGCATACTGCTAGAAAGATTCGTAGTGGATTATTTCTTTCAATGGCCTTTTGTATGGCGGGGGAGGCCTCTCAGCCGGGTGACCTATAGGCACTATCGCCACAGGTCTTAGCCCCTTAGGTATCTTTAAAATCTGCCTCACCTCTTCCTCATAGAAGGCGCCAACCCAGCAGGCACCTAAACCTAGAGCACACGCCGCGAGAAGTATATTTTCTATAGCTGCTGCAGTATCTTGTATGCAGTAGAGGTTTGCGCCTCTGCTTCCATAAACTCTACTTGACCTAAACTCGTCCGCGCATACAACTATCACTACGGGCGCCTCCTCTATGAAAGTCTGATTCAGAGCAGCCCTAGCGATCTCCCTCTTAATGTCGGGCCTCCTTACAATAATGAACTCCCAAGGCTGAATATTTCCAGCTGAGGGAGCCCACCGGGCAGCCTCAAGAATCTTCTCGATCTCCTCATCAGTAACCTCCTCTCTCGTGAAGGCGCGGATACTCCTCCTGAGCTTAAATACCTCAAATATATCCAATTGCCATCCTCCTAGAATGGCTATCTGTTTTATGAAGATCCCTAAGGGAGCGCTCTGCTAACGCGGTCAAGGATCTGCGTTAACAGTCCATGTATCTCCTTGAGAATATTTTCCATCTCAAGTCTCTTTCTTCTCTCTTCATCTAACTCGGATTTTAGGCGCTTAACCTCCTCGGCTGATACCAAGTCCGGTAGCATTACCGCTATATTCTCCCTGGATATCTTTTCGTAGGTCTCTCTGACTATCTGACCAGCTCTAGTCTTCCCCTGCAAATGATTTCTTATGGTCGTCTCAGTCCTGCCGAGCTCCTCAGCTATTTGTGACACCGTCATTCTCGCCTTCTCCCTTGCCAGAGCCGCTGCTGCAACCGCGAGGCTGTCAACCCAAGTTATCCTTTCCTCAGGGTTCTTAAGCTCCTCGAGGACGTCTGGCCTAAGTATACTGTTTATTAGTAGCACTGCTTCGAGCTTATGGATCTGCTCCCTACCGATCGGTGATAAGGGCACCTCACTCATACTCACCCATCCTCCTATGAGATACTACAATAACTTCTTTAGGCTTAATAATTATACCTTTATCGGTTATCTCAAAAGAGTGTCTTTTCATGGAGTGTGATGTCCCACGCATCTTCCAAACTATAATGCTACGCCTAAGCTCGCCATCAATCTCGTCTAAGTCGAGTCTAACTATGCCATCAGCAGCATGCTCAACTCCAGGGCCGCCAAAACCCCTCTCAGTGACGCTTACCTGCGAAATAAGTAGTGATGTGCATCCCAATCCGGACAGAACTTTCTTCAGCTGTAGAACCATGCTCCTTGCCAGAGCAGGCTTCGTTATATAGAGCGTTGTAACAGAATCTACAACAACCCTCTCGGCGCTAACGTCTTTGATGGCGGCCCTTAGAACATCTATAAGCATCTGGAAATCGTCCGGAGCCCTAACAACATACTTTTCCCTCTTCGCCGCCTCCCCTATCCCAGCTGTGAAGGCGTCAACTAAAGCGAATAAGCCTCTATCCTCGTAGGATGAAACATCCCAACCAAACTGGGCCATGGAAAGCCTTACTTGAACTGGATGCTCCTCCAGGGCAACAAACACGCCGGGCTCTTTCCTTACAAGCCCACTAAAAAGATATTGGTAGCCGAAAATAGACTTCCCGGTTCCGGGTCCACCGGATAAGAGGACAACATTCCGTTTAGGTATACCACCATTAAGTATTTCATCGAATCCTGGTATGCCAGTCACAATTCTCTCAATGGCCATTTCTCCTCCCCTGCACAAAAATGTACTTGTAATATTATAGGCTCGCGGAGTATATAAATATTGTTCGACATATTCTGGCATATTAGAAAGGCTTATTGTTCCAGCAATACGCTCAATTTTAAGGTGGTGAAAACTTGCCCTCAAATTTTTATGAGAAATGGGAGAAGGAGGTTGGGGGGCTAAAGGGAGCACTTCGGCCAACTCCGTCCCTGAAGGACAAGCTTAACAGCGCTGTGAGATGCATCGAACTTCAGTTGAATAAGATAAATGAACATATTGAGCGTTATGATAGGCGTGAGAAGGAGTTGTCGGAGAAGATTGTTTCGGCGTACGAGCGACATGACGAAGCTAGGGCGAAGATTCTCGCCAATGAACTGGCAGAAATACGGAGACATAAGGGTCTGCTTATTAATTCAAAGATGGCGCTTGACAAAACTGCATTAAGGCTGCGCACGATTTATGAATTCGGCAACTTTATGTCTGCCACGTCATTGGCCAGAAAGATAGTCGGTGAGGTCCGTGAGAAGATAGCGGGCTTCGTCCCCGAAATTAATTCGGAGCTTACTCAAGTTGAGAAGGTATTAGATGAGGTTGTTAACGAGGTTAGTGGAACCACGCATGAAAACCTCACACTTGATTCTGAGAGCGTGGAGGCTGATAGGATACTTGAGGAGGCAGCTATGGTCGCTAAAAACAGGACAAATGGAGCATTTCCAAAACCTCCTAAATAATGGCAAGAAAAGCGGGGGAAATCAATTATATTGTTAATTCAAGTTCACTTATGCTATGCGCATCCAGATTAGATAAATCTTCGATTTCATAAACATTGCTATTTATATCTGTTATGACAACCCTATTCTCAACCTGAATTACGCTCATGCGGCCTCGCGTCCTAAACGTTTTTGGGCCCCTATCAGTTACAACGTCCCATATAAACTCGTCTCCGCTAGTTTCAATCCTCTTAATCCTTATAATCCGGGGAATAAAGTATAGCTTGTCCAAAATCTTTTGGAGATTCCTCCTCGATTCCTCATCCAGAGCCCTGTAATCCTTAATCATGCAGACATCGACACCATAGTTATCCCTGAAAATTATGAATTCTGGATGGGTTATTGGAAATGGTCTAGCTGGTATAAGCCCGGAGAGAACTTTACCATCAATAATTAGCTTAAGGGAGTTCCCCTGCTCCTCAATAAAAACTTTCACCTTTTTTGGATCTAGAATATTGAGAGACTTCAGAAAATCAGAAAGCGGCATTTAAATCACCTCTGCACAACGCTTACCGTAGCCTCTTCTGCGAACTGCGCCTTATATAGCTGGCTATATAATCCTCCAGCCTTCATCAATTCCTCATGGGTTCCAACCTCAACTATTCTCCCCTTATCCATAACAACTATCCTATCAACATTCTGCAGCGTTGAAAGTCTATGAGCTATTATAATTGTTGTCCGCCCTTTGGCAAGGTTCTCCATGGCTTCCTGGATCTTTCTCTCGGTCAGCGTGTCAACGGACGATGTTGCCTCATCCAATATTAATATTTTCGGCTCAGTTATTATTGCCCTAGCTATCGATACACGCTGCCTCTCACCGCCTGAAAGCCTCCATCCCCTATCCCCGACGTTAGTGTCGTATGCTAGTGGCTGATTCATCGCAAACTCGTGTACATTTGCCGCCTTAGCTGCAGCTATTATCTCCTCTGGCGTAGCATCCGGTTTTCCATAAGCAATATTATAGGCTATTGAGCCATAGAATAGCAAGGGATCTTGGAGGACTAGACCTATCTGGGATCTAAGGCACTGGAGTTTTATTTTCCGCAGGTCTACGCCGTCAATATATATCGCCCCCTCGGTTGGATCATAGAATCTAAGCAGCAGCTTTGTGAGAGTTGTTTTACCGGAGCCGCTGGGCCCAACTATGCCGATCTTCTCTCCGGGCCTTATCTCCAAGTTTATGTTGCTTAGTACTGGGAGATAGGGATTGTAGCCGAAGCTAACATTCTTGAATACTATGGAGCCTTTAAACTGGAATTCTACAGCGTCAGGCGCATCCTTAATCTCAGGCTCCACCTGCATTATTTCCAGAATCCTTTCACTGGAGGTTATTGAGGATTGTAGTGGCTCGAAGAGGTTGCTTATGGTCTGTACTGGTCCGTAAAACATGCCCATATAACTTATGAAGGCGACTAATGAACCAAACGTTATATTTCCTCTTAGTACCTCCTGGCCCCCAACCCACCAAACTATTGCCGTTCCCGAAGATATGGCGAAGCCTAGCAGCGGAAAGAATTTTATGTGGAGCAATGTGACTTTAAGGTTTGCGGCAACGAGGTGGCTCATCCTCTCCACTAGCCGCTTTAACTCAAACTTTTCCTGCGTAAATGTTTTAACTACAATTATTCCAGGGATCGTGTCCCATAACAGCGAGCTGACGTCGGCCCATCTACGCCAGACCTTATGATACGCCTTATGCGCCCTCTTCCTAAAGAGCGGAACACCAATTATAATTATGGGTATTGGCATCAAAGCGAAGAGAGCTAAATATAAATTCATCGAGAAGATTATTATGCCTATTCCTATAATTTGCAGGCTACTTGTGATCAGCGTTTGGGTCCCCCATGTAAGGAACCATTGCACACGCCCAACATCGTCAGTGACCCTAGTCATAATGCGCGCTGAGCTCATCCTATCATAAAAGCCGAGTGAAAGTCTTTGCAGATGCTCATAAACCTTTATCCGTATGCTGTAAATTATCTTTTGACCCAAATATGACAGCGTATAGTTCTGAGCTGCCCCTAAAAGCGCGTTGAGCGCATAAACCGAAATAAATATGAGCACTATGTAAACGAGCATGTTTACGTTTCCTTTCGTAAAGACTTCATCAATCAGCAGCTTCATTAGATATGGTGGTGTTAGGTTTAGGGCGGTTATGGATAATGAGAGCACTACCGCAATAATAACGTAGTGAATGTAGGGCCTTAGGAAACCCATTAGCCAGAAGAAGGCTTGGGTCTTCCTAACATTATTCTTCTTGTGCAGAAAATCCTCAAAAACTTCACAGCCCATTTCCTCTAGAGAGATCTCTTTTTTAGCAGCTTTATCTATGATCTTAGCCACATTATAAAATTCTTCTAGATGGTCTCTGGAGAACCGTATTACGCTTTTTAATCCATCGCTCACCGACTCAACAAACATCTCGGAATTACCCAGATAGTCTTTAACGAAGCATGATTTTATGTCGCTTAATGAAAATTCAACGAGCCTCTTTGTCGCAGAGTCTGTAACGATTATTCTTTTTGTTGTTAAAAATAACCATCTTTCACCAAAATTCCCGTCTTCATCTATGTCTCCGGCGACACTACAAATTATCTTTTCATTCTCCTGAAGAATTGACGACACTAAGTTCTCAATATCTTTCGGAGCTCGCTTATTACCTTCGTTACTCAATCTCTTAGTTTAGTCCCCCCAACCTAACTGACTTTATGTAGTCTAAAAAGAACAAACTAATAAGTTTTTCTTACAATGTTATTTAAAGGCAGACCTTAAATCTTTATTTTTATGCAGTCTAGACATGTATAGGCTAAGTGGAGGTTTATGGGAGTTGAGTATAAAGAGGCTTAATGTTGGCTTTATTGGCTGCGGCGGAATCGCCTCAACGCATGCCGAAAGGCTTAAAGTTCTCAAAGAAACGCATATAGTGGCATTCGCTGACGTGATTGAGGATAGGGCGAAGGCAATGGCTGTAAAATATGGGGGAAGATGGTACAGGGATTGGCTTGAGATGCTGAGCAAAGAGGCGCTGGACATAGTGTATATTTGTTTGCCGCCGTTCGCGCATACCGATGAGGTTATGGTAGCCGCTGAGAAGGGTATACATATATTTATTGAGAAGCCAATAGCCCTAGACATGAAGACTGCAAGGGAGATGGTTAGGTCCATTGAGAAAAATGGTGTTAAGAGCCAGGTTGGCTACAACTGCAGGTTTGGATATGCTATTGAGGAGGCTAAGAGGCTAGTAGAGCGTGGTGAGGCTGGCGAGGTAGGGCTTGCATTAGGAATCTATTGGTGCCACTTCATCAGGAAGGATTGGTGGATTGATAAGAGCAAAAGTGGCGGGCAGCTAGTTGAGCAGTCAACTCATCTCTATGATGCACTTAGATATATTTGCGGCGATGTTGAAACAGTTTATGGATTAATGAACCGTAAATTCTGGGTCGATATCCCAGAAATGACGATTGAGGATGTAAGTGGCGCGCTCTTCAAGTTTAAGTCAGGTGCGATCGGCGCTATCACATCAACAACTTGGGGTGCGAACGCACAATGGTGGTTTAGGTGGTGGATAGCTACCAGGAACTATACTCTTGAATCAAGGGATGTAAACACTCTAACGTTATATTCCACGAAGCCTCCAACGAAGGTTGTGACGATTTCAGAGGAAAGGGATACCTATCTTCTCGAGACAAAAGATCTTGTCAGGGCAATCCTAGAGGATAAAGAGACGAGGACACCTATAGAGGAGGGCGCTAAGACCCTTGAGCTCACTCTGGCTGCCGTAAAGTCTGCGGAGAGCGGGAAGCCCGTCACTTTACCATTGGATTAAACTAGCGGGTTTTGGGGTGAATTAAGATGAAGAAGGGCGTGAACGCATGGATTTACCCGCAAGGCTTTAAGGTTAACGAGATTCTAAAGACTTCGAAAAGTATTGGCTACGATGGTGTAGAATTGAATCTAGATGAGGAAATGTTGAAGTTGAGTAGAAATGAGAGGATAATGATACGAGATGAGGCTGAATCCCTGGGCCTAGAACTCCCAAGCCTATGCACCGGCCTTCTATGGAAGTATAACCTTGCAAGCCCAGACCCGCATGTTAGGAGGAGGGGCATAGAACTTATTAAGGAGGGGTGTGAAGTAGCCTCAGATATTGGCGCTAAAGTCTTCCTTGTAGTTCCGGCGGTTGCTACGAGGGAAGTTTCCTATCAAGATATGTGGAGACTTTCAATAGAGGGCATTCTTGAAGCCGCTAAGTCAGCTGAGGATTACGGAATTATTCTGGGCATCGAGAATGTATGGAATAGATTCCTTTATAGTCCGCTCGAGTTCCGAAAGTTTATTGAGGAGATAAACCATCCGAATGTGAAAGTTTACTTCGATGTTGGAAATATATCTTTTATCGGATACCCGGAGCAATGGATAGAGCATCTAGGAGACTTAATAGTGTGCGTTCATGTAAAGGACTTTCATTTCTCTACAATGCAGTTCAGACCAATATTTGAAGGAAACATACAGTGGCAAAGCGTTATCCAGGCTCTGAGAAAAATTGGCTATAAGGGCTTCTTAGTGGTTGAGGTTAGCCCATATCCAGGGCACCCATTAAAGGCTGCAATAGACTCAAAATCAGCACTAGATATTATGTTAAGCTCTTTATAGTGAATGTAAATCTCTATTTTTGCTTCTTTACCGTAAGATATTTATTTAGTTAAGTCACAATAGAGCATGAATCGATGAAGGAGTGAGGCGGTAGGCTTGTCTAAAAGCAACTCGGTACTCGTAGGGCGAAAACCAGTGATGAATTATGTCCTAGCCTGTCTAACGCTATTCCACAGCGGGGCTAATGAGGTTTGCGTTAAGGCGAGGGGGCGGGCGATAAGCAGAGCTGTAGATGTCGTTGAAGTTATTAGGCGCAGATTCCTACCAGACGTGAAGGTAGGAAACATTAGCATAGGAACAGAGCAGGTTCAATCCGGCAGCGGAAATGCTCCATCAAATGTCAGCACGATAGAGATAACGCTGGTGCGCTAAATCACCGAGCGCTGCTTCGCCGCCCCTCCTTTATTTTTGGAGGGATTGGAGGAAGGTGAAAGCTGAGCTATGCCAATTCTGCTTGAGAAGCGGAATATTATGCCCGAAATGCAGGGCGAAGATTGAGAAGGGGGAAGTAACGCAGCGGGATTTAGAGATAGCACGCTTACTTATCTCTATCGAGAATGAGTATCCGTTACTTCAAAATGTATATTTTCGCGGAACTATTGAGGCGGATAACATTCTTGCGATACTTGTTAGAAGGGGTGATGCAACAAAAATATTGAGTTATGGGGGAAAGATAATTAAGTTTTTGGAGAGTAAAACGGGTAAGGATATTCGGATACTGGAATATAATGCTGGCGAAAGAAAATTTATTGAGGATCTTTTCGCTCCATTACCGGTCTTAGCGATAAATAAGATTTGGCTACCGGACGGTTCAATCGAGACCAGAGTTATCCTCAAAGGGAAAGATAAAAGGAGGAGCTCATTAAATATTAATGCTATGAAGGAGATAGCTAGAAGAGTTAAAGGATTAACTCTTAGAATTGAATTTTCAGATTAGGTGAAGGAACATTATGTGCTCTACAAACTGCGTTACCCCAACGCAAAGCTGGAAGAGAACCCATTATACGATGGAGATAACTCCGGACCTTGATGGTAAAGAGGTTACTTTAACCGGCTGGATAAAAGAGATAAGAGATCTCGGCGGAATAAAATTTCTGCTGTTGAGGGATAAGGAGGGAACAGTGCAGATAACGCTTCCAAAAGATGAGGTTGATGAGCACTTAATTAAGCAGGCGGAAAAGCTGCAGCGCCAAGACTGCGTAAGTATTAGGGGAATAGTTAGGAGGATGGATAAAGCCCCCAGAGGCGTGGAGGTTATACCTAAAAGCATAACCATACTTAATACGGCAAAGCAGCCCCTACCCCTGGACATTACTGGCAAAACGCTGGCTGATATCGATGTCAGATTAGACTATAGGATATTAGACCTCGTCAGGGATGAGGCTCAGGCAATATTTAAGATACGCCATGTGACCCTAGAGGCCATAAGGGAGTTCTTCTCCGCAAATGGATATATTGAGATACATACGCCGAAGATAATCGCGACTGCAACTGAGGGCGGCGCCAACCTCTTTCCAGTGGCGTACTTCGAGCGCGAAGCCTTCTTGGCCCAAAGCCCGCAATTATATAAGGAGCAGCTTGTAATAGACTTTGAGAAGGTTTATGAGATAGGCCCAACATTTAGGGCTGAGAAATCGCATACGAGACGCCATTTAACGGAGTTTATCTCAGTTGATATTGAGGAGGCTTTTGCGACTGCCGAAGATGTTATGAAGGTGGCTGAGAGGCTTCTACAGCACATATGTAGGGTAATTAATGAGCGGTGCCGAAAGGAGCTTAATATCCTTAAGCATACTGTTGAGGTGCCGAGCATCCCATTTAAGCGGCTAACATATGATGATGTTATCAATGAATTGAGAGAAGCTGGAATAAAAGTGAGTTGGGGTGAGGATATACCCACGGTCGCCTATAGGACCCTTGGCAAGCTACATCCATACTTCTACTTTATAGTTGATTGGCCGACAAGCCTAAAACCATTCTACATAAAGCCTAGGGATGATAAGCCTGAGGTGAGCGAAGGCTTTGACTTAATGTGGTATTGGATTGAGATAGCTTCTGGCGGAACACGTATACATGATAAGGAGCTCTTGATTAAGCGGCTTAAAGAGCAGAACCTAAACCCAGAGTCCTTTAAGTATCATCTACAAGTCTTCGACTATGGTATGCCCCCCCATGCAGGGTGGGCAATAGGGCTTGAGCGCCTAGTGATGATGCTGACTGGAGCGAGGAATATTAGGGAGGTTGTCCTCTTCCCGAGAGACAGGTTTAGGCTAATACCCTAAGACGATCAAGTTTAGCGTAGCGGTGGTCTAGAACCTAATTCAACTACAACAGTAATCTTCCTGTTCTCTCTAATTATAGTCAGATTCACTAGATCGCCGGGTAAAGTATTTTCCACCAGATAGGATAAGAGGTCATCTATGCCTGTAACTCTTACACCATTCACCTCCACTATTATGTCGCCGCCAACGGTTATCCAGCTCCCGGCAACATAGACCGTCCTTGTTCCACCCCTTAAACCAGCCCTGTCTGCCGGGCCGTCCTTCACAACCTGGGTTATCAGCCAGCCATAGGTCACATTGACGCCCATAGCTTTCGCAATTTCATATGTCATATCTATTCCAGCCGCCCCGAGCCACGGATGCTTATTATATGAGCCCTCCCTCACCAAGGATTCTATCTCCCGCAGTATTGTGTTTGAAGGTATTGCGAAGCTAACGCCCTGAGAACCGCTCACGATCGCCGTGGTTATCCCAACCACCTGCCCCCTAACATTTAGTAGTGGGCCGCCTGAATTGCCAGGATTTAGGGGGACTGTTGTCTGTATAACGTTGGCTATTGGGTAGCCGCCAGCTATCTCAACATTTATTGTCCTTCCAAGAGCGCTGACTATACCCATGCTCATGGACCCGGCTAAACCATAGGGGTTGCCAACAGCTAAAACGATGTCGCCAACCTTAAGTGTTGATGATCTCACTATTTCTAGGGGGCGGTATTCGCCTTCCGGTGCATCAGACTTTAATACTGCAAGGTCAGCGTAGGGATCATAACCGATAACTCTGGCAGCATAGCTATTTCCATTTGCGAAAGTTACAGTTACATTGACTGCGTTCCTAACCACGTGATAATTTGTGATTATAATCATTTCTCCAGTAAAATTATAGACGAAGCCTGAACCCTGGACCTGCTCGTAATAGTAGCCGAAGATACCGTACTGCCTCACAAGCCCCCTAACCATAACTACAGAATCTTTAACTTGCTCGTATATTTTTGAGAGAGATATGTTCTCAACTAGAACACTGTATTGGAGTATGCCCTGACGCATAGTACTCAAAGATTCTTGGAGTGACGCAATATTTCTTCTGAGGTCTGCTATTTGGCCTTGTAGCGCATTAATCTCTTCTAGGGCGCTCCTATAGCCTATCGTATAGCCTAAGTAGCCCGCTGCAGAAAACCCTACTACAAGCAGGATAATTATTGCTACAAAAACCTTTAATCGTGTAGTTTTAGGCTCTTCTGGAGCAAAGAGCATGCGTAAACGCCTCCGCTCTAAAACATAGAGCGGACGTGTTACTGATAAGGGTTTCTCATAATTTCGCCAAAATCTAAAACCCGCTCTTCACGAGCTCCTCGTCCGTCCTCGGCTTCATAAACTCTCTCAAAAGTATGGTTGCGTAAGCTCCCTTATGAAGAATGAATTTGAATTCGACAGAATTTTCCAGCGGCCTCCCAATTTCCCTAATAACCTTTGCCTCAAAGTTCATAACCCTCTCCATAGCGACCCTCAGCCCGCCGAGGACGCTAACATTCAGAACTTTGGTCCTTTTGAAGTCTTCCCCCGATATGCCTTCCTCCTCTAAGATCTCAGACTCAATCTCTCCCTGTAAGCCCTTTGAGGGCGGCTGTCTTAGACCTATAAGCGGTAATGCTAGCGCCATCCTTCCCATCCTAATCTCTTTATTAACATGCGCCACATTGCTCTCTTTAACCTCAATGAAGGGCTTTTCAGGCAACCCCATACTATTAAGTCTCACAGCATAGTCGCCGACTTGCACCTCTTTAAGGGGTATCCCGCGCTTTATTCTTTCACTCAAAAATCTATTGAAGAGGTAGGATTGATATGATTGTATGAAGAGCTTGCGGAAGCTTTGTGGAAGCTTGTGGAGGGCGCCTATGTAATCTCTTGGAGCATTCGACAGATGTGATAGTATCAGCCTCTCGTAAAATAATGTTTTTGGGAATTTTTTAAGCGCCGCTTTAAAATCTAAGCTCTCACGGAGATCCCTTCTGACCTCACTAGCCTTGGCGCTCTCAAATGGGCTTACATATGATAGGAATGTCATCACCGCACTCTCAAAATCTCCTTTAAGTATACTTTTGCCAACTAAATGGGTTATCGGCCTAATTGTTCCAAATCTTTGGTGGCCAAAGAAATTCGGTACTCCGCCAAAATCGTCTAGTTCACTACAGATCCTCCTAATCCTATCTTCAATAACCTCATCCACAAGCCTCACAGACCTAACCACTATTGTAAACATGTTTCCGAGTAGCCGTTTAGGCGTGACCTCCTCATCGGCGTAGCCTAAGGGCTTAATAACAATACCCTCAATATTTATGTCAGCCAGCTTACTGGCTGGAACGCCGCCTACACTTATGTACTGGGCTGTTAGAGCATTAGCATCCTTGATTCCGGCAAACCCAACCCTTCCCGAATCTATGCCTATCGCCTTCGATATCTCCTCTACCGCTAGAAGCGTGTCCCAACCCCTCTTAATTAGGATGCATATGAGGTAGCGCCCATGATCCGCGAATACGTGTGTCAAGTTATTCTCCAATTTAACGGAGGCCTTAAGTCCATCTGCTAGAATCTCCTCCACAATAAAGTCTTCAGGCGATCTCTTAATGACTCCACCTATACCCTCTGTTCTCGAAGCATAAACCTCAATTCCAATATTCCTCTCTATTCCGGGAACCTCGGACATTATTAGCCCTCAGTAGAGCGGTAGACTTCCAGTAATCCTATCTATGACGTTTGACGGAGCAGGCCCTATCCCCAGAGCCGTTATTGTGCCAGGCTCAAGCTCCGTTAACCCCATATCCGAGATGAGGGCTGTCGGGAGACCCATCTCCCTAGCTTTCCTCTCTAAATCAAGTAGCTCAGCCTCAGAGTTAACCCTCAACACTATTTTACACTGCCCACCCTCAATCCACTCCTTCCACCATAGAGGGCGGCTTTTCCTAGCCTCCTCAGATGATGAGACTGCAGCGTGGCTAGCTTGGGCCGCAGCCTTACCTGGGCTCATTTTTAGGTCTGATCTTAGCACGATCACTTGCTTAAATTTGCTGGAGCTAGGCATCATATACGCACCATTCTTCTTAAGAAGGGCTATCCTCACTACTTTTTATGTTCATATTGATCTGCATGTTAGAAATAAATATTTACACTTCACTTGGATCTGATGGTAAGGGAATATTATGCTGGTTGGAGATAGTCTTTTAGCGTATATAAAGGTCTATTGTAACACTTATTCCCGGCAACACATTTATAGCGTTACTATGTTTATTTTGGTTTGTGAGGTCTCATCATGAGCTGGGAAAGGCGTTGGAGGGTTTTATCTGATGTGATCACGGATCTTTTTAGGGCTGGTGAGATGATACCGCCCAACATAATCAATGATTTACGATCAGCAAAAGTTATCCTAGAGATCCTTAAAATTGATAGGGAGAGACCTGAAAATGTATCCCGCATAGAAGAGTGTCTAAGTAATGTGGAAGCTTATGTCCTCTCAGCTGCGGAGAAGAGGTTTGGTGAGAAATATGTTGAAGGTGTCTTAAGGCAGCTATGCATGCCCGGAGCGGAGGAGGTTGAGGGAGGAGAGCGTGTGGGTTTTCGCCCCGGCCTCCCAAGGGAGGAGAGGTGGGTTAGGGTTAAGATAACTGATGAGACGCCGCTCGAAATTATTAGGGGGTTGGCTGATGAGAGCGGCCTAAAGATTAGAGTTGAATGCGATGGATATGTGCTGGTATATGGGGGCGAGAAGGAGTTAAAGGATTTCATTAGGCGAATGGCTGAGAAGATGGGTTCTAGATAGATGGCAATTTACCCAATAATCTGTTGATTAAAAGCTCCAGCCTCTAGATAGTTTCAGGGGAACGGCAAGAATGCCGTACATTAAGCGTATTGAGATAAGTGGTTTCAAGACGTTCGCTCAGAAGACTACATTAACATTTGATAGGGGATTTACTGCAATAACTGGGCCGAATGGCAGCGGTAAAACGAATATAATTGACGCAATACTATTCTGCCTCGGTGAGCTAAGCGCTAAGAGACTTAGGGCGGAAAACTTCTCTAACTTGATATTTAATGGTGGGGAGAGGTCTAACATAAGGAAGAATGAGGCGAAAGTAGTAATACAGTTTGATAATTCTGATGGACGCATACCCATTGAAGCTGCTACCGTCACAATATCCCGTGAGATCGATAGAAGCGGAGAGAGTACATATAGAGTTAATGGCAGGAAGGTTTCGAGGAACTATCTTCTGGAGATGCTCTCGATAGCTGGCATAAGCCCTTACGGACATAACATTGTTCTTCAGGGAACACTTACTCGCATGGCTGAGATATCGACTGTGGAGAGGAGGAAGATTATCGAGGATATGCTTGGGATAGCTCAGTACGACGCTGAGAAGGCTGAGGCTGAAAGCAAGCTTAAGGAGGCTGAGGTAGCCATAAAGACGGCCCTGGGACAGATAAGTGAGATTCAGAGAAGGGTTGAAGATTTAGAGCGTGAGAGAAACAATCTTTTACGCTATAATTTTCTTAAGCGTGAGGTTGCCTGCTTAGAATCGGTGAAGATTTCTAGGGAGATCAGGAGACTTGAGAGTGAGGCGGGCGATATTTCAAAGAATATTGCGGAAATCAGCGAAAAGATTAGGGAGATACAGGAGCGAAGGGAGAGCCTACGCCTAAAGCGCCGGAATATAGATGCTGAGATGAGGAAGCTGGGATTTGATGAGGTTGAGAAGAAGCAGGGCCGCATTATTGAGGTCCAAATGGAGATTAGGAGATTGAAGTCTAGGCTAGGTGAGCTGGATTCGATAATCAGCAATGGGAGGGCTGAGATAGAAAAGTTAAAGAACCTCAAGATAGAACTACAACGCCAATACGAAGAAACAAAAAAAGAAATTGGTCTCTCCGAGGAGAAATTAAGGAATCTCTCTGAGAAATTAAAGCGAATAAACGATGAAATATTGGAGAAGCAGTCCCTTTATGAGGCGTTCTCAGAGGATCTGCTTAAAAATAGGGCTATTCTTGATGAAAAGGTTGGGGAGGCTGATGAAATAGAGAGGCAGCTTAGTCAGATTCATGAGGAAAAAGCGAGGGTTGAGAGGGAATATGGGAGCATACAATCCAGGCTGGGCGTGTATCTCCAGAGACTTGAGGATCTGAAAGCCAAAAGGGATGACCTGAAAAAATCATTTGAGAGATTACGTGACCTGCTGGCTAATCTTGAGAGCATGCTAAATGAGCAGAGGGAGCACATGAAGAGCCTCCAAGCAGAGCTGGATAGGCGCATTAGGCAGAGAGAGACCATTGTTAGGGAAATTGAAAGCGCTGGAAAGATAGCTGAGCTGGCTAAGGAGGCGCTAGTGGAGTTTGAGGCTAGAAGGGATGTTGCCACCAAGATTGGCTCAGAGGAGCTGGCGCTCAAGAGCCTAGAGGAGCTGGGCGCCTCAGGTGTTATAAGCGGCATACACGGCAGGCTCAGGAACCTCATAAAGATTGAGAGGGGCTACGAGAAGGCTGTTGAAGCCGCTGCCTCAGGATGGCTCAATTCCCTTGTGGTTGACGACTTAAATGTTGCCTTCACCTGCATAGAGGCGCTGAGGCGCATGAAGATTGGGCGGGTAAAGATAATACCCCTAAATGGCTTGATGACGAATAGCAGCATAGTTAAACCGAGTAATGTTGAGGGGATTGTTGGAGCGCTCCTTTCATTTGTTAAGTGTGAGAGCCGCTATGAGCCTGCCCTAAACTTCGTCCTCGGCGATACGCTTCTAGCCTCAAGCAGGGACGCTGCCATAAGAGCTTCGAGGAGTGGTTTCCGGGTTGTCACATTGGACGGCGATCTATATGAGGCTGGCGGAGGGGTTGAAAGCGGCTTCTACAGAACGCAGATCGATCTATCTTCATTCATACCAAGCGAGACGGCTCTAAAGAACTTAGATCGGGCTGTTAGGGCGCTTACGGGGTATTTGGAGAAGAGCGAAGAAATAGTTGCAAGTCTGGACAGCGAAATATCGAGAACTAGGAGCAATATTGTGAGCCTCTCCGAATCTTCGATTAAAATTGAGGGGGAGGTTGAAAGGGTTAGAAAGAGCTTGTCTCAGGTAGACCTTCAGATCAAGCGTGTGGAGGAGAATATAAGCAACATAATAAGCCGCATAGATGAGGATAAATCCCAGCTATCTCTGCTTGAGGCTAAAATAAATGAGATAAACGAGGGGGAGAGAAGCCTAGGCGAGCGCCTCAAACGCTTAAGGGATGAGATAAGCCTGCTTAGAATAAGCGATATTGACGTTAGGCGTGAAAACCTCGCCAATGAGATAATCGCCCTAAAACAGGAGTGTAGCCGCATAGAGTCAGTAATGTCAATTGAGAAGTCGAAGATGGAGTCTATTCTAAAGAGCAGGGTTGAAAGCCTAGAAAAGGAGATTGAGAGAGCAGCTGGAAGAATTGCTGAGTTAGAGAGGCAGGTTGAAGAAGCCTTTAAGGAGAGAGAGAATGCCCAGAGGAGAGTTGAGGAGCTAGAGGTCTTGGAAAGGGAGCTATCTGAGGAGCTCTCCAGCACCAGGGAGAGAGTTAGGAGCTTCATGCTTGAGATAGATTCTTTAGACAATGAACTTGCAGCTCTTGACAGGGAATATGAATATGAGCTTAGACACCTTAACGATTTGAAGATTAGGTTGCAGGGCATAGATTTAAGAGTTGGGCAATTGAGGGAGCGGTTAAGGGCGTTAGGCTACATGGATGAAAATCTAGTAGACCTCTTGCAATATACTGATGATGAAATTGAGATCCAAATGAAGTCCATGATGAGCGAGATTGAGCAGATAGGTGCCGTTAACCAGTTAGCTGAACACCAGTATATGGAGCAGGTCTCAAGGTATAGGGAGCTGTCTATGAGACTCAATAATTTAGAGAAGGAGAAAATGGCGATCTTAAAATTTATCGATGAGATCGAGAAGAAGAAGACAAATATCTTTATGGATGCATTTAACAGAATAAATGAGCGGCTAAACCAATACTTTTACAGGCTAACTGGTGGAGGAACAGCCTCCTTAAAGCTTGAAAACCCAGAAAATCCATTTGCTGGAGGTGTTGACATGATTGTTCAATTTCCAAATAAGCATCCGATACTTGTTAGTGGAGCGAGCAGCGGCGAAAGATCCGTTTCAGCCGTCGCATTCCTCTTCGCCCTACAAGAGTTCTCTCCAGCATCCTTCTACCTCTTCGACGAAATAGACGCCCACCTCGACGCCTTCCACGTTGAAAAGCTAGGCGAACTGCTGGCTGAAGAGGCATCTAAAATGCAGTTACAGTTCATAGTTATAACTTTAAAGCCTGAAATGATCAGTAAGGCCGATAGGGTATATGGCATTTATGGACAGAATGGCGTATCACATATAGTCTCAATGACATTTAGGGGGATTGCTTAAATGGATAAAGTCAGTAAACCATTTTATCTTCAGCCACCATGGGACATACTCTTCGACCTCCAGCGGCTACAGAAAGTTAATCCATGGAGTGTGGATATAGCGTTCCTCCTACTTTCCTTTCTCGAAGAGATGGAACGTAGGGCAAACATAGATTTTAGGGCTTCAGGCGTAGCCCTAGACTCATCCGCACTACTATATTTGCTGAAATCCAGCCTACTGCTAAAATTCGAAGAGCCACAAGTCCAGCAATCTCCAAAAGAAACTGCTAACCCCATTGATTTTATACCGCCACCATTAATCCTTCCGCTACGCTATGAACTCACCACAACAACTCTACAGAGCCTACTTGAAGCACTCGACGAAGCATTAAGAGGCGAGAATGTGCTCTCCGCCAGGATTATTGAGAAGCCCTTGATTACGCCGCCAGAGATAATCCCAACAATAAGTCCATATTTAATGGAGATTGAGAGGAGGATTAAGGAAGTATCTGAGAAGATGCGCCTCCTCCTAGATAGGGGCGAAATTATAACGTTCTCGAAGATTGTGAGCGGATTAGATAGGAGTGAGGTTATCAGAGTTTTCATAATCCTCCTATTTATGGCCCAGAGAGGCATAATCACATTGTGGCAGCATGAGGAGTTCGGCGAAATATATATAACATTTAATGGTGGTGGGGTTGGGGATGCCAGCACTAACAGCTAATTTGCCCCCATTAAATGCTGAGGGGGTTTCCCAGAAAAGGAGAATGAAGAGCGGAGAGGATATTAAAGAGAAGATGAAGATTATTGAGGCTGCGCTATATGTTGCTGGCAGGCCACTAGACCTTAAAACTCTATGCAGCATAGTAGGCTCACGCTCCGAGAAAAGGGTTCATAAGATTGCCAGAATGCTTGTAGAGGAGTATAAGCGGCGCAACACAGCGCTAGAGGTGCTTGAGCTTGAAGACCACAGATTTGTTATGCAGCTTAAAAACGAGTATTCCAGCAAGGTTAGGCGGCTTGCCATAAGACCCCTCTTAACAGCTGGTCCCCTTAGAACCCTATCCTACATAGCCTATAGACAGCCTATTGCTCAGAAGCAGGTGATTGAGGTTAGAGGCAAACACGCATATCAGCACATAAGGGAGCTTATTGAGATGGGGTTGATCACACGTGAAAGAGATGGAAGAGACCTCATCCTGAGGACAACAGACTTCTTCGCCGACTACTTCGGCCTAAGCCGCAATATAAGCGTTATGAAACGTCAGCTGGAGCGGATCTTTAAGAAGCATGGTGAAGAAACCCTTCCGCCCTCCCTCGAGGAGAGCGAGAGAAGGGAGATGGCTGAGATTGAGGAGTCGGCTGGCAAATCCGCCTCCAGCGAGTGAAACCTGGCTATAGAGAAAATTTATTTCCGCCCTAATTTTATTCTATTTTGTGACAGCAATGAATGGGGCTATAGCTGTTTTCGATATAGGTAAATCAAATAAGAAGTTCATCGTATTCTCGGAGGATCTAAAGCCAATTTACTCTGAGACCACTAGAATAGATGAGGTTAAAATGAACGGAATTATCTGTGACGACGCCGAATCCATAACATCATGGATGAAGAGCAGGCTTCTACAATCTATTGGGAAGTGGAGGATAAAGGCTTTATCCATAACGACCTTTGGGGCAACCATAGCTAACCTTAAGAGCGGGAGGCTGAGGCTGCCAGTAATATCCTACAACCAGGAGATCGAGAGGAGCATTAGGGAGAAGTTTTATAGCGAGTTCGGCAGCCCACTTGAACTATACCTCTCGACTGGGACCCCGCCATACGGGCAGCTCTTGAACGCTGGAATACAGGTATATTGGATAAGGGAGCGCTTCCCTGAAGCCTTCAATGAAATAGATGAGATATTATTCCTGCCGCAGTACCTCACCTATGCCCTCACAGGCTTTAAGGCTAGCGAGATTACGAGCATAGGCTGCCACACATACCTATACGATATAGGGAGAAGCTCCTGGAGTTATGTTGCTGAGGGCTTAAAGGTTGACGTTAGATCCCCAGAGATCTCTAAGGTCTGGGAGCCGCTTGGAGAGGCCGAGGTGCACGGGCAGAGGATAACGGTGAGCCCAGGTATACATGATTCAAACGCCTGCCTGCTACCATACTTAGTTAGAAGCAGAGATATTTTGCTGGCTTCAACTGGAACATGGTGCGTCTTCATGTATCCAGGAGAAAAATTCAACCCAAGGGCAGACGACCTATATAGAGATGTCCTATATTATATAGACGCATACAGCAGGCCTGTGAGATCCTCTAGGTTTAAAGGCGGCTTCGAATACGACTATTATACTGCAATGATAAAGGAGAAGTTTTCTGTAATCCCGGAGAATATAGATTTTGACCAAGATATTTTAGACAGCATTTTGCGTAGGAGGGAAGATTTTATAGCGCCCGGCATAGTTGAGGGGTCAGGGCAGTTCCAGCGCTCCAAGGCTAAAATTATTGGTGGGGCGTTTAATAGAAGCGCTGGGGAAGCCTACCACTTACTAAACCTATATTTAGCGGTAGAATCCTATGTGGCGATAAACCTGATAACTGAGGGAAGGAAGGTTGATATTGTAGTTCAAGGCGGATTCGCAAAAAACAATATTTACCTGAATATTCTGTCAGCCCTCTTCCCTGAGAGCAGAGTATTGAAAGCCACTTTCCCGGAAGCCACGGGCCTAGGAGCAGCCATATGTGCTAAGTGCGCTCTTGAGGGTATAAAGCCGCATGATTTAGATGTCAGTATGCTAGGAGCTGGTGAGGTGGAGGTTCCTAAGCCGGATGTAAATTTAGAAAACCTAATGAGTTACGTTGATGAGTTTATTGGCAGATTCTCAGCTGAAGAATAGCCCGTTAAACTTATATTATCCCAATACTTCTCTTAGAAACTTAATAGAGGAAGGGGCTTAAATGTCTGTTTGGCATGGAGATCTACATAAGAGGAAGCCGACCGGTGGAAAGCGAAAGCCCTATAGGGGAAAACGAAAGTATGAGATGGGATCATTCCCAACAGAGACCATTCTGGGCGAGCATAAAACCAAGGTTAGCCGTAGGAAGGGAGGCAATATTAAAGTTAGATTGGTCAGTGCAAGATGGGTGAACGTCTCAGACCCAGAGACTGGTGAGACGAAGAAGGTTGAGATCCTTAGAGTTCTAAGGAACCCTGCAAACGTAGACTACAATAGGAGGGGGGTTATAACGAGGGGCTGTTTACTTGAGACCCCTCTAGGAACCGTGAAAGTAACTTCACGCCCTGGGCAGGACGGCGTCTTAAACGCTGTATTGATTGAGAGGAAAACCTCTTAAATAGATTAGGCTTCTGCGCCATTATTCTCGGGAGCTCTAAGTATGCGGAGGAGAGATTCAATAGTTCTATGGCCGGTATACTTTGATTCCTCGAGGACTAGGCGTGAGGGTAGGCGGCTGCCAAAAAAGTTCTGCATATCCTCGCCAAGCATAGACCTGCTGGAAAAGGCTGTTAAAAGTCTCGGTCTAATTTACGAGGTTTATCGTGAGGCAGCCTACCCAAGACTTCCATGGATTAAAATGGGCTGTATAATTGTGAGAAGGGGTGGGGAGCGTAAACTTCAGGTTTTGAAGAAGATTGCCTCTGAGATCATGAAGATTTCCGGGTACCCCACAAGAAATGTTTAAATAGTGGGTTGAGTTCATTTTCTCATCTATTCATTTTAGGTGATCGATGCTTGAAAAAGATTGGGCAGATTTTACACGCTTATCTTGGCAATAAAGTTATAGCCAAAGTCAACTCGACCCCAAAAATCGGCTCAACTGTTTTCGACGCTAAAAAGAGGCCAATCGGTGTTGTTTCGGATGTCTTTGGACCTGTTAAATCGCCCTATATTGAAATTAGAGTTAAAAATCAGGATGTTAAGGATGTTATTAATTCTACAATCTACATTCTGCCAAGGGAGACTGGGAGGAAGCGGTGAAGATGAGCGATGAGGAGGAAAACCCAACCCTTCCTCCAATCCTCAGAGATATTCAGCGCTGCCCAGAGTGCGGTGGCTCGAAGCTGATGCGCGACTATGAGGCGGCTGAGGTTGTCTGCATGGAGTGTGGCTATGTAATTGATATGAAGATAGCTGATCAGGGGCCTGAGTGGCGGGCGTTTGATAATGAGCAGAGGGATAAGAGGGCTAGAGTTGGCGCCCCAGTGACATTCACAATTCACGATAAGGGTTTATCTACTGTAATTGACTGGCATGATAGGGATGTATTCGGCAAAAGGTTTGATGCAAACCAGAGGGCGCAGATGTATAGGTTGAGGAAATGGCAAAGGAGGATAAGGGTCTCAGATGCTGTGGAGAGGAACCTCGCCTTCGCCCTCTCTGAAATCACAAAGATAGCGAATGTTCTCTCCCTGCCGAAGAGTATTTTTGAGACCAGCTCAGTGATCTATAGGAAGGCTGTGAAGGAGCACTTGATACGTGGTAGATCCATTCAGGGCATAAGCGCCGCCGCCGTATATATTGCTTGTAGGCAGTGCGGGCTTCCAAGAACATTAGACGAAATAGCTAGCGCTGCAAACATAAGTAAGAGGGAGGTTGGGAGATGCTACCGCTTCCTCGTTAAAGAATTAAGCTTAACAATACCGCCGCTTAGGGCGAACCATTATATATCCAAGTTCTCAAATCAGCTCACAATGCAGGGGAGGGTTGAGGAGATCGCAAATAAGGTCCTCTCAGTTGCATCAGAGCTCAAATTAACTTCTGGTAGGGGGCCGACTGGCATAGCTGCGGCGGCAAGCTATATAGCCTCGGTATTGATAGGCGAGAAGAGGACTCAGAGGGAGATAGCTGAGATAGCGAAGGTTACTGAGGTGACTATAAGAAATAGGTATAAGGAGCTGGTGGAGCAAATATTATTCATAGTTCGATTATAGGAAGACGATGTGCAGAGAGTCATGCGGCTTAAATAGTCTAGCTAGCATCATAGGGATTCTAAAGAATAGCTATGTTAAGGATCTAGTAGCTGCCAGAGTAGAGGAGTTTAAAAGGAATAGGAGTAAGCCCATTACCGAGATATTTAAGGAGCTCTGCTTTTGCATACTTACTGCAAACTTTAACGCAGAGAAGGCTATCAGGATGCAGGCAGAGATAGATGATGGCTTCCTCAGCCTTCCTGAGGATGAGCTGGCAAAAAGTCTTAGGGCTCTGGGCCACCGCTATCCGGATTCGAGGGCAAAATATATTGTTGAGGCAAGGAGACTGATCCCGGAGATAGAGAGGATTCTAAATTCCCCTATCGATGAGAAGGCGTTAAGAGATTGGTTTGCTAAAAATGTTAAGGGGCTTGGCTATAAGGAGTCAAGCCACTTCCTTAGGAACATTGGTTTCATGAACCTTGCAATAATAGACTTCCATATAACTAATCTTTTATCGAGATATGGGCTTATGGAGAAGCCGAAGACCATGACCAAGCGCAGGTACATTGAGGCCGAGAAGATTTTAATTAAGTTGTCTAAGATTACGGGATTAAGCTTGGGGGAGCTAGACTTATACTTATGGTTTATTGAGACTGGAAAAATTTTGAAGTGAAAGATGGCTCATGAAAAATTTTTATAAGTATCCTAGAGCGGTGAAAAATCTTGAGAAAAAAGCCTTTATTTCTAAATTAAGAGAAATTTACGTTATTTTTACAATTTTAGGAGCAAAAATTGGAGAATTTTTTCCATGGGTAAAAATTTTGGTTTTTCAATTATATTTACATTAGTCATTTCTCCCTTTTATTTTCAGTAAAGATTTATTTGATTCCCCCACGCTTGATATCCTAAGTGGTGATATAGAATGTCGAGAAGGAAGACCCCACCAAAGAGGGAAGAGGAGGAGGAAGAGGAAGAAGAGGAAGAAGAATGGGAGGACTGGGGAGAAGAAGAGGAGTGGGAAGAAGAGGAAGAGTGGGAGGAAGAAGAGGAGGAAGAATGGTAAATTCTCTCCCCACGTCGCCCGCCAGCAAAAGCAGGAAACTGCTATATTAATTTTTTCTCAAAATATTTTTCTGGGCAAATTTAATTTTCTCTTAAGATCTTAACTTTTCTCATAGCTGAGTAGACTTTCATCGTCTCTCTTACGAGGTCTGTTTTAAGCCATTTTTCGTAGTAAATTGCCAACCTCCTTAGGTGCTTAAACTCATCATAAAGTCTCCTCTCCTTCTCAATTAGCTGCTTCTTCTCTATCTGCCCTGCGAGGAAGGCGTTCATGAGGCTCTTATAGCCATCAAGGATCTTCTCTGCCCTCCTCCTAATTCTCAGCCTAACCCTCTCCACAAGAAAATCCATTGTTTCGCTACTGTTCACAACAACCATCCTTGAGAAAACCTTTGCATCCTTATCATGCTCTCTAATTGCTGTTATAAGATTACTCAGGCCAAAAATATCTCCCCTCCCATATCGACCGCTATTTTGCGGGAACGCGTAAACCGATCGGCATAACCTTATGTATGGTGCCCTAGCCAGTAACCATTTAATCTTAGCATTACCATTATTCTCGGGGTTATAGGCTAAAACCACAAGGCTCCCTAGCTCAACAATATTTCCTTTATCATCGTATTGGGGTCTTCTGATTTCACGGGTTCTCTTCAATAATATCGCCTTATTCTCACCCACAATCCTTAAAACTTCATTAATTTTCCGCTCACTTATCTCCCAGAAGGAGCCGCATACACGCTTACAGCCTAGGGATTCGAGGCGCTTTGATATTAAGCCTTTACCTCCGCATTCCTTTGAAGTCCTGTAAACTACGTAGAAAACCATTTGGGCACCTTCCAGCATCTATGTGGTGACTAGTGGTAGGTTAAAAATGTTTCCCAAAGATTCCCTCCATTAATTGTTCCCATAAGATGAAGTGTTTTCTTCAGGAATAAACGTTATTTTTAGATTTACTTTTGACTTACTTTTATCCTTTCGGCTAGCTTAACCTGGCTAGCCCTCTACCTCCTAGATTTATTCATCCATTTACGCCTTAAAGGGGGTCTTCGCCTAGAGAACGCTTATTTTGGGCATTTCTGCTAATCACATTAGGAGTGGTGGCGTTGGCTCTTAAAGTTGGCATATTATTTAACCTGCCAATGAAGCCTCAGAGGGGTGAGGAGATAGATTATTTAGCTGAAGAGGAGGTTTTAGATCAGGTGGAGGCGGTTCAGAAGGCTCTTGAGAAGCTCGGCGTCCAGAGCCAACTCTTTCCAGTGAAAGATGATGTTGAAGAGATTGTTAAATCTCTTAAAGCCCGTAGGCCTGACGCCATCATAAATCTTTGTGAGGGTTTTATGGGGGATAGCAGTTTAGAGATGCATATACCGTCAATCCTAGAGCTTCTCAGGATACCGTATACAGGGTCTACGCCGCTAACTTTAGGGTTATGCCAAAATAAGGGTTTGGCGAAGGCTATTTTAATGGCGTATGGCATCTCAACGCCAAGATACCGTATTATGGAGGAGTATAATGACCCTGCTGGCTTAAGGTTTCCATTGATTGTTAAGCCACTTAGGGAGGATGCAAGTATAGGGATTACCCGACGGAGCTTTGTTAGAGATGGGGCAGAGCTTAAGAGACAGGTTGATTATGTGAGAAGCGTCTATAGGCAGCCGGCGCTTGTAGAAGAGTATATTGGCGGCAGGGAATTTAATGTGTCGATCCTCGGCAACGAGGAGCCACTTATCCTTCCAATATCGGAGATAATTTTCGATTTCGAGGATGAACCAAAGATAGTTGATTACGCGGCTAAGTGGCTTAAGGGGAGCGAAGAGTATGCTAAGACTAGACCTGTCTGCCCAGCTAAACTTGACGAGGAGTTGAGGGCTAGAGTTGAGGGTGCTGCTTTGGGGGCGTACAGGGCGCTTGGATGCAGAGATTATGCACGGGTCGATATACGCCTTGAAGAGGGAACCGGGAAGCCATATGTCCTTGAGGTTAACCCGAATCCAGACATATCTCCGGAAGCCGGCTTCAGCAGGTCTCTTAGGGCTGCAGGAATACCTTTCGAGGACTTTGTTAAAAGAATCTTGGCCTTCGCTCTTAAGAGGGCTGGTAAAGACCTCCAACTAATGTAGCCGGCAGCCCCTACAAAATCTTAACTAAATGCCTACCCTTAAATAGGTTCTGGAGCCCATATCTTTTCAGCGCCTGCCATAGAATTGTGCAGATAAGCTGCTCATATGTGAATCCGGCTGCCCTAGCTGCCTCAGGGAGACATGAGTGGGCGTCTGGATCTGGGATTAAGCCGGGTAATGGGTTAACCTCTAAAACCCTCGGAGTCCCCTCCCTATCTAATCTCATGTCTATGCGGCACACATCCCTGCAATTCAGGATCTTAAAGGTTTTTATGGCTATCTCCCTTATCTCCTCGCTGAGCTCGGGCGGGATGTCGGCTGGACACTTAAATATGTCTAAGGGTTTCTCAGGGGTATCCCAAACCCACTTAGCTTCATACGAGTATATTGGGCTGGCGCCATCCGGCAGCTTATCAAGCTGTATCTCAACTATCGGGAGGACGAACGGTTCCTCATTGCCTATCAGCCCAACAGTAAACTCTCTCCCGGGCATAAACTCCTCAACTATGGCTGGCTGCCTATAGTTCTCTATAACCCATGAGACCTGTTTTCTAAGGCTCTCCTCATCTCTAACCAGAGAGCTACTCCTAATACCTTTACTCGAACCCTCAAGTAGGGGCTTAACAATTAATGGGAAGTCTAGGCTGCCGCCAAGCTTCTCATCAGGCCTTCTAAAAACCTGGAATTTCGGCGAGGGAATACCATACGCACTTAAAACCTTATGCGTCATAGCTTTGTCTAGACATATTGCAAGAGTTGCAGGCCCGGAGCCCGTGTATGGTATGCCAAGCATCTCTAGTAGTACGGGTATATGCGACTCCCGGCTCTCTCCCCGCAAACCCTCAGCAATGTTAAAGACTATGTCGGGCCTATGCCTGCGCAGCTTAATGTAGGCGTTCTCGTCAGCCTCGATCTTTATGACCCTGCATCCGCCAGCTGCTAGGGCTGAGGCTATGGCGTTAACTGTACTCTCATCATCAAACTCCACATAATAGTCTTCCGGCAGCCCCTCACCCTCGCCAACCTTCCTCCTAAGATTATATGTTAAGCCAACCCTTAGTACCATCGTTAACCAGCCTGTCTCTAAATGATGCCCTCAGGCACAGTTATCGTCACAGACCTCTTATTAAGTAGCGTCTCATTTTTCTCAGCTTCAGCAGGTATCTGAGGATAAACAAATATTTTCCCCTCATAATTTCTTAGAATGACCTTCTCATCATCCATTGAGACAACGTAGTTTGGTTGGATCGGTATCTTCCCTCCACCGCCAGGAGCATCTATAACGAAGCGCGGTATTGCCAGCCCGGAGGTCCATCCAATGAGGCTCTCGAGTATTTTAAGGCCAACCTCAACCCTCGTCCTAAAGTGATAGGTTCCCTTAACTAGATCCATCTGGAATAAATAGTATGGTTTAACACGTATCTTAAGCAGCTTCTGGAATAGGGTCTTCATTACCTCCGGGTCGTCGTTAACGCCCCTTAGAAGGACAGATTGATTCCCAAGCGGTATTCCAGCGTCGGCCAGCAGCCCGCATGCATGCTCACTCTCCTCGGTTATCTCGCGTGGATGCTCAAAGTGAACATTCACATATAATGGATGGTACTTCTTGAGGATTCTACAGAGCTTTGGGGTTATTCTCTGCGGCAAGGTGCACGGTACCCTAGTTCCTATCCTCAATATTTCGACATGAGGTATCGCCCTAAGCTTCTTCAATAGAAACTCTATCTTCTCATCCGGTAGCATGAGTGGGTCTCCGCCTGAGAGGAGAACATCCCTAATGCCCTTATTTTCACTAATATACTTGATCTGAGCCAGGTAAACTTCATCTGAGAGGATTATGGATGGCTTACCAACCTTCCTCTTCCTGGTACAGAACCTGCAGTATGTAGCGCAGCTATTTGAGACGCACATCAAAACCCTGTCAGGATACCTATGAACTAGGCCCGGCACAGGGCTATCCCCTTCCTCATTAAGGGGATCCTCATATCCATATGGATCCTGCAGCTCAAGCGGGCTTGGAATACACTGCTTCCATATCGGATCATCAACCTCCTCTATGAGGTTGAAGTAATACCTTGAGACAAACATTGGATACTTCTCAGCGACAGCCTTAATCGGCTCTATGTCGACCTTAAACCTCTCCAGAATCTGCTCTGGCCTAGTTATACTCTTTTTGAGAATATTTTTCCAATTCTCTCCCATTTTCTTTTTCGCGCGCCCACTGTAGCACACTTAGGTGCTACAAAGTGTAATGTATGCATGGGGAGGCGCATATTTAAAGTTTTCTATCAATGTTTTTTGACTCCCACGATCATAACCGAAGGGAGTAAACGACCTCATCGTGATACTCGCCGTCCTTAAAGATCTTTTTCTTCCTAACCTCCTCAAGTTTAAATCCTAGCTTTTCAGCCACATGTCTCATAGCGCTATTCTCCTCAAGCGTTTCTATAATGAGTCTTTTAATCCCCTTCTCCCTCGCAAGCCTTATAGACTCTTTTATAAGGCTTGTCGCTATACCTCTACCCCAATAATCTGGATGGACGCTTATGCCTATGCTCGTGGTCTGCTCACCGCTATCATCCATGCGCCATAGGGCTAGGAAGCCGACGACGCGGCCGCCAGTCTTTGCAACTAAAACGTCAACTCTACTATTACTTTGAACCTCTCTGAAAAATCTCTTATACTCCTCAAGCTCCCTTTCAAACTCCTCATCCGTATACTCAACTAGCCACTTCCTAACCATTGGGTGTCGCTCAATTTTAACGATCTCCTTAATCTCATCGTCCCCTAAGGGACTCACCTTAACATTAATAATTTCAGGTTTCAAGCAGTCCCTCCAAGCTGGAGGACAGAAGAAAAGAGTGTGAGAGGCTATATTAAAGCTTTGCTCTAGTCTAACTTTAGCAGACTTTTAGCTATCTTAGACCCGGCAAAAAAGTTAAATATATCCGTCAATCTGCAGGCGAGCCTTCTCTCTAAGGAAAATGGTGGTTATATTATTTTCCCTAAGCTTTCTTCTAAGCTCCCTGTCATTTGTGGCAACTATGCAATTCTCCTCCTTCGCGACACGCAGTAGAACATCATCGTAATTTTCCCCAGGCCTAATGTTGGCCTGCATAATCTTGCATCTCTCAACCAAACTCATAGCTGATAGGGCTTGCCTCCGCACCTTCTCCGACCCCCTATCTAGTAGCCTTCTAAGCTCCTCAACTGTTATTGATAGAACTATGGGCTCAAAACGTCCAATCAAGCCCTCGATCTCGCTGAAGACATCTATCTTAAATTGTATTGGTAGGAGGAGGAAGTTTGTGTCAAATATGACTTTACGCATAGCCTTATCTACTTGGCGAATAAATTTTTGAGAGTTCAGCCGCCAACCTTATGGCCTCGGTTAGGCTTTTATGGCTTGCCACGCCCTTCCAAGCAATATCGTAGGCGGTTCCATGATCAACAGACGTCCTAATAAATGGTAGGCCCAGCGTCACAGCAACAGCCCCATAGAAGTCGAGGGTTTTTGCCGCTATATGGCCCTGATCATGATATAGGGATAATATGGCGTCATACTTGCGTTCAAGCGCCTGATGAAAGACGCTATCAGCCGGGACTGGGCCAACGACATTCAAACCTATACTCTGGAGCTCATTCACCGCCGGTATTATCTCCTCGATCTCCTCCATGCCTATTAGCCCACCCTCACCCGCATGCGGGTTAAGCGCCGCCACAGCTATCCTTGGTTTGGTCACCCCAAGCTGGCGCAGCGCTGCATCAACCCTCTGAACCATGCTTACGATCCTATCCCTCTTAACAGCCCTAATGGCGTCGACCAACGGCACATGCCTAGTCAGAAAGAATATCTTAATCCCCTTAACCCAGAACATTGTCAGCGGCTCCTCAACCCCGCAAAGGGCCGCTAGGATCTCTGTGTGCCCTATATGCTTGACGCCCGCCATGCTGATGGCCCTCTTATTTATTGGCGCAGTGGCTATCGCCGAGATCTCCCGCCTCAAAGCATATTTTACAGCAGCCTCAATATACTTCACTGACGCCCTCCCAGACTCGACAGAGGCCTCGCCGATGGGAAGGTTCTCTAGGTCGACGCTCTTCAAATCGATTACATTCACCGTACCCTTATTGCCCTCAGCCTCGCTCGGAGAATCTATTACCCTGAAATCGGCGTTTAATCCCAAGCGCCCGCTAACTTCCCTTAAGACATCTAGGTCGCCTATGAGGACTGGAACGCAAGCCCTTAGAACCCTCGGTTCTAGGGAGGCTTTTATGGATATTTCAGGCCCTATACTAGCCGGGTCGCCGATAGTTACTCCAATAACTGGTTTTCTAGAACCCTTCACGCCGCCTACCCTCTAAGGAACCATACTTGAAAGCCTAGATGTCTCTTCTCCCAATCCACTCACGCTTCTTTTTGAGGTAGAGTAGGTATGTTTGATAGGATACTTCCGGGGGAACCCTATGATCAACCGTCGGTATATATCCGCCTTCTTTAAGCAGCGGCGTAAGCCTCTCAAGCTCCTTCTCTATACCCTTCTCGCCTGCGATCAGGGCGAACTTATTTACCCCACCCATTAATAGAAGCCTTTTTCCATGCTCCTCCCTAAGCCTATAAACGTCTGTGAAGCGGGCCTCTAAGGGAAACATGCAGTTTATTCCAGCCTTAAGCCACCCGGGAACTAGGAGGCTTATATCCCCGTCGCAGTCAACTATGTTTATGTTGACGCCATACTCCTTCAAAACCTCAGTAACCCTCCTATACCTTGGAACCATAAACTCCTCAAAGTGCTTGACCGATATCAATGGTCCACGGCTATAGCACATATCCTCCCACCATGTTGCAAAGTCAACTTTAACGTCTTTAAGCGCCCTACGGATCACTTTAATCCATAGGTTGACGAGGGTGTCCATCATCTCAGCGACCCAATCTGGATCCTTATAGAATGCTATCGAGATCCTCTCAACGCCCATCCAGTTCCTAAGCCACCCATAAAGGCTCCCAACGCTAATTCCCAGGGGGTAGTCGCGCTCCCTATAGCTCTCGACTACCTCATCCCAATTTAATGGGAAGCGGCCGGGTGTGTCTGGATCGAAGAATGGCCTAAGCTTCTCCCAGTCATCCCTATTCTTAAGTGGATGGCGGATGTAGTGTGGAACCGAGGAGGATGTGGTAGTCCTAATGTATATGCCGCCTATACCATCATCCACAATAGCCCTACCCTTCTCCTCCCTAATTATCCTCTCCGGAGGATTCGGCCAGAGCCCTGTCCTAACGGGCAGCATCTCGATGCAGTCCCATCCCTCAAGTCCAAGATATAGCTCCACCTCCCTATTGGTCTTCCTATCCATTGGTAAGCCCTCTCTATGCCACCTGTCTATTGTCTCGGTCCAATAGCCAAACTCGTAGTCCGGAACCCTATCAACATCCTTAAACTCAAATGTTCTCAGAAACCTCTCCCTATGATTCAAGGACCCTCTAACCCTCCAAATCCAATTAATCTACTTGCTGTGGGCTTATAATCCTTTATATAGCTGGTCTTCTTTCGATAATATCAGTATTTCTCTCCAAGGCTAGGGATATCCTTAGAAGCGTGCTCTCTTGAAGCGGCCCACTTATGGCCTGTAGGCCTATTGGCAGGTTGCCTTCGAAGCCGCATGGTATAGATATTGCCGGGTATCCCGTCAAGTTTGCCGGGACAGTTAATATATCACACATATATAGGGTTAATGGATCCTGAATCTTCTCGCCTATATTGAATGGTGGAAGCGGCATTGTTGGACCAATGAGCACGTCAAATCTCTTCAGGGCCGCCTCAAACTCCCTCCTAATTATAGTCCTTATTTTAAGGGCCTTCAGGTAGTATTGCTCATAGTAGCCCGCTGATAGGGCGAATGTTCCAAGCATTATCCGCCTCTTAACCTCAGCTCCAAAACCCATACTCCTATTCTTTGCATAAATCCTAGACCAGTCCGCATCGTCATGCTCAACCCTAAAACCATACCTTATCCCATCGAATCTAGCCAAGTTTGAGCTGGCCTCGGACATGGCGATGATGTAGTATGCTGCCAGCGCGTACTCTAGGCTGGGCAGAGAGCACTCGTCATATATGGCGCCCAAATCCTCAAGCGTATGGATGGCTCGCCAAACATGTCTCTTAACAGATTCCTCCACACCCTCGCCAAAAAACTCCTTAATTAAGCCAATCTTCAAGCCCCTCACATCATCCGTAAGCCCGCTGGCATAGCCTTCTGCTGAGACCCTAAGTGATGTGCTGTCTCTCGGATCATATCCGCCTATAACTGACAATAGGAGGGCGCAGTCAAGCGTGCTCTTAGCTAATGGACCTATCTGCTCCAAGCTGTTGGCGTAGGCTATAAGCCCATAGCGGCTCACCAAGCCATATGTGGGCTTAAGCCCTATAACCGAGCAGTAGCTGGCCGGGCACCTAATCGAGCCGCCGGTATCTGAGCCCAATGCTAGCGTTGCCTCATCAACTGTGAGAGCTGCCGCACTCCCGCCAGAGGAACCCCCAGGAACCTTGCTTAAATCCCACGGATTCCTCGTTGGGCCAAAGTAGCTGGTCTCGGTTGTCGAGCCCATCGCAAACTCATCCATATTCGTCTTGCCAATTATTATGGCATCCTCGCGCTTAAGCCTCTCAACCACTGTGGCGTCATATGGTGGAATGAAGTTTTCGAGTATTCGGGAGGCGCATGTTGTTCGTATTCCAAGCGTACATATGTTATCTTTTATCGCCACGGCTACGCCAGCCAACACGCCAACCCTCTCCCCCCTTCTTATTCTGCCATCAATCTCCCTAGCTTTCTCCAGAGCCGCTTCCGCTGTAACGGATATAAACGCATTTATTTTCCCATCAACCTCACGGATCCTCTCAATTATCGAGCTGATATAGTCCTCAGCGGATATCTCCTGGCGCCTCACCCTCTCGGCAACCTCTATGGCCGATAGATCGCGTAGCCTCACGCCCAAATCACCAGTCGAGAACTCAGATTATCTTAGGCGATTTGAAGAAGTTTCCCTCTCTCCTAGGAGCATTCATTAAGACGCTCTCCTTGGGCAGAGGCGCCCCCACCTCATCCCTGCGAAAGACGTTCACTATGTCGAAGACATGATATGTGGGTGGAACATTCTCGGTGTTAGCGCTGTCAATCTTCTCAAAGAACTCAAGGATCCTATTGAACTGCTCAGTAAAGAGATCCTTCTCCCCCTCAGTCAACTCTATATGGGCTAGGTTAGCGATATGCTCAACCTGCTCCCTAGATATACGCGCCCTCTTCATGCCAGGACCCCTTAAACATTTCACGCTATCTTTATACGCATCAGGTAGGCGTTCTCGCCATCAGCATAATACCCTCTAATAACCCTTTCAATCTTAAATCCAACCTTCTTGTAGAGATTTATTGCGGGTGTGTTGCTGACGCGGACCTCTAGATAGCATTCCTTAACACCATAGTAATTCGCCATCGATTGGAGGGCTTCCTTAAGTAGGGCTTCACCAATACCCCTACGCCTATACTCAGGTAAAACTGCTATAGATATCACATGGCCCCTCTTAGTTAAGCTTAGGCCTGAGAAGCCGCTTTCAATACGGCACATAATGTAGCCGACAACCTGATTATCCTCCTCAGCCACTATAAAAGTCTCCGGAAAACTCTTATATAAGTCGATAAAAAAATACGTTGAATAGTTCTCTGGGAGGCAGGTTCTATTTATGTACATCACCTGATCCAGGTCCTCAAGCCTAAATCTCCTTAGAGTGTACGTCTTCTTCCACCTCAATCCGGCAAAATCAATTAGTTAGATTCTACTTAAAAATCATTTCTCTTCCTCGGAAACTAATCTCGTCTCAAATTCCCCTACGGCTGGAATTATTAGGCTGCCGTGAGGGATAGCGAGAACTTTAGGCTTCCTCTCAAACCTATCCACTGCGCGCCTAAAAGCCTCATTAGCCGCCCTGAAAACCCTCAGATCCGGCATGCTCTTGGCGTAGTAGTTAGGTATTGCTGAGGTCATGAAGATGCTAGCCTTCCTCAAAGCCCTCAAAAACCTACAGGCTACAAAGCCGCCCACGCTGAAACTCTTTTTCAAATTATCCCTAAGCGAATCTATGTCGCCGCTGGCCCCCTCTATAATCCTCCGCATATCCGTGTCGCCGTACCCCTCAGGGCATTCGGCAGCCAGAACAATGGCACCGTTCCTCTTTAGGACTTTAAGCGCATTCTCTATGCATCCGCAAGCATTAAACAGGCTTTTGTCAAATGGCGCCCCACCAGCGCTAATCACCACTATATCAGCCCTATCCTCCACCCGAACCTTGAAGATTGAGTCAACGATCTTAGCAGCTTCAAGAAAAGTCTCCTCAGCCCCTCCGGCAAACGATTTAACAACCTCACCCCTAACATTCCTAACTATGCTGACGCTAAATGCGATCTTCACAGCCCTCAAAACCTCCATAACCCTTTCAAACACCGCCTCACCAATGTTCTCAGCGTCTAGTGCCGGCGCCAAGACCCCCTCAATAGTCGCAGTGTCTGAGAGGCCTAGGGCAACAGCGCATCCGCCAAAATTATATAGCGTGTATGGGTTTGGCTCAAGGATGCTTGCGACGATCTTAATTGAGGCTTCCGCAAAGTCCCTATTGAGATGAATCTTCGTCCCGCCGCCAGCATCCCCAATGTAAATGCTATTGTCAGCAAAACGATCATGCATTTTAACGCCTACGCCTAAAGCTGAGATTTCATCTCTAATGGAGCCATGCAAATTAGATACTTTTGGGGGAAGAGGATTATCCGTAAGCACAACAGTTAAATCGTCTAGCTTTATGCCCGCTCTGGAGATCTCATCGATTATTAGGGAAACTGTTAGTTTAGCTAACTCAGCGTCCGGTATATTTAGGGCTAAAGCTGCCTTATCGCCGGGCTTAGCAATATCACACAGCCTCTTTGAGCCTAAAGGGTTCTTAAGGGCGCCTTCAATCTCCTCCCTAGGATCTTTTACGCCGCCCTTATCCTGTGCCTCCATAATTCCATAGAAGTTCTCTGCGGGAATTCTAACGCATACCTCTGTCGCGCCATAGGGCAGCCAAACGTCGGCCAAGCAGCACCCTCTTTAAGTCTACTGTGAACGGGATTATATTGTTTGTTTGGGGCTATAGGAGGCCTGCGTCTATCTTGCCAGCCATACCCCAGAACCTCTCAACGATCCTTTCTAGACCCTCAGGTTTTCTTTCCCCAAGCCATAGCTCTGCGTAAATGTTAGATATAGCTATGTAGTCTGAAGATTTTGCTTCGCCTCTGAGAACCTTTATCCCAAGAATCAGCAGCCTCCTTATGAAGTCTAAGTCTCCGGGTAGCTTGAGGTCCCTCACTTCGCTCAGCATCTTCTCCCATTCAGAGCAGATTCTTCTACGCTCATCTTCCGGCATCCTCCTATACCAGAGATCCCTGAATATAACCCGCTTCACTATATCTGAGAAAACCCTCCTGCCGAAGAGAAGCCTAGCTTTAAGGGTTTGCTCATCCTCACCACTAATCGCAAGCCACTTCTTCTCCCAGTCTCCGCGCCCCTCAGCTATCTCCATTGTTGCCAGTATCAGTGGGTCTAGGAGGGAGAATAGGCACTCCTCCCCATCATCTCCCCAAGCTGTCACGAGAAAACCCTCTACACCCTCCTCGGCAGCTGCTGAGAGAAAGTTTTTCAGGTTTTCCAGGGCTGTGTCAAAGTTCGGGTAATATCTATTCCAGTTGGAGAAGCCCGGGCAGACTATCTGCCTTAAGCCCCTAGCCTTAAAGATCCCTATCTTCTCTTTAAAGTAATCCTTCGACCTCGGACTGTAATCCCAGTTAGCTATAAGCGAACTTCTCCAGACATCGCTCTCTAAAACCTCACTCCACTTCTTCGCCTCCTCCCTAAGATACATGCCTGAAATCATGTCACCCCAAAGGATCGGCTCCTTACCCCTCCTCAAAACCCTATTAATCATCTCTCTATGGTGGGTCTCATATAGCTTCGGCCCCTCAAAAGTCCACGTTTTATTTAGGCTCCTACCCCTACCTAAAGCCCAGGTCTCATCGCCACCTATGTGAACATATTTGGCTGATGGAAAGCCATCAATAGCCTCTTCGAGGAGCTCGTATGCGAATTTCCTAGCCTCATCATTACTCAGGTCTAGGCAGCCCTCCCTAGGGTTATGCCACTCACTAAACCTCTGGAATTCTGGCAGCGAGAGGATGTTTTCCATGTGGCCCGACAGCTCAAGTGACGGGAAGACCTCTATACTCAGCTTGCTGCCGTAGTCTATTATCTCCCTCAGCTCCTCCCTAGATAGCCTACCTCTATATGCACCTATCTGCGGATAAGCCTCCCATGGGAATAGATCCTCAAAATAAATAGCGAAGTAATTGTATTTGAGTAGGAAGAGCCAGCGCAGCATCCTCTTAAATGTCTCAACCTTTGGAACTCCTCCCCTAGCTATATCCAGGTGATAACCTCTAAATTTAAACCTAAGGGATTCCTCTACCTCAACCTCGGGCAGATAGTCTCCTCCCTGAATTACGAGCTGTAGGAGCGTGGCATAGCAAATGTTCCTGTCACCATATATTGTGACTTTACCCTCCTCAACCTTAACTCTGCCTTCCCCAACGGAGCAGCCCTCAACCGCCGATATAACCCACCTACCCTCGGGAACCCCGAATTCGCTCCTTAAGAAGTCTGGGAAATTAGAGAAGCCATCGAAGGTAAACCATCTTCCAGTGAAATCTAGGCGCTTAGGTTCTGGAACAATAAGGACCTCTTGTTTCGCCCCCATAAAACATTCTCCTCCACTGAAGATTTACTACTTATTCCTGAAACTTATCTATTGAGACTATCTCTGAGAGAGGCTTCCTGTAGCCCGGCTCCCCAAAACCCTCGTCTCTCGGGTAGCCGAGCGGGGTTATTGCAACAACATTCCACTCCTCTGGGATATCCAGGATCCTCTTAACCTCACTATTGTTGAAGGCTCCAATCCAGCATGTCCCAAGCCCCTCAGCCCTAGCTGCTAAAATTAGATGCGTGAAGGCTATAGAGACATCGACGAGCATGCTTAGGTCACCCATATATCCACCTCTATTATAATGGATGTTGCGGCCGCAGGCAACAATGACAACTGGCGCCTCAGCTATAAACATCTGTCCATTACATGCTTCCGCAACCCTCTTCTTAATCTCCTCATCCTTAACGACTATGAACTTCCATGGCTGGCGGTTTGAGCCTGAAGGAGCTATTCTGGCAGCCTCTAAAACCCTCATTAAGACATCATCTGGTATTGGATCAGGCCTATAGGATCTTATGCTCCTACGAGTCCTAATAACCTCATAAAACTCCATCCGCTCTCCCCCTAACTTGACACTTCCTCAGCTAGATTATGTTTCCAACATCGCCACTTAAATTTTAGTCCGCAATTCTTCCCATGCCGGACGGTATAAAGGCTTGAAACTCTTCTAGCGGGATCTCTAAGATCTCTTTACGCCTCTCAGGAGGCGCCATATTAGCTAGCGCCTGTCTAATCTCTTTGGCGAGCCTACCGCTTGGCATATCGCCTGGAACAATATTAACGTAGAGGTTGGTTTGTTTGGCTATGGCGCCGCTCGGCCCGCCAATAACCTTTACTCCATCATCAGTATACTTAACTCCTATAGAAAGGGCTAGGGGAACATTCCTAATATAATTTCTTGCTCCATAAATCATGAATGAGCCTTTCGGGAGATATTCTCCTGAGGGCGGGCTTTTACTAACCTGGCTTGGCTTAACCCAGTAAACGTCTACTGCGCCCAAACGCTCTCTCCATGCTCGGGAGTACGATGCTGTAAACTGTGCCGCCTCATTAATCGTTGCCTCAGAAGGCTCTTTCCCCTGAGTCTTAATAACTACAAATGGCGACCCAGCTACGTCGGCGTGAAAGACCATATCGTTTTCCTCCATATACTTGCGGATTAGCACTTCATTCGTTGAAGCATCCCTCCCACCTATAACGAGGAAGCCCTCTGAGGAGAAGAACCACCTAAACTTCTCAAACCACTCTCTTCTTCTTACAGGCGGATGGGGCTTAGACGCCTCCTCAATCTCCCTACTCGCCTTAGCCTTCGCCTCCTCAATCTTCTGAATTGTTTGTTTAATCGCCTCCTCAACCCCGCTAATCTTACTCTCAGCCCTCTTCGCCATACCATAATATTCTGCAGCATTCTGCTGCGCAGACATTCTCAGATTCAAGTCGAATGTAAGTCCGTCAACCGAAACCTGGAGCGTTAAGGACTCAGGCTTCAGGGAAATGAAGTATGTGGATGGTGGAATAGCCTTCTGCTTCTCCTCCAGCAGCTTCCTCGCTATCTCCTCCCAATCATTGCCAAGCCTTTTTTCATCCATTATTCTACTTAGAAGCTGATCGATCTCGTAGATGTGACTGTATATTGTGTCGCCAACCCGGCGGAAATAATTGGCCTTACTCCTAAGCTCTTCGAGACTCCTCCTCTGCTCTTCAAGAACCTTCTCTAAGGCTGAGATCTCCCGCTTAGCAGCATCCTCTATTTCCTCGGCTTCAGTTTTAACTGAAAACCTAATATAGTATTCGTCTAGAGCCTTATTGAGCGATTCAACTTTAAGTGAGCGTAGATCAGAGTACCTTCTCATCTTGAAGGGCGCCACATCAACCCACTCGCCGTCCTCACCAACATATATATGTGGCTCATAACTCTTCTGCTCAATACTGAGCACTAAACCCCTCATATTATTGAAGATATCGTTTAATTCCTCATCGCTAAGCAATGCGCATGGCTTACCCTTATCAACCCCAGACCTTAAGAGGATCTCTTCAGCATAGAGCCCCCCTATGCCGAAGATCTTCACTAGCCCTCTAACGACATCCATCTGGCCCAAACCCTTAAGTTTATAAACGTCTTCCAACCTCACGTCTTTCAGGCTTATCCCCCTTTGAGGCGGATACCTAAAGGCTTCCCCCCTCAAAATATTCCTATCTTTCATCCTCCGATATACGAGCGCTTGAAGAATCTTGCTTTCAGAGCCAACGAGAATTATGTTTCCCCTCTCAAACACCTCGATTATGAGACGATAGCTCTGCCCACCCCTCTCAATGAGGAACTCAATTATCCTCTCAAAGTCATATTGGTTAACCTCCCTCACTACACCATTCTCCAAATATTTTCGTAAAGCCATACAAAAGTTCGGCGGCCTCTCAGGCTTCTTAAAGTCATAGGATGTTAAGTGAACCCTTCTGCCAGCCTCAGCTAGAAGCTGAAGTTTCTCGCCCCCTGGATTGCGAAGATTTAAGAGCAAAGTTTTATTATCTATTTGATAGATCTTAGTGATCCGTGAGCCTTTAATGAGGTCTCTAAGCTCAACGGCTACGGCCGCCACATCGAAGCTGCTCATCTGTTCCTTCACGTAATCACCAAGAAGGTAGATGTCAAATGGAGCCTTTAAGCATTATTTACTGGATTAAGGTGGCCCTCGGAGCCTTAGCAGGAGCAATATGTGTACTTCTAGGCGTCAACAATATACTTAGTGGGATAATGTTGAGCCTAGCAATATATCTTCTCAGCGACAAAATCCTGAGACAAATATTTACCGCAAAGGTGAGTAAGCCATCTGAGATAACTAAGACGGGGATCGGCGTATACATTGCCTCATGGATATTCTTCTGGACCCTCATATATACGCTAACGCATCTATAAACCTATTTTCCCCTAGAACCCAGCCTCCTCAAGGCGAAAAGCATATACTCGGATAGAGCTGAGAAGTATCCCCTATCATAGGGGGAGTGTAAATTATCCTTAGAGATCTCCAGAAACTCATTATAGTATTTTCTCAAGGCCCCCGCATCGTTTAAATCAATGTTGCTTAAGAATGTATCCCGATCATTTGACTTATACATCAATATTAAGCCTTTAATTGCCTGGAGAAAACCTAAGTCAAACTCATCCCTAATATTCTCCCTAATTAAGGGCTCCATCTCCCTTAGAATTTTCTCCGCCTCAGATAACCTCTTACTGATTAAAAGGTCAAATATCGCATTTAGAGATTCGCATGGAATTGGGCCTCTACTCCCAGCCGAATCTATCTTCTTCAGTGACATCCTCTATACCATTCTCAGTTATCTTAAATATGCATTCACCCTCAGGAAGATATGGGCTTGAGACTAGGCGCGCTATCCTTATTGGACCTTTAGGGCTTTTTCTCAGGAAGATTCTCGTATGGCTTGTGTGGGCAACTATATGCCCGCCTATCGGCCGTATCCCCTCAGAGAAGAAGGTTTCTGGGCTTGACATAACTTGATTAGTCACTAAAGCTACGGCGTTAAAGGCTCTGGCCAACCTGATGAGCTTATGCATATGCTGATTAAGCTTCTGCTGCCTCAGAGCCAAGTTTTCACGGCCAATATACTCGCTCCTAAAGTGAGCTGTTAGGGAGTCTATTACTATCAAGCGTATATTATTCTCCTTAATCACCTTATCAGCGTTCTCGAGGAGAAACATTTGATGGTCTGACGTATATGCCTCAGCCCAAACAATATTTTTAAGAACCTTTTGCGGATCCAAACCTCTAAACTTAGCCATCTGAACTATGCGCTCAGGTCTGAAAGTATTCTCCGTGTCTATATATAACGCGCCTCCATCCAACCCTCCCTTCTCTGGAGGCAGCTGCACATTAACGCACACCTGATGAGCTATCTGGCTCTTACCAGACCCATATTCGCCATAAAATTCGGTTATCGTCTGGGTTTCAAGCCCCCCACCCAGCAGCTCATCTAGCTTTCTGCTTCCTGTAGTTAATCGGAGCACATTCTGCCGCCTCTTAAAGATCTCGTCTGCGCGTATAAATGACAGTGTTACAGAGGATCGAGCGGCATTAATTATCTCAAAAGCCTTCTTATCACTTATACCAGCCTGCTCCAGTTCACGTATAGTCGCCATCGCCAGAGACTCAACAGTATTAAAGCCCAGCTCACGAAGCTTCTCAGCTATAGAGGGGGTCACTCCCGGAATATCCTCAATACTTAAATATCGCTTTCTCTCTACCTCGCTCTCATACATATCTTTCCCAATCAATTATCTGCTGGCAGGGGATATTTAAATTAGACGAAAATGTTTAAGAGAAAAACTGTGGTGGAGCGATTATGGTTAACCCTCAGCTAATCGAGAATGTAGCCCTAGATCTGCTAAGGCTTGCGGCAATAAGACTGCCAGACGACGTTAAAGACGCTATTAAAAGAGCGTACGATGAGGAGAGAAGCCCCATTGGCAAACTACAACTTAAAAATATAATTGAGAATATAAGAATGGCTGAGGAGGAGAGTATACCGGTCTGCCAGGACACTGGCACAATAGCATTCTATTTGAGGGCTGGCTCAAACTTCAGAGGTTTGGGCAGGATTGAAGAAGCATTGCGCAACGCAGTAAGGAGGGCGACAAAAAGCATACCGCTCAGACCAAACGCCGTAGACCCGCTCCTAGATAAAAACTCAGGGGACAACACTGGAAGATATATACCCTACTTAAGCTGGGAGATCTTTGATGGAGACTCCCTCGAAATAACGGTGCTACTTAAGGGTGGAGGATCAGAGAACGCCTGCACTCTGAAGATGATGAATCCAAGCGAAGGACTATATGGGTTAAAGAAGTTTGTTGTCGAAAGCGTTATAAAGGCCGGCGGCCTACCATGCCCACCAACAATTATAGGCGTTGGTTTAGGCGGCGGAGCTGACATAGCCATGAGCCTCGCGAAGAAAGCCCTCCTGAAGCCGTTAAACGAGGAGAACCAAGATAAGAGATTAGCTAGTCTTGAGAGGGAGCTGTGCGAAGCCATAAATATGACTGGTATAGGGCCGATGGGCTTAGGCGGAAGCGTAACAACATTAGCTGTAAGGGTTGAGTGCGCCCACCGTCACCCAGCCTCATATCCAGTAGCCGTCGCATTCCAATGCTGGGCTGCAAGGAGGGCTGCTGCCCGCATATATTCAGACGGCAGAATAGAGTATTTAACCCACAAAATTTAAGCGGAGACAGGATTATTAAGGGCGTATATAAACTTTATTGGAGTATAAAAAGACTATAAAATGGTTCTTTTACATTTTTAGCGTAAAATATTTATTTGCTTAGTTTATAAAAACATATATTGGGGGTGAATCAATTGAGCGTTAAAAGCAAGATAGTGGAGGAGCTAAAGGCTGGCGTAAAAACCGTTGAGGAACTCGTAAAAGCTACAGGCTCAAAGCCGGGGATCGTTAAGGGCCAGCTGACAAGGTTGATCAAAGAGGGCAAAGTTGAGAGAACCCCTGATGGAAAATACAAATTAAAGTAGACTTTTAGCGTAAATGCCTAAATCTCCATTTCCTTTTATTTATTTTGAGTCTAAACTCTACCTTCCCTCATCTTTTCTAGCAGATGGCGAACATCACTCCCAATTTTTCTTCATTAAAGCTTCAAGACTCGACACGGTCTTCGGTAATACCCTTTTCTTTAGATGTGACTCAGCCATCTTTCTCAGAAATGAGCGCATCTCTTCTCTTGACCTATGGTCGCCAGAGCGCATAAGATTAAGGAGATGCTCCGGGCTCATCTTTAAATTATACTCGCGTTCAATCCCCGCCGCTAAGAGACTAATCAGAACATTGGCTCCAACGCCGAAAATCCTCTCCATCTCACAATAAGCAGCTTTAGGATCCTCCCAGAAAACCTCGAAAAAATCGCGTCCCAACCTTTTCTGCATAAGGAGAAGAACTGCCTTGCCAGCTGATTCTCCGAGCGAAGAACATAAAGTTTTTCTGAAGAAGTCTCGAAAAACCCCAATAATAAATTCTCTCTCGCTTGCATTCAAAATCCACTTCACCAACCTATTTTAGCCAACTATATGTTTAAAAGGTTGATGGATTAATGATCTATATCATTAACCTGTAATTATTTAGCTATGTCTTCCAAATTCCTCGAAGCTAACTATATCCTCTAACCTCTTACGCCTCCTTATTAAATGTAGTATTTTGCCCTGCATATTAACGCTCTTGCGCGGGTATCCTAGGGCGAGCAGCGCGACGACGCGATAATCGTCCGGTATCTTAAGCATTTCTTTAACCTCCTCCTCGTTGAAGCTGCCGACCCAGCATGTCCCAAGACCCTCAGCCGTCGCAGCTAAAACCATGTTCTGCATAGCTATCGCAACATCCACAATAAACCATTTGGGAGAAGCCTTCTGATTCCCGCAGCCGACAATAACAACAGGCGCCTCCTTAAGGAAGCCGGCAAAAGGATATTTAGCTAGCTGCCTCCTCTTCTCAGCATCCGTTACAACTATAAAGTGCCAGGGCTGTATGTTCTCCGCTGACGGCGCAAGCCTAGCCGCCTCCAAAATCCTCCTCAACTTTTCAACGGGAACTGGAGTCGGCTCATAAGCTCTAACCGAACGCCTCCTTTGAATCGCCTCAAAAACATCCATCTAAGACACCAGTAAAATACGAGCATCTAGGATAATAATTACTTTATGCTTTATGGGAAAAATCTTCCGTAGAATTTGAGTCCCCATAACCACCTCTAAAAACACTCCAAGAACTTCAATGCAATAAGCGCGTACAGCGCTTATCCAGCTGGTTTCAGCTTCCTGATGGAAACATTATTTACGCCCATGAGCATTGAAACTTAACAAGGATTTTTCGATTTTAAGAAATACTTTAGGCTGTCGAAAAATGTTTAAATGTAAGTTTAACTAATAGTTAAATCGATGACGGAGATTATCAGAGCTGTCAAGTTCGGTTATGAAATGACCCCGGAGATAAAGCGCCTGCTCTATGATTTTAGGGATATGCTTAACTTCTGCCTGAGCAGGGCGTTTGAGACTAATAGCTTTACCATCAAAGCCCTCCACCATGCATGTTACAGCGAGCTGAAAGCCAGGTATGACTATAACAGCCAATATTTTATCTCGGCGATTAAGGTCGCAGTTTCCATGCTTAGCTCTTGGAAGAGGAAGAGAGGAGAGCGGCCAGTAGCGAGGAAGATTTTTATCGAGTTCAGCCCATTGTTAACGCACTTCGAGGGGGATAAGCTCAGGATATCTGTCAAGCCAAGGGAGTTCCTGACAATCCCTTTAAAGTTTGGGAGCTATCAAGAGAAGTTCATTAAACTTTGGAGGGAGGGAAAGCTTAGGATAGGAGAGATAATGATGAACGAACATTGGATAATAGTTCCATTTAAGCAGGAGATCGATCTAACGAGGCCAGATGAGTGCATAGCTATAGACGTTAACGAGCGCAATGTAACAGTGGTTGACTCTTCTGGAAATTGCTGGAAGATAGATACCTCAAAGCTTAGGGCGATCCATGAAGCCTATTCGAGGAAGCTTAGAAGAATTCAAAGGATTGGGGATTCAAAGGTTAAGAAGATCCTCTATGCTAAATATTCCGGGAGGAGAAAGCGCAGAGCCCATGATTTACTCCACAAATTGACAAAATGGCTTTCAGAGATAACAAAGGGCAAAACGCTCATCATGGAGGACCTGAGGAACATAAGGAAGGCCATAAACCGTAAGGTTAAGCGATACAACAGGTTCAGCAAGAGAATCCAACCAGTCTCTTTAAGGAATAAGAACCTCAAGCGGAGACTGAACACATGGAACTTCAGGAAACTCCAATTCTTACTTGAATATAAGCACAAGCTAAATGGCTTTGACGTAGTTTACCTTAACCCCTATAAAACTTCCAGCATGTGCTCCAGATGCGGAGGAAAAATAGCTCCAATGGAGAAGACCTGTCCAAAATGCGGTTTGGACAGGGATATAAACGCTTGTTTAAACATGCTCAAGATGTGGGGAGCCTCAGGGTCCCCCGAAAGCCTCTCTGTGAGCGTAATGAAGCTGGGGTGTCAAGGTTTATATGCCGATGAGGTGAACCCAGCAGAACTGAGGGGGGAAGTCGAATTTTTCGACACCCTGAAATACTTATTAAGTAGTTACGCACTTACTTCTCCCATTAAGAGAGATGGAAAACGTGTATCTTCCAGACGAAGTATCCGTGGAGAACGGGTTACTCAGCAGGCTTATGTTAGAGGGGAGACTCAATGGCAGAATTCTCATCCACAGCTCAATTGTTAAATATATTGAGCAAAAGGCTTCGAGAGGGGACTTTAGGGGAGCCAGGGAACTTGAGAAGGCACGTAAAATAGCTGAGGAGAAGGGGATTCAATTTGAACTCCTAAATGGGGATTCATCTTTAAATCCTAGAGAGGCTTTAAGGGAGGTGGCACTAAAAACAGGCTCAACCCTGATCACCGCCGACTACGTTTCAGCCATGATTGCCAGAGCCCTAGGCATCAACACTCTCTATGCTAATGTTCACGCCAGTCTCAGCCTCGAAGACCTATTCAGTAAAGGGGACATAATGTCTATCCACCTAAAGGAGAACTTGCCCCCGAGGGCTAAGAGGGGGACGCCGGGCAAATGGACTTTCGAGACTATTGGCGAGAGAGCTCTGAATAGGGAGGAAATTGAGGGTCTTGTTCACGAAATCCTCGAGAGAGCTAGGGCTGGTGAGGGGTTTATAGAGACGAGCACAGAGGGCTCCACAATAATTCAGCTTGGCGCCTATAGAATAGTGATAACTAGGCCACCCTTCAGCGACGGTCTCGAAGTCACCGTTGTGAAGCCAATAGTCCACATGACGATTGAAGACTACAACCTTCCGCCAAAGCTTCTCAAGAGACTTGAGATGCAGGCTGAAGGCATACTTATAGCTGGCGCCCCGGGAATGGGTAAGTCAACCTTCGCCCAAGCCCTAGCAGAATTTTATCTAAGAATGGGTAAGATAATTAAAACCATTGAGGCTCCAAGAGACCTCCAGCTACCAGATGAGGTTACCCAATACTCTAAGGCCAGTGGAAGCTCCCAAGAAATCCACGACGTACTACTCCTCAGCAGGCCAGACTACACCATATTCGATGAGATGAGGGACACCGAAGACTTTAAGCTATACGCTGATCTGAGGCTTGCTGGCGTAGGCATGGTTGGCGTCGTCCACGCAACAACAGCCATAGACGCCATCCAACGCTTCATAGGCAGGGTTGAGCTGGGCGTTATACCATCAATAATAGACACAGTTATATTCATAAGGAACGGCTGGGTCGAGAAGGTCTACAGCATCGAGAACGTCGTTAAGATACCACACGGCCTCAGAGACGCAGACCTAGCCAGACCAGTAGTTGTAGTAAAAGACTTCTTAACCGATGAAACCGAGTACGAGATATACGTCTTCGGAGAGAAGACTTTTGTAATTCC
>Ga0209080_1000113_pt1 | contig 61557 bp, 63 predicted proteins | sample JNZ110809AmetaG_FD_184123 | JGI IMG/M metagenome (GOLD analysis project Ga0209080, IMG submission 184123) | Hot spring microbial communities from Jinze hot spring, China to study Microbial Dark Matter (Phase II) - JNZ 110809A (SPAdes) (version 3) ...
CCCCACTATTTTTTAACGATTCTAGGATTCCTCTTCATAATTATAATAATGTTCATGCCAAATGGTCTAATAGGAGAGATCGAGAAGATTAGGAGCAAAATTAAAAAATAGGGACTTGGTCTCACTTTAACTTACGGATTAGAAAGTATTTTTCAGGGCTCATCTAGCCAAGATATTTCTGACAGAAACTAAGCAATCTATTGGTTGCTAATATTTTATTGGCCCTTGAGTGATTTTCGTAGGCTCAAGCATTATATCGAAGATTGTGGTTTCGAGATCACTTATGATTGGGAGTCTCTTTAGCTCAGCGAATAGCTCCCCCTTAAGGTATTCCTTTAAGGATGCTTCATCTTTAAATAGGTAAATTCCTGAAAACAAGCTTTCAGCTTCATTCACAAGCCAGAGCTTCCACAAAAGACCCTTAACCTCGCCCCCTGGACCAAATTTAGGAGCCACTTTAACAAACTCTTTTTCGAGCTCAGATCTCGGTATCTTAAACTTAAATTTTACCTGCAGAACCTTCATACTCCTTACCCATACTTTTATTAGAAATTGCGATGTTTTAAATCTTTACCCAACCTGCGTGATTTTAACCGCCTTTTCCGAATATTACATAAAAAGGAGGGGTATGAAACGGCTTAAATTGTTTCTGTACCAAAGTAGTGTCTAACCGCCTCAAGGAGGCGGAGCAGTGGGCCACCAACCACTATCTGCGTAACCTTTACATCCCTCAATAGTTTTTCCATTTTTCCTTCTTTTGCATATCCGTGGGAGCCCATGAGGTTTATGGCTCGACTTATAGCCTGCTCCGCACGCTCTGTAACAATGTTTTGGCAGAGACCTGCCATCGAGAACTGCCCATAATCCCAGAGTGAACCATAGGTTTCCGGGTGGTCCAATCTTTCAAAGGCATACCAAGTAGTATACTCGGCAACCTGCATGTCTGTGAGAACTTGTCCTAGCTCATATGCTATTAAGCCGTGTTCCTTCATAGGTCTTCCAGCAATCTCCCTCTTATCTACATAGGATTTTAGAACTTCATACATTCTCCTCAAAACTCCCACTGCGAATGCGCAATTAACGCATCTTCCAATAGTCTCTTTCGCTATAAGGGATTTAACTTCATCGATCCCCTCATGCAGACGGTACTCCTTAGGCACCCTAACATTATCAAACCATATGTCTCCATTAGTATCTATTGAGCAACCCATCTTTCTATACGGCTTACTTGTAGTTATACCCGGGGTGTCTGCGGGAACAAAAATTTGCGCGATGTTATTTGGAAACTTTTCGCCTTCAATTCTACATACAACAAGGTACGCGTCTGCTTCCCTGAAGGCTGAGGGCCATAGCTTATGCCCATTAATAACCCATTCGTCACCATCTAGATATGCAGTTGTCCTTATCTGCGCTCCCTGCAGCCTAACGTCCTCTATAGCTCCCCCACCATGTGGCTCTGTTATCGCATTACATATAATATATGGTTCATTCTTCAAGAGCCGCTCGGCAACATATTTCATGACTAAGTCATTTGGGGTGGGAATCATGATAGATGCAACAGCCCACTGTGATATAAAGCCCGTCATCCCGAGACCGACATCTCCTCTAGTAACCTCAATAATTACAGCAGCATTCTCAACCATGGACCAATCTCCTATACCACCATATTGCGGTGGCACGAAAGCTTTCTGTAGACCTAGGTCAATCCATAGCTTCCTAAAGATTTCCTCAACAAATGTATGTTCCTTCCTTTCTGTCCAATCCCAATAGTCATCCATCTCCTCTTCATGAGGTAGAACCTCCCTGTTTATAAAGTCCCTTAAAGCGTCACAGAACAAACTAATTTCCTTTCTAATCAAATGGTAGGGTGTCCAAAACTTTTCAACCATATAATAATACCCTCCAATTACCCGATTACCCGTATATTTATATAAAACTTATGACACTTAAAGACGATTAAATAGTTGAAATCTCTTCTAACTAATTATCCAGACAACAATCTTGTCTCCGGCCTCCTTTGTTTATTACTTTAGGTAGTATTCCATCAGTTTACTTGCGTGCAGCCTTAACTCAAATTTTAAGTCAATGGAGCGGGTCTTAACCGTATTCGCCGTTCTCTCCCATGATCTGCATTGAAGGCACCTTGACACGAGCTCTATCTCGGCTTTCCTATCAAGCTGCAGCCTCATTTTACCTGAGCTCAAGAAATGAGCAATTAAAAGCTGCCTAACGGCGTCGCACGCCCCCTCATATGCTAAACTGCCCTTAACATAGCTTACTAATCTCTCAATCTGTGATGGCGTTAAGTTAGGTTTTTCAAAGTTATCCCATCTATCCACGCTAAGTAGTTGGACTGCAACCTCAGGCTCTAGGTTAAAGTATGTGTCTGGGAGAGAGTTTAGTAGCCTGATCTTAAACTCTGTGTACAATTTTTTGATGATGCTCTCAGCCCTCTCATTTAATGGCTTAATCATAATGACGCTGTACTCTCCTGAGACGATGTTCCTCATTGGACTTATATGGACCGGTATAAATCTATTCTTCAGCCAGAAGTTAAGAAGTGTTTCATCAGCCCCGAAGCTCGTCCCAACCCAATCAAAACCCTCGCTTGCAGCCTCCTCACATATGCTTTTGAGGGTTAAGCTTCCCAATCCCTTACCTATTAGATCTGGGTGGACAGCAATTCTAACGATTCTAAGCCCCCTTAAACGTACGAACTCTATGAATGGCGGGTAATATTTTATGATACATGATGGGATGAGGTTTCCGGGAGGGGGGTTACCGATTAAGACGAGACTTACAAGGTCGTCTGGCATCAGCCCCTCCTCAGCCACATGGAGCGCTGCGACAATTTCTCCAGTCTTTAAGGTTACCGCGCGAGCTGAGTGATGTGGGGCGTCACCGAGGATGAGGAGGTCGTCTGGTCTATTCCTATAATGGGCGAGCACATATATCCCTATAAACTCCCTTAACTTCTCTTCATTATATCTAAACCATTCATCGAGGTTAACTTTCTCGTATTTACATTCCTCTAACCTAATCTCTCCAAGCGCTGCGGCATTTATATCCGCTGGCTCAGCGTCTAATAGGAGCGTTTTGTAGAGCCACTCCTCAACAGGGTCGTTTGGAGCGTATCTTATGGGCTCCTTCAACTCAACTCTATGAAGGTTTATCTCCCTATTCTGCTGGAGTGTTTTCAGGAATCTTAGGGAAAAGCCCCTGCCAGCACCTTCATATCCATGAACCGTTGAGGCGAAGATTACTTTTTTGAATCTTTCCGTGAAAGCGAATAATATGGGTACTGGTATGCCTGCAGCCTCATCAACAATAAGTATATCTGCATCCTTCCCCATAACCTTCTGCGGAAGACTAAACTCCGCAACTCCGCGTCCACATTTTATTCTGGGTAAGCTCTCAACCATCTCCTTACTAAACTTCTCGCCAAGCGCATCAAGACCCTTCTCAATCATCCCAAAAACTATCTGGGACTCCTCACCGCTCGGAGCGGTTACTATAATTCTCTTAAAGCCAAAGTGGAGGAGCATTGCCGCGCAGAGCCCTAGGAGGGCTGATTTGCCCCTACCCCTATTTGACGTAATTAGTAGGACGCTTCTCCCCCTCTCCCTTATAACCTCCTCCATCAATTGAAGGGCTTTAACCTGATCAGACGTGAGGGCTAGCCTATGGAGTCTCTTTGGGACTCTACTCTTCTCCGGGAGCTCCGGTCTCTCCCTAACAAATTTCGGCGGGTTTAAGAAATCGCCCTTTAATATCCTCCATCCATCCAGAATCCATGAGCAGGGGGTCTCAATCACTTTCCTAACAAAGAACTCTTCAAACCTTTTGTTAATGTTCTCCCATGTGTAGGGCGGGTGGATGAAGCTTTTATGGATGCTTGTCTCCCATGGCTTATCAACTTTTAAGTTTAAGTTGTATAGTATTGCGAGCCCGCCGCCCCTGACGGTCTCAATAAGTCTCCCAATATCGTTTGGCCTGGCCCCTCTACTCATATCCATTACTAATATATCATTTGTTGTACCAAGCAACCTATTACTTTCTTCATAAGTGTAATGTTTAATGTTCTCCGTGGGGAAGTTTGAGGAGGACAAGGTATCAATAAGGTTATTATAGAGCTCTCCGCCCTCATCATAATAATCCACAAAGACTACAACCTCATCTTCTAAGCCCCTAAGCGTCCTCAAAGCTTTATGCTTTAGGATCAGGAAGGATAGAACCTCATTTACATTTTTACTAGTTAGTACAACGAGTCTCCTATGGAATGCGTCTAAAGCTTCTTCCATCATCTTAGTTAAGAGACTCTCAGTTCCAGTCCTTTCCTCCAAAAGAGTAGTATCCATAACTCTAGTCTCACGCGGTTGCTGCCGAATAACTAAATTGTAAAATCCAGAAAATATACTCTACCCTACTTAGAAAACAGGTTCGAGAGGGGTTGGTAAAACACTATTCTATTTTGATTTCATAACCCTTCTTTCTTGGGAGGGTTATCTCCAGTATACCTTTAACGAACTTAGCTTTAGCCTTGCTAATGTCCACTGGAACTGGAAGCTGAACCCTGCAGCAGAAACATGTGAACTCGCCCCTCCTATGCGTCACGCCCAGATCCTCAAACCTGACCTTCACCTTCATCTTTGCAGTAATCTCAATTAAGTCGTCTCTTATACTGCTTATTCTAATACTTTCTGGATCAGCCTTCGGCAGGTCGGCGGTCACTATAACATTATCGCGGCTGACATATACATCACATAGCGGCTCAAGCGTCTGTGAAGCAACATCCCAGCTGGGCTTCTCCATAAACCTCTCAACGATCTCATCAGCCAAGGATTCTATCTCCTCAACATATTCGCGGACTAAATCAAAAATTGATCTCCTCCTCCTGGCGCTCATGCAATCCCCCTCCAAGGCTACTTAATGTAGAAGCCTGGTATATCGTATTCCTGAGACTTCCTCATCCGCGCGAGCTCCGCTTGTGTTCTCCGCATCATGTCCCTCATGGTCAGGCGGACTTCCTCTCCTTTCCCGACCAGCTCCGAGACATCAACATTTATATTCAACATCCTGTTAAGCGTTTGTATAACAACTGATGATGCTTCTGGATCAGGATAATTGTAGAATGATTCGGCTAGTAAAGCTATTGCAGATATATTCTTCTCCACACAGTACTTTAGAATTAGGGCTTGGGGGCCAACTAAGAAACCCCTCTCTATAATTTCAACCTCATTATCCTTTAAAACTTTCAACATATCGCCGTTAGATGCTGCCCCAAAAACCTTTATCTTCTCGAGCTCATGCCTATTTGGGACTGGCAGCCCACTTAAAGTAAAAACTCTCTCAGCCTTCTTCCTCCAAGCCCATTCAACTATACTTCTCATTAATGGATAAATTGCATCTGAGGGGATCGCCACCTCAGAATTTATAACGGCGATCCCCCCTCCCTCAAATATTCTTATTGGCGACTTTGGCATCCCGTTTTCAAGTATAATTACTGGTGGGAGTAGGTCCGTCTCCACATAAGCCGCCTCTATCAAATTCATCTTTGAAATCATGTGCGCGGCCGCGATAACCCCAACGAGACCAACATCTGGGAGACCACAGATAATCTTAACGCCTTCCGGAATATCTCTAACCTCAATAATCTTAATCTCGTTGTCGCCACTCAATATAATCCACCAGCATTTTCTTAAAACCCATTTTTAAAATATTAAGTTTTCTTCGAATTAATGGGGCTCTGATCCCTCTTATTAACGGCATTTTCCATAGTTTTTAGTTTAATTGAGACTTTCTCGAAGAGACCTTCATAGATTTTTACGGCTTCTTTAAGAGCGCTCTCTACACTAAATTTACCCATCTCAACCTCCGCCATAAGTTGCTCAACATAACGCCTCGTGTCCGGCGTAACAAGCCTCTCATCAACATCCCTTAAGAGGTTTATCAGCGCCTCGCCCAGAGCACTTAGGCGGAAGGATTTATGCTTCTTCTCCGCGTAACCCCTTTCAAGGATAATCTGCGGGTAATCGGCCCTCGTAGCATCCGTGCCAATAGAATGCTGCTCAAGGAGCCTAAGCAGCTCAGACTCTGTTAGGCGTGGTGGGGGCTTAGTCTTCTTCTCTTCAAGTTTAACCTCAATAATCGGCAACTTTTCACCGATGTTTATCTGCGCTATCTTAAGGGTATCTTTAGGCTTAAAGTATGGGAATATTTGATAAAAGCCCTCATCCACGAAGTATCTGCCAGTAGAATCCAATTTCAAGCCGCTTATGCTAACCTGTAACCTCCACCTCTTAAGGAGAGCATCTTTACCAACGACATTCGCTAAGTAACGCCTAGCAATGTACTCCCAAACCTTACCCTTATCATCAGGCCACATATAATATGCTGTTGGATATATTGGTGGATGCGCCCCATCATTCTTTCTGCCACTTCGGGGACTATAATTCAGCATATTGATATGCCTGCCAAGCGGTGTTTGGGACAGCATTGTAAGTATTGATCTATGATCAACCGTCAGCCACATATTTGTCTCTGTTCTCGGATAGCTTATGTAACCGTCGCCGTAGAGGGACTCTGCCAAAGCCATTATCTTGGCGGCGCTTAAGCCAGTTATTTTAGAGAGCTCCTGAAGCATTGAGTCCGTGTCCGTTGGGAGGGGCTTAGACTCAACTTCATCCTGGAGCTGAAAGCCCGTAGCTAAGGCGTATTTAGCCGTCTTGGCTGTAGCATAAATCTCCCGCGCCTTACCAGCGTCCTTAATTGGTTCGGAGGAAACCTTAACCTTAACGCCATGTACATCTAGAAGGGCGGATAGAACATAATATTTCTCAGGCTTAAATCTCCTGATTTCCATTTCCCTCTGATAAATGAACCACAGCGTCGGCATCTGACATGAACCCCAAGAAACAATACCATCACCACTATTCAGCTTCCCTGAGAGAGTTAGGAGCCTAGTGTATGCAGCTCCAGTTATTAAGTCAAACTTGTGACGAAGAAGGGCCTTCCAAACCCAGTTCCATTTAAGGTCTGGCTCAAGGTTTTCCCAGGAATGCCTAAGCTCGCTCAGCGTAACAGTGTTAAACCTCATCCGACAGTATCTCGGCGTATCTCCAAGGGAATCCTTAGCGACAAGCAGGGTCTCATAGGCTATTAACTCCCCCTCGGGATCATTGTCCGTTGCCAGAACAAGCATTTCCGCATCCCTAACAGCCCTAAACAATTCCTTGTATGTTTCAGGATCCCTGATAACCCATCTCACTGGGGCGTGAAAGAGCTCACGTGGATCAACACTTCTCCACCTAGAATACTCTTCTGTAAAGTCCAGTTCTAGAATATGCCCTTTCAGAGCTATAACTGGAGGCGTGGGCTTTATTGCCAGCCGAATATTCTTTGCAACTGAGGGCTTCTCAGCTATTACGAGCATAAAAGCCTACACCAACAGCCTCCATAAATGATGATGCAGCCCCATTTAAAAGCCAATCTATTATGCCCAATCCTCCCAGAACCTATAGATTTCATCCATAACATAGATTTCATCAACATAAGTTACCGATGACCCCCTCATAACCTCGACAAAGTGACCATTATACTCCTTAACCCTCCCAACAACATTCGCCTCAACATTCAAGGATTTTAAAGCCATAATCGCCTCGTTAACCTTATCCGGAGGGATGGATGCTAATAGAGAGCCTGAGCTAATTAGCCTCAAAACATCTATGTTAAGTGTCTCAGCAACAATCTTTGTCTCTTCTGCTACTGGCACCCTATCAGCCCAGAGCTCAATGGTCTTCCTTGAGGCATAGGCCATCTCCGCCACACCACCAAGAATCCCGCCCTCAGTGGGGTCGTGCATGGCGGTTGCGAGTCTCCTCTCAGCCAGCGCCAAAGCCTCATTAACGACACTAACCCTAAATAGGAAGCTTGAGCCAACATTGAGAACATTATTGCTGACTCCCCTACTCCTTAAGAGGGATGCGAAATCAGTGCAGAGGATTGCTGTTCCCTCCAAGGCGGCCGTCTTGCTCATGATTAAATAGTCCCCAGCCCCAGCCCCTGAAGTTGTGACAACCCTATTCCTCTCAGCTAAACCAATGGCCATTGTGCCCACTAATGGTTTACTAAGCCCTGGGGTCCTCTCAGTATGACCCCCAACAACCATCATCCCTAACTCCTTAGCCGCCCTATCCACTTGAGACATAATTTTATCGAGGAGATCTTCTGCAGAGGCTTCTGGAAGGAATAGGGACATTAAAAACCATCTCGGTTTAGCCCCCCTGACAGATACGTCATTAGCGGCTACATGCACAGCAAGCCAGCCTAGGAACTCGCTTGCACCACTTATTGCATCGCTGTGAACTACTAAAGCCAAGATGTCGCCAATGCCAATTATTGCAGCATCCTCACCAATAGCAGGTCCAACCAGAACACTCGGATCAGGAACACCAAGCCTATTATAAACGATTTTCTCCATAATTTTAGGCGGCATCTTACCCGGCATAATGACACCAGTCTAATGCTACCGCACTAACTAAGCAAACATAGTTTTAATAGAAATTTAAAGTAATCCCCTTAGTGAAATTAAGCCGCAGGTTCTTAAGGGCAAGAGCAAATTATTTTTACTCATTGGCATCAAATTTTTCTTGTTGGGTTGAGTCTTGTCTAAATCATTAATCTTTAAGGATAGGAATAAGCTATCGCCATACTATATTCCGAAAAGACTCCCTCATAGAGAGCAGCAGATAAACATGCTCCTATCAATTTATGGGAGGATGCTTGAGAATATTTGGGAGACTTACCCGCGCTTCATAGAGGTTATTGGGCCGGCTGGGACCGGAAAGACATGTACAACAATCAGGTTTGGTGAGCTTATTTCTGAAAAGGCGCGTAGGGAGGGCATCAACCTACAGCACGTCTACATGAACTGTAAGGTTGATGGAACTACGCGATACGTCCTCTACAGTAATTTGGTTAGGAAGGTTACGCCGAAAATCTCGACAAAGAGTTTAAGCCCGGAGGAAATGCTTAAACAGCTTATCGACTACCTAAAGTTTGAGGAAATATTCCTGTTAGTAACGTTTGATGAGATAGATTATTTTGTCCAGATAAGCCCGAGGGAGCATATAGTATACGATATTACGCGTATACCGGAGATGCAACCCGGCGCACCCATACCAGTTATTGGGGGGATATTCATTGCCAGATCCATCAAGTGGCACGATTATTTAGAATCCGGCGAGAGGTCAACTCTTGGAAGGGGGATAATAGAGTTCCCAAGGTATACTAGTAAGCAGATTAGGGATATATTGGCCGACAGAGTTGAGGAGGCCTTCCAGCCTAACACCGTTTTAGATGAGACCCTCGACTTGATAAGCGATTTAACAGCGAGCCCACCCGTCAATGGAGATGTAAGGGTTGGATTAGAGCTGCTTTATTATTCCGGAATACTCGCTGAGAACATGGGCTCGAGTAAAGTGACCCCGGAGCACATCCGTAAAGTCTATAGTGGAATAAATCCGACGATAACTGCTGAAGATATATTAAGCCTAGATAAAGATAGCAGGCTCATACTCCTAGCTTTAGTGAGGGGATTAAGGGCAAGTAGAGCGGCCTACATAAGCTTAAGGGATCTTAGGAAATTCTATAATGTTGTTTGTGAAGAGTATCATGTTAAGCCTGTTGAAGATTTTGAGGAGCGCGTACAAGACCTCATTTACCGTGGAATAGTAGATATGAAGTCCCTGCTGGAGGTAGGGGTTTCAGGAGCTGCACTTGTAGACCTAGAGAGATTCCTTAATAACCTACTAAAACAATTAGAGCAGATTGAGTAGGGGAACATGGGGAAGAAAAGAGTTAGAGGGAGTATGTGGGAAGAAGTTGAAGCGGGTCTCGGCGTAGGGAAAAGATTTAGGGTTCTAGCCCACTTAGCTTTGAATCCAGAAAAAGCCTTCACAAAATATGCCCTCGCTAAAATCACAGGGCTTAGGACACCATCAATAGATAGGCGCTTAAAAACGCTTGTAGAGATAGGTTGGGTTAAGGAGAACCAGTATAAGCCGAAAACTTACCAAATAAATTTGGAGAATGAGATAGTAAAGATCATAGTAGAGTTCCTTCGAAAGATTCTAGAAATGGATGGTAGAAAGCACCCCCCTCCCCCTACCTAACTCTTCACAGACTCCTTAAATAGGTGCGAATGTAATATATATCACGGTTTAGGAAAGATGGTTAAGACGGGAATTTTTATGCATAAATTACGTACCATCAGCGTTATGAGGGGTGTTAAATGGAGGATTTAGAGTCACTGGATGGAGTTGGGCCGACGATAGCGTCTAAGCTTAGGGCTGCGGGCTTCACGACGATAGAAGCTATAGCTGTAACTCCCCCAGTAGAAATAGCCGAGAAGACAGGTATAGGGCTAAGCACGATATTTAAAATCCAGGAGTCCGCGCGTAGAATGCTCTCCGCCGACTTTAAGACGGCGTTAGAGTATTATGAACAGAGGAAGAATATGAAGCGCTGCACAACTGGTTCAAAGAAGCTTGATGAGATCCTCGGCGGTGGGATAGAGACACAGGCGATTACAGAGCTTATAGGTGAATATGGTTCTGGGAAGACACAGCTATGTATGATGCTTTCAGTAACAGCCCAGCTGCCATACGAGAGGGGTGGTCTCGAGGGCAGGGCTGTGTTTATAGACACTGAGGGAACATTCATGCCTGAAAGGATATATCAAATAGCGTCGGGCCTAGGGCTTAATCCACGTGAAGCCGCAGGCAACATACTTGTTGCAAGAGCATATAACAGCAGCCACCAGTGCCTACTCATAGATAAATTATTCACATTATGTCCGGAGAATAACGTAAGGATCGTCGTAGTTGACAGCATGATAAGCCACTTTAGGGGAGAATATATTGGGCGTGAAACCCTCTCAGAGAGACAGCAGAAGCTGAACCAGTACCTCCATAAACTACTAAGGCTTGCTGAGGCATATAACTTAGCCGTAGTTATAACTAATCAGGTTCAGGCTAATCCAGCAGCCTTCTTCGGCGATCCAACGAGGCCAGCTGGCGGACACGTTATGGCTCATGCATGCACTCATAGAGTATACTTGAGGAAAGGGAATAAGGGGGTTAGGATAGCTAGGATAATCGATAGCCCATACCTGCCGGAAAGAGAGGCTACTTTCATGATAACAGAGAAGGGTATAACCGACGCTGAGGAAGAATAATTTAGACTCTGATTATATTATAGCCCGCAGCCTTCCTAAGCCTATTCATTATTGCTAGACCTAAATCTTCCTGCTGAACCCCTTCAGCAATAATTATGTCCACACCCTCCTCATCAAATTCCCTAAGGAGCCTGAAGAGGTTTCTCGCCACAAGGGGTAAGTTTTTTCTGCTTCCCATAGACTTCACTATTCCCAAATTATACTCCCCCATACTCTCATCTGTTGCAAGTATGCCAACTTTCTTCCCAGCCTTAAGGTAATGTTCGGCTAGCCCCTTAATCTCCTTGATAACGGAACTCAGTTCACCTTCAACAACAAGCATCTCAGCCTTAGGTGCATAATGCCTATACTTCATTCCAGGGGATTTAGCATGCTCAATATAGATTTCGCCTCTTGCAATCGCCGCCGGATGTATACTTACCTCACCTAAAATCGCTTTAAGCTCCTCAAGTGTAACCCCTCCAGGCCTAAGTATCTGCGGCGGGTTGCACGTTACGTCTAGAACCGTTGATTCAACACCTATATTTGTTGGGCCAGCATCAAGTATTGCATCTATTCTCCCATATAGGTCTTGAATGACATGTTCCGCCAATGTGGGGCTCGGCTTGCCAGCAATATTCGCGCTTGGAGCAGCTATCGGTCTCTCGGCCCCCCTTATTAAGGCTAGGGCAACCTTATGCTTAGGCATCCTTATTGCAACCGTATCTAGCCCACCAGTTGTCACCTTAGGGACGATATCCGAGGCCTTGAGAACTAGCGTTAATGGGCCGGGCCAGAAAGTCTCAATAAGCTTCTCAACGCTTCTTGGAACATTCACTGCAAGCCTATAGACTTCCTCCCTGCTGGCTATATGAACTATTATAGGGTTATCCACGGGTCTCATCTTAGCGACATATATTTCTTTGACGGCTTTAGGATTTAAGGCATCGGCTCCTAAGCCATATACGGTCTCTGTTGGAAAGGCAACCAGCCCACCCTCACGTATAATATTAGCCGCTAACCTAATCTTCTCTGGCTCAGGGTTCTCCCCATCAACTTTTAAGACTAACGTCCTCTTCATAAAATCAATAAATAATGATGTAGGCAACTCTCTAATATTCTTAGTGAATACCGCTGGTGAAATTGTTGGCCGACGTTGGTTTAGGTGGGTACTTCCCCTTTATACGCAAGTATTCTAGAATTGAGGAGATCTTAAGTGATAAGGATTTAGCCTCCCTCGGAGACGCATATGTGAACTTCGTTTATTCATTAGCCTTATCAAAGAGTTCTGGCAGACCTGTTGGGCGCAAGTTGAGTAGCTTTGTCCTCTCATCGGCCCTGAGGAGGGCTGGCGTCAGGGGGCTGCTGCCGCATAGGATGGATAGACATAGGCAGGCGGATGCCGCTGAGGCTCTGCTCGTTTATGGTTGGCTCTCGGGAATAATATCCATTAAGGAAACAATTGACATCCTGGCGCGTGAGGGGGACTTAGCGGAGAAAATAAGCATATTGTTAAAAATAATTTTAGATGAGAGTAAGAGACTTCTATCTTAAATGCGCCTCATCATATTCTCTGAAGACTCTTTCAAATTCCTCCCCGAGCTTCCTACCCCTCTCAACTATCTTTGTTAGCGCCTCCCTAAGCGCCTCCTTAGGCTTCTTATCTCCTCTTGTGCGCACCCTTAGTATTGGTTTTCCCACAAGCGGATGGGGTATTGTATAGCCAGCGAACTCAACATCTCTATCTTCAAGTAGAACCGATTCTAGGAGATTACATAATGTGTGCCCCTCACCCTCAATCTCAAGCACAACTTCATTCTCCTTCTTCTCTAACACTCTTATCTGCATACTAGCACCCCCATCAAAGATTACCCGAACCATAATCTGATGCTATTTTTCTAGTTTCCACATTCCCACAAACCTCACACTGTAATTTCTTCTCCCTCTTACTCTTTAACCTCAACGTACCACCACATTTAGAGCAAAGCGCCAGTATCACACCCAGATTCTGCCCTTTTGTAGACAAATGATATGTTCTATTGGCTTCACTTATAACCTTTGCGCGGACTATATCGCCAAGCTTAAGCGCGTCGAGGATATCTTTAGTGAATCTTATGTCAATATCCGAGACATGTAAAACTCCGGTGAAGAAGCCTGAGAGGAAGCTTCTCTCAATCTTGATTATTCGTATAAAGGCCATCGCCGTTTGGACGCCCCAAACGCATCCCACAACAATATTTCCAACTTTAGGCGCATATATTCTCTGAGAAGCCGGTTTTATAGAAGCTATCCTGCTCTTTGGGTCAATGGAGAGGAAGCCGACGCTGCTCGCATATATGGCGCCATCTACAACATAGGTTCCATAGCCGGGTATAAACTCCTCTATGACACCTATCTTATCCCCAGGTATAACGAAGCGGCCGCTTCTCTTTTCCCCCAACATAGCCAGCTATCCACTACATTATTTATCAACACTTAAAATCCATCAACGAAATATTAGTTTTGCCTTATGCAGACCCCTTGTGGCCAGAGCTAATAATTCTGTAGAGGTCGGCTTTAACTCTATAATGCATCTTCTTATGGAAGTTAAATGTCCTCCCTATAACAATATCCACCTCATAGATTCGATCCACAGCGCCGCCGAGCTCAGGGATAAACCTACTTAAAAAGTTTCTTGTGGAGGGACTTCTCTTATGCAGTGAGTATATTACATTTGATATCTCAAGAGCTTTCCTCAGGAAGTTTATGTCCGCTCCCCTATGCCAGCTCCCGAACGGCGGGTTCATTAAGGCTGTATCAAAGTGCCCGATTATGCACGCTATATCCCCATTAATGAAGTCCACTTTAGCGCCAACTTTACTGGCATTTCTGACAGCAGCCTTTATAGCCTCCCTATCAATATCAACGCCAACAACCCACTCGGCACCAAATAGCGATGCGGCTATCGCCAGTATACCGGAACCACAGCCAAGATCTATAACACTTCTCCCAGCTATATCGTCATGCTCATGCGCCGCAATATAAACTATTGTAGCCGCGCTCTCCGCATCAATAGTATAGCTCTCCCACTCGAGCCTTGGGCTCGGGATAGGTTCGAGCTGTGAAAGAAGTATAGCGACATGTTTTCTCCTTAACATGAACCACAGCTCCAACATCACATAATCCTTATAGGAGACCTGACCTCAAATACTCCTCCCACGACATCTTTCCAAGGGCAACGTAAACCTCTTTGGGGATTAGGACTGGCTTGTCAAATAGCCTCGTTTCATATAGGGAGATTCTTGGACAAGCTGTGTTCACGTAAGCTTCAATTTCAGTAAAGTTTCTTAAAGTATCAGGGGTTATCTCCCTCATAGACAATAGAATTGCTCTTCTACCGGAGACCTCAAGATCCCCCTTCAGCTTTAATGCCAACTCAAGGTTCTGTTGTCCAGATTTAAGCCCAACTATTACACCCCACCTCTTAGCCCTCGAAGCTTCACATATATCCATCCACCGCCTATTAATTATGACCTTAGCAAAATCGTCCACCCTAATAACATTACCCGTGAAGGGGTCAGCCGCAATAGTTGGCTTCATCGTCGCCAGGAACACTCCAATAGCGTGGAATAGGCCAGACCCAATGAAAAGAAAAGCATCCACCATACTGGATATCGACTTACAATTTCTATAATCGCATCCGAGAACTTGGCCCGGATACTTTAAACTCGGCTCACGTCCAACATAAATTCTCTTACCAGCATTCTCAAGCACCTTCACCGCTTCATCCATGGAATGCGCATGTTGAACCGTTGTCGCCAAACCAATTTTACTCCAGCCCCTCAAGTGCTCCAGAGACTTCTCAACAACATCACTAACATTAACAATTGCCTTAGCCTCAACATAAATTATTGGTACATCGCCCCCCAAACTAAAATAACCTGACTCAGAGTGACCGAAGTGTATTAAGAGATCAGCTGAGAGAGATCTAGTCTCCTCCAGAGCTAGATCACATGCCCCATAGCATGGATCCGCGGAGACTATTGCGAGTGCGCCAGCCTCCTCTATAACTGATGCAATCTGGAAGGCTTTAGATCTAAGCCCCTCAGGCAACTGTACCAGGACTCTACGAGCTCCACGCCTAATAACTTCTCCTTTAACTCTATTTTTTTCTAAATCAAAGGGAGCTGACAAGATAACCAAAGAAAAATTAAGTATTATATCAGGATATAACTTTACTGGGCTGGCCCAGTGGACTCAAAAATTTTAGATTGGTATGTCTAGGTCGGGGTCCTCCTTAATGCCCATGCCAGTTGCCTTTTCGAGCATTATACGCTGTTCTATTGAGGCGACAAGTTTTCTGGTATACACGACTGCGTCGGGGTTAACAGATATGCTATCTATCCCGGATCTTATAAGGAACTCCACGAAGTCTGGGTAGATGCTCGGCGCCTGCCCACATATACTAACGACTTTCCCATCTTTATGAGCTAGCTTAATAAGCAGCTTGATTGCACGTTTAACAGCCAGATCCCTTTCATCAAATAAGTGTGCAACAGCTTCGTTATCTCTATCGCAGCCTAAAATGGTCATTGTTAAGTCGTTGCTACCAATGCTATAACCATCAATATATTTATTGAATTTATCCGCAAGGAGAATGTTGCTCGGAAGCTCGGCCATCAACCAGATTTTGAAATCCGGATCCTTCCTTAACCCCTCCTCCTCCATTATCTTAATTATTCTTTCTAACTCATCAACCCGTCTACAGAATGGTATCATAACCCAGAGGTTTTTAAGCCCATACTCCTCCCTAACCTTTTTAACGGCCTTAATCTCAAGCTTGAATGCTTCAATATACCTTGGATCATAATACCTTGACGCGCCCCTCCATCCGAAGAGGGCTGATGGCTCATATGGCTCATACTTCTCCCCGCCTTTAAGCTTCCTATATTCTGTGGACTTGAAGTCGCTAAAGCGCATGACAACAGGCCTTGGGTAGAAGGCGGCGCATATGCGGCGTATTGCCTCAGCAAGCTTATTAACGAATTCCTCAGCCCTACCAGTCTCAATCATGTAGAGTGGATGTTCACCTATCTCACTAGTCCAAATAAACTCCTGCCTCAGGAGACCGACACCATCAGCTGGTAAGGCTGCAACCTTCTCAGCAATCTCAGGTTCACCTAAATTCACATATATTTTAGTTCCAGTGATGGGGTATTGCTCAACCAGCTGGGCCGTAGCCACTACGGGCGTAACCCCCACTCCTGCTTTTGACTCCCCCACGGAGTATTCCTCGAGGGCACCCTCGTATACAACACCTAAATTTGCATCTACAGTTACAACCATGCCGTCTTTAAGGATTTCAGTCGCTGGAGTGCCTTTCGAGGCGGTTCCAACAATACATGGTATGCCAAGCTCCCTTGAAACTATTGCTGCGTGACATGTTACCCCTCCCGAATTCGTTACAATTGCCGATGCTTTACGCATTATTGGAACCCAGTCTGGCGCAGTCATCTCCGTGACTAGTATCTCGCCCTCCTGAAACTCAGTGATTTCATCAAGTGATAGTATTACGCGAACCCTGCCAATAGATATTCCAGGTGACGCTGGGAGACCTCGAACTAATATCTTCCGCTCCCTTATAACGCCCTTCTCTTTTTTAGCAGTCTCCTCTTCTTTAAGGGCCCAGAAGGTTTCCGGTCTCGCTTGAAGTATAAATATTTTGTTTGTCCTCTCGTCAAGGGCCCACTCAATATCCATTGGCTTACCATAATGCTCTTCAATTTTTATAGCGTATATAGCTAGCTCCTTAATCTGTTCATCAGTGAGAACCTGCTTATCTTGCAGCTCCGGTGGGATGGGCTTCTCCTCAGTTCCACCAGTTGGGTTTCTCACCAACTGGACTGTCTTCTTTGGAATGTTCTTTTTTATAATCTTCAGGTCAGATTTCCTAACATAATATTCGTCTGGAGTCACCTTTCCCTGAACAATGTATTCGCCAAGCCCATAGCTGGCCTCTATTAAGACGACGCTTCTATCGCCAGTAGCCACATCAAGCGTAAACGCAACTCCACTAGCCCTGCTATAAACCATTAGCTGAACAATTGTACTTAACGCCACAGTCATATGGTCAAATTTCTTTTGAGTTCTATAGAATATTGCCCTATCGGTGAAGAGACTTGCATAACATTGCTTTATCTTTTCAATAACCTCCTTAGCTCCATGAACATTCAGATATGTCTCCTGCTGGCCAGCGAAGCTAGCATCCGGCAGATCCTCAGCTGTGGCGGAGCTACGAATTGCAACGAAAGGTTCACTTTCACCAATAAGCTTAGCAAGCTCGCTGTAAGCGTTTACAATCTCTTCTTCTAAGTCTTTAGGCATCTCAGCTGAAGAAACTATATTCCTTATCTTAGCGCCAACTCTTTGGAGAACCACTGTATCATTCGGGTCTTTTAGATCCTTAAGAACTTCAGCTATCTTCTTGTCTAAACCATTGGTCTCCATATAGTACCTATATGCATCAGCGGTAATAACGAAACCATAGGGGACTGGAACGCCGACCTTTCTAACCATCTCGCCTAGACTAGCGCTTTTACCGCCAACAAGCGGGCTATCTTTAATGCTTATTTCGTCGAGCCACAATATATATTTTTTATTCTTCTCCGGCATCTTCAAGCCACCAAGCTACCACTTTATTATGTGGAAATCTTTTCAACAATTATTCTACATGTTGTTGGGAGCTTCACAGCGGCCCTCCTCAGAGCCTCCTTCGCGATCTCCAGACCGCTCTCATCCACCCTAACAACTATTATCTCTTGGTTTGGTTCAACCCGGGCAGCCCTACCAACTGGCTTACCAAAAGCCCTACGCATACCCTTTTGGAGCCTCTCCGCCTTAGCACCCATCACCATCTTATTTTCCCTAAGAATAACATGTGGTATAACCATGACCCGCATAAAGAACTTGTCGCCAAGCATCTTTTGCAAATACCTATTGGCTGCGACGCGCGCGGCTTCAAGCGCATTATGCCTAATTTGAACCCTCTCGTTAGCTACGAGCGAGATCTGGTAGGTATATGTCTCTGAGGGCTTACCTAAGGTATATTTAGTTATCTTGGATTGCGGGATGCTGTCAACATACTCTATTCTAGTATAAGGCATGCCTTTAACTTCCCTATAGTTTCGCGCCTTCATATGTCTTCCCTAAACCTTACAACAATAAGGATTTGCCAAAAATATTTAAACCTTAATATAAGTGTAACGAAAAGAGGAACTTTAGTAGGGGAGACGCTGGAGCGCCCTAAGCCAAAGACGCTTATTGATGATTTTTAGGGTCTTAATGGTCTATTTTTAAACCATATTTTAGCCAATTCTTCATAATTTTCAAAGGTTCTTTCTAAAACTGGAATGTACATTTTTATCTCTTCATCCGTCATATATTGAAATTGGTATTCGCCCGTGTAGGGCGATGGCGCGCCCATCCTCGTTATAAACTCAATATGCATGAATGGATCTCCGCGCTTAATTGTTATTGGCGTCCTATCGTTACTCAAGTTAACAACTTCTAGAACTATTCTGCCAACGAAACCGCTGTGAACCTTCGCGGCGTTGAGGAACGATAATCCCATTCTTCCATACTTGCTTTTTGCTGTTAGATGCGCAACTATATTCGGGGGGGTAAAGACTATTTCGTTTGAGACCACGTTCTTGTGCTCAAGGTACTGTAGTGTTACATCCTCTTTAACTGTTAAAATATATCCATCCCCATCAAGGAGACTTGGATCAAATGGATGGATGCATTTACACCTCTCTATTAACTCTACAAGCCTATCCTTTCCAAGAATGCACATTATTTAACCCCGTTAAGATAGGGGAATCGTAAAGAAATTTAAAAACTCCAAATATACAAAGATAGACCGCATAAACATGCCATCCAGCGGAGAACCGCAAAAATATTCTAAAAAGGAAAAAGGTAAAAGCCTAAAATATCATCAATATTCTTCTTTGTTGGTGGGTGCTAAGCGTTGATTATTGGTCACAATTTAATCAAAAAGTATATTCAGTCTAGGAAGCTCGTAATTGAACCCTTTAGTGACGAGATTGTTCGGGAGGCTGGCTTAGACCTCAGGATAGCGGAAGACACCACGATGGAGGGAGGTGAAGTCAAGCTTATATGGACTCTAGAGTACATTAGGATGCCAGTAGATTTAATAGGATTCTGCAACTTGAGGTCCACGTGGGCTAGAGCTGGGCTAATAATATCCCCGACGATAGTTGACCCGGGATTTGAGGGGCAACTAGTAATAGAAGTTTATAACCCTACAAGGCATCCTATAAAAATAGCTGGAGGAGAAAGGTTCCTACATCTTATATTGGCGAAATGCGAGGGGGCGATACCATATAGGGGCAGGTACCAGGGACAAAAATTAGAGCGGGATTCACTTCATTCCATGGGAAAGCCCAAGTTCACTTCTTAACAGAATGTTAAAGCCAGATGTACGAGATTAATTAAGAAAGTTTAAATTTTACTGTGATAAGAGAGTAAAGTGGGCCGCTGGGATGGTGGCGATGGGCCCGTGAAATCGGGTCTAAGCCCGATTCGGGAAGCGTAGCATGGATAACGCGTCGGCCTTCTAAGATTTAATCTGCCAAAAGATTTGGAGCCGGAGAGAGCCGGAGATCCCGGGTTCAAATCCCGGCGGGCCCGCCAATTCTAAGTCCGGAACAACATCTCATTTGGGAAGCAAGCTGGTTTTGACGGCATGCGGATTCCCTATTTCCCCTCCAGCCCGCCTATAATCTTCCGCTTCTTTGAGAGCACTCCCTTTGGATCCTTAATTAGCAGCGTTATTTCCCATAGAATTATGGCCGCCGTCAGCATTACGAAGCCTAATGCTACGGCCTCTGGAGTTAGCTCAAGGAATGCTCCGCCCTCCATAAGGTAGCCAGTTACTCTATCTATGAGAGCCATTATTGTTGCACCCCAGAGCATTAAGCAGAGCATATTAGTCATATACTTATCGTCCTCTGCGCTGGAGTACCAGATTACGGTAGAGATTGCAGCAGCAAAGGCCAGGATTACGAGCCACATCACAATCTCCTCCAATAACTTTATATTGGTGTTACCAAATATAAAAATTGTGTTACGGTGAGGAGGATGGCCTGTTTCCTAGTACCAATGGTCTTAGCAATAATCTTCTCCGCTGTACAGAAGATTTCTAGAAGTGTGGCTGAGAAACTGAAGCTTTGGATCCTCAATGCACTACTATGGGGAGGTGCATTACTGCTGGCTCTAGAGCATATATGGCATGGAGAGGTCACCCTTTGGCCACCGTTCTTAACAGCCATGGCTAATCCAGCGGATGTACCTGTGATGCTCTATGAGATGGCGACGATTGGAACTGCGATAAGCGCCGTAACCGTGGCGGTCTGGGGGATAATACTTGCATCAATTTATTATAGGTTAAAAGCTGTGGCGGGAGCCGAGACGATTAAGAAACAATTTACAGTAGCCAAGCCCTAAAATTCTTACCACCCTCATTTATTTCATTATAGGCGGCAGACGTCACCGTCTTATCTGAGACGCATAAACCCGTCTCAATATTTCTTCAAGGGCAAAGCCCACCAAGTTTATAGCGATGACGGAGCCTAGCAAGACTCCAATTATGCTTAATTCTATTGGAACATCCAGCAGGTATGAGAGGTATCCGCCAACAATAACAGTTATAATTACCGTTTCGGTGAGGGAGCCAAGGAACCTCGCGGCTACACCGCCCCTCCTTCCTATCTCATATGCTATGATGCAAGCAATGAAGTTTGCAATTGAGCCGCCGACTATGTCTATTGGCCCTAGACCACCGTACACGTTGCCTATAATGCAACCTAGGCTTAAGCCGAGGGCGCATGGTATGCCGAAGATCATTGATAGTGGCAGTAGTGCATCTGCTATCCTAACCTGCCACAACCCGAAGCTTATTGGCGCCAGCACAATAACAGCTGCAGCGTAGAGGGCTGCGAAGACAACTGTTAATGATATTTCCTTCAGCCTAAATTTCAGCCTCTCACCCCCACATTCTGTGGAGGCTGGTTGATTTCCCCTTCGGCTACCTTGTCATCTAAAGGCCTGCCACATCTGGGGTTAGGGCGGAACTCATCCCGCCCAACAGAAGTAAATAGGCACGCAGAAGGATAAAAACTTAATTTTTACGGGCTTGGGATTTTCCTTTAATCCTCCTAACCTCACGAAGTATTCTGCGTAGTATCTCCTCATCAGAAAGGATCCCCTCCGGTGGCTCAACGACCTTCTTCAGTGGGAGTGGGACGTGGTCCATTCTATATGCTGTTCCCTCAGCTTCTATCCCAACAAAGGCGGATGGAATAACTACGTCCGCCATTAGAGCTGTAGGTGTTAAGCATGGATCGATAACTGCAAACGGTATCTTGGCGAGGTGTTCAACAGCCCTCCTTGGGAAGCTTGAGACTGGATCAGAGGCCACGACTAGCGCTGCATCAGCATCCCCTCTGGAGAGGATATCTATGGCTGATGTCTCACCTGGGTTATATCTTGGGTATCCATGAGAGAAGTCGACGGCGTAGGGGTAGCCCGTCTGCCATGTGGAGACTATGTTTGCCCCAGTCACATTGAAGTGGCCCCTCATCGGCATTATGAGGAACTTCGTATACATGTTTAGGTCTCTAGTCAATTTTATTGCAGCCTCAACATTTCTGGATTTACCAACACTCATCGTTAAGCCGAGCCCAAAGAAGAGTATGCCGAACCTGCAGTTAACCATGATATCAGCGAGCTCCTCAAGCTTTTCAACTGGAACCCCAGCAACGCTGTCCACATCTAGCTCCTCATCCCTTATTAGGGCTCTAAGAGCTTGTAGGACATCATAGTCCCCTCCAGGCTCAACCCTAATAAATATGTCAGCTAAGTCGGCTGTCCTCGTCCTCTGAACATCCACAACGACAAGCTTCCTCTCCTCCGGTGGGGGAAGCATCCACCTCTTTTCTTCTTCAGCTGGTAGCGCCGCAGCTCCACCCTTAATAACCCTACCAGCAGCCCTGTAACGCCTCTTTCTAGCTGACTCAAGAATTAAACGTGATAAATAACGTTTCCATGCAGCCCGCTGGAACCTACCCTCAGATAGAGATGTATAGCGCTCAAGGTGCCGCGGGTGGGCGCACCATGGGTTACACCCCCAGTAAATCACTAAATCGGCTCTATGCCTTATTTGGCCAAGTGTGCAACTTGGTATACCGACGTCCTGTATTGCTAAAATTGCTGGGCCGTGGCAGACTGTGGTGGTGTTGTCTATTACTCCGCCAACCTCCTCTGCGAGTTCTAAGCCTACTTTCGTCGCCTCACAGCTGGTGTTGCTCCAGCCATACAGTAGCGGGTAAGATGCCTCGGCAAGGATTTCGGCACAGCGCCTTATCGCCTCATCAAGTGTTGTCTCAACTAGCTCGCCATTCTTCCTAATGAGGGGCTTAGTGTTCCTGTGCACTGAATACCCCATAAACTTTGAGGCGCCGAGGGCGCATGCATTCCTAACATCAATAATAGTGTTATCTTTAATTACTACCTCAATATCATCACAGCAGCAGCCGCAGAATGGGCATAAAACTCCAGAGAGAACCTGCATAATCATCCCTTACATAAATCTTTTATTTCTTAACACCATATGTTTTTAAGAGTAAATCCTTTATGTCCGGAACAGGTTCGCTTGTAGGTTCTATTTTAACCTTAAATCCCTTTAGATGAGGCATTCCAGAACCCTCTGTCTCAGATGGCAGTATAGAGTTAACCCATGGGCCAAATGGTATAAAAACCATTCCAGGCGTCCTTATCCTCTTAGATTTCCTAACCTTAACAACAACTGAACCAAGTTCTGTTGTGACTTTAACGTTATCCCCATCCTTTACGCCGAGTCTATACATGTCATCGGCATGCATCTCACATATAGCCACATTCCCTTTATATTTTTCAGTGGTCTTGGCATGTTCCTTAAACTTACCCTGCTCAATAGTCCTACCAGTAATCAAGATAAATTCCATACTCACCATCTAAGCCGCCACCTATGATATAAATTAGCACATAAATTCTTTTTCTAGCAAAAATTCTTTTCTATGTGCCACCTTAAAACAGTGATATTAAAAAATAAAAAGTTCTATTCTTTTTTACGTTTAAGCGAGAAGCTTAGCTCAAATAGTGTTTCCTCAGGCATGGACGCCACTTCCCAGGCGAGCTCCTCATTCGGATCTCCATCCATAAGTCGCTTCCTCAGCACCTCTATAAGCTGAGGACGCACAAGTACTCTTAAGGTCTTATCACAACCCTTTAACTTAAACACCGCCATTATGGGGCCATCAGAGTTTCTGATTTTAAGTCTCCTATTCCCAACTGTGCATCGTGTTACCGCTTGAATACCGTCCAGGATGCATGAAAATGGTGTTACAAGAGGAACCCTCACCATGACCCGCATACCAGAGTTGCCCCCCTCAACATTTAGGAACCTCCCCGCAATCTCCCCCATTCTCACACCTATCACTAGGAAGGGACCTAGATGCCCGTGAAGCTCCTCAGCCCTCTTAATATCTGATACTAGAACCTCTCTACCGCTGAGCAATTCTCATCCTCCCCAGTCCAGCCCTCTCAAGAACCCCTATTATCAGAAGGGCGACCACCATACCCATTATCCCGCCAATAAGATGCCAACCACCCCAAAAGGTTAGCGCCCAATCAACTGACCTCCCCATAAATATCACACCAATTAAAACGCCCGCAAGATAGGCAGAAATGGCTGTTGCGGCGATGGTTACGGAGAGGCACCGCGGTTTAAAGCTAATGTTATGCCTACATAGCACCATTAAGGCGTCGAAGACTATTGCTGAAGCTATGAAGCCCAGCAGATGCGTTGAGCCAGGTCTCATCACGAATACTACTAGAGAGCCTATTAGGTTCACCACTGTAGGCACACCAATTTTGCTGGATAACCATGTGGCTAGTAGTGTAGGGAAGTATACGGAGAGGTCACAGAGAATCGGCAGTCTGAGAAGAGAGAATCCGAGGGGCCCCAATGTTAGATTTAAGGCGGCCCATAGGGCGGAGAAGACGGCTACCACTGCTATATCCACAGATCTAAAGGGCATTAATTTTATCCTCCGTAATACTTTTTCACTATTAAGTAACACTAAAAAGCATAAAAGGTTTTTCCCATAATGGCCAAAACACTGCAGTTTAAGAATTTTAATAATAATCCTCCAGAAAATCTTATTAAAGCATATACTAAAGGTTTAGTAATTAAGCGGTTTGGGGAGGATACATAATTGTCCCTCTTTAGTTATCGTGGCGTTGAGGTTGAAGATACGTTTGCAGAAATGTTTGAGATGTGGGCTAGTAGGGTTTTAATAACGGCTGAGAATGAGAAGTGGGTTCTGAGGGCTGCTGAGAGCGCAGCTGGCTTTGCTTCCTCAATAATAGGCTCTCCAGCCGAGGCTGGAATAGAGAGACTCGTTCCACCTGAGGAGACGCCGGATGGGAGGGTCGGTGCACTGATCCACTTCTATCATCGCACTAGGGGGGATCTGAAGAGACAGATGATTGCTAGGATAGGGCAGTGTGTGATGACGTGTCCAACAACAGCCGCGTTTAATGCGTTGGAGGGCGCCCCAAGGAGGCTTAAGGTTGGGAGGAGCCTAAGGTATTTTGGAGATGGCTTCCAGAAGCTTGATGAATTATATGGTAGGAAGGTTTGGCGGATACCTGTGATGGAGGGCGAGTTTGTAGTTGAAAATAGTTTTGGCGTAAAGAAGGGTATTGCGGGAGGGAACTTCTTTATAATGGCCAAGGACTTAAAGTCCGGTTTAGCGGCGGCAGAAACTGCCGTTGATGCAATAAAGAGGAGGGTTAGGGATGTTGTAATGCCATTCCCAGGAGGTATCTGCCGCTCAGGCTCAAAGGTTGGCTCATTGAAGTATAAGATCCCGGCATCAACAAATCACCCCTATTGCCCGAAGCTCCGGGGGGTTGTGGCGGATACCCGGGTTCCAGAGGGTGTGAACACGATATATGAAGTGGTGATAAATGGATTGAGTCTAGAGAGTGTTAGGGCTGCGATGGTTGAGGGAATTAAAGCTGCTGTAGAGGTTTCAGGGGTCCTCAGAATATCCGCTGGGAATTACGGGGGTAAACTCGGCCCCTATAAGGTTTATCTGCGAGAGCTACTATGAGAAAAAGGCTTTAGCTCTCTCTTAATCTTCTTCTCAGCGCCGGGTTCTTATCAGCTAACCACTTTAAAACCATTTCGAAGGTTTCGTCCGGCGAGAGATTCCTTTCAATAAATAGCCCAGTCCTCCCAACCGAGTCGCGGCGTATAAGCGTATGAACTCTATTGAAAACTGTTTCGACGGATATTCCGAGCAGCTTAGCTACCCTCTCCTCCTGCCCCAGAATACTACTTTCAATGTGGCCGCTCTCAGTCGGTTCAATTAGCATCAACCTTTTATCAACCCCCGGCACCCTAACATTCCTTCTAAGCATTTCCAGCGTTGCCTCGCCACCAAACCTATAGAATTCCCTCTCAACAGTTCTCATCTTTGATAGTGGGAAGGATACGCATGTCCTCTCATCAACCTCGATATAACCCTTAACTGCGTAGAACGGTGTTGCCTGGACGAGCACTCGCCTAATGATTGGGAAGCCTGAGAACCTCAGCGCGTTCTCAATAGTGAAGGATGAATACATTTCTGGTATGAATACGTCTATATCACTCTTTGGCGAAACATCCCCCCGGGCAATGCTCCCATGGACAATACATGGTATGCTGAACCTCTCTAGAGCTTCCATTAAACCTATAGCCTTCCTCCTTAAATCCGCCAGCAGCTTCCAATGCATCTGGCTGTAAATAACCTCAACCCTCTCAGCGCGGAGCAGAGGCTTCTTGGCCAAGCTCTAACCCTACTAACCCTAAAAATCAATTCTAGAAATAGGTTTACCCTAAACATGCTTATACATGTTACGAAGCGCTTATGGACGAGGACGAGACATGCTCCTCATTGATAACTACGCCACGCCGAAATATCCTTTAAAAACCACTAAAGTCTCCTTTAGTTGCCCTAAACACTCATAACGATAACTTCACGCCGCGAAAACCCGCTAGCGTTTTTATATTACGTTTATCTTTCACGTGCTTAGGAAGTCTAAACCCATAATCTCTAGATAAATGCTTAAAACTTACTGGCTTTTAGGCACTTCATAGAGGACATTGTCTTCGGATAGAATTAGGACATTGCCGCATTTCAAGCACTTAAAATACCTATTAACCCCCCTCTCACCCTTTTGCTCACCAAGAAGAATAACCTCGCCATGACTACATTTTACTTCTCCCATCTTTCTCTCCAAAAATAGCGTTAGCTCCGCCCCTAATATATTTATCCCACCGCCATCAGCTATTTATGAAGAATTAGGTATATGGTGGACGCTTTGAATGAGATTTTAATATTCACGCTGACATTTCTGGCATTCTGGCTAGTGGTGTATATGCTTGGTAAGAGTCTGCCCCTACAAAAGTATGGATTAGATATTAAGCCCTTCTTAATTAAATGGGAGTCAAAGAGGTTTAGGGGGCTCCTATATAGGCTTTCAAGCAGGTGGAAGAGAATCTGGAAGATCTTCTCATGGGCAAGCGTATTTATTGGCGCTGGGCTAATGGTTTTTACATTGACTTTCCTCTCATTGAACATTATTAGGGCGGCGGTTCTTCGAGAAACACTCTCTCCGGTGAGGATAATTGTACCAGGCTTAACTCTCAGGCTCTACTGGCTACCCTACTTTATAGTGGCCGTCATTGTGACAGTCTTTATTCACGAGGCTGCTCATGGAGTAATCGCCTTAAATGAGGGTATAAGTATAAGGTCTGCTGGAGCGCTATTGCTAGGAATCTTCTTTGGCGGCTTCGTTGAAACAGATGAAAAAGAGCTAAACGCGGCTCCACCCAAATCTAAAATGAAGATCTTTTCAGCCGGATCTGCATCAAACATGCTTGCTGGGCTAATAGTTCTCCTTGTTCTATCAGCATTATTTGTACAGAGCCCTTCGGGGCTAATAGTCCTTGAAACGCTTGAGGGTGGGCCGCTCCAGAAAGCTGGTATTAGGCCATGGGATGTAATATACGCCCTAAACGACCATGAGATCCACAGCCTACAAGACTTGGTAAGCTTCATGTCTAGCGTTAAGCCGGGAGAAGACATTATTGTGAGGACTAGTAGGGGAGATTTTATTGTTAAGGCTGCGCCAAGCCCTGATAATGAGCATAGGGCGATTATCGGATTGATCTCGTCAGCACCATATTATCCCAGTAAACTTGGGCTCAGCTATCTAGTTGATACGTACCTAAACCTTACCTTAAACTGGCTTTCCATAGTGCTCCTTAGCGTTGCCGCATTCAATATGCTTCCAATACCATATCTCGATGGAGACAAGATGCTCCAGTGTCTAATCGAGGTAGCTCCGAGAAAAGGGCCAGCATTGAGAAAAACTCTTAACGTAGTGTCGCTCTTCCTGCTCCTAGCAAATATAGTCATGTCAAGCACATATTAAGACAAAAGGAGAAGGCTTATGGCGAAGTGTACATCCTGCGGCGTTAGAGAAGCCTTTTACTTTAGGGCGTATTCAGGTGAGAAACTATGCACGAAGTGTTTTATTGAATCCATTGAGAGAAAGGTTAGGGCGACCATAGCGAAGTATAAGATGTTGAGTTTTGATGATAGGGTAGCTGTCGCTTTATCTGGCGGAAAAGATAGCGTAAGTCTATTGCATATACTAGTGAGGATTGAGAAAGACTTCCCAAGAGCCTCCCTATGCGCCATAACCGTTGATGAGGGAATAGAGGGTTATAGGGATGAGGCGGTTAAGATAGCTTCGGAGAACTGTAGGGCTTTAGGCGTAGAGCACCATATAATATCGTTTAAGGAGCTATATGGCTACACGCTAGACGAAATAGTAAAGAGGATTAAGGATGCTAAAAGAGGCTTAACACCATGCTCTTACTGTGGTGTTCTGAGGAGGAAAGCACTCAACGTCCTCGCCAGAAGGGTTAGCGCTACAAAGATCGCTATGGCCAATAACCTAGATGATGAAGTACAGACGTTTATGCTTAACATAATGCATGGGGATGTGATGAGAATATTCAGGAGCGGGCCAGCCTTCAACGAGGAGATAGAGGGATTGGTTCCCAGAGTAAAGCCCCTTTGCGAGGTTTTAGAGAGGGAGGTAGCCCTATACGCTTACCTTAAGGGGGTAAGGTTCCAGGAAAACCCATGCCCATATGCAAGCGAGGCCCTAAGAAACGATATAAGAAATATGTTAAACAGACTTGAGGAAAAGCATCCCGGAACAAAATACACGATCTTCAGGTCAGCTGAGAAAATAAGGGGGAAGATTATTGAGAAAAAACCCGAAGTGAATCTGAGAAGATGCAAAATATGTGGGGAAATAACTGTCGGCGATATATGCCAAGCATGCAAGCTCCTACAAGACCTCTAACCCAGAAAATCAGAACAAAATTTTTGGACGGCGGGTCACCGAGGCTCGACACGCAGAATCCGCAGACCCAAGCCAGCCCGCCACTCATACCCGCACCCCCTGAGCACTAAGCGTCCGGGCTTAGGTTGCTCCCTCCCGGGCCTGGCCAGGTTCGCCCGGCAAACGCGGTTACACCCCTCCTACGAAGGGTGCTCCGCGACCGCTAGCCCCAGGGGACAGGTATTCATTGCTTAAGGATGGCTGGGCCAGCGGCCTTACGCGCCTCACCCCGGCTTTCGGCCCGCCGTATAGGGGGTTTGCGGTCGAGGCCGTTTGCCTCTCAGGGGACCCCTAGCCCCCCGCCTAAGACCCGCCGTCCAAAAATAAATTATTAGGTTGGTTTCTAATAAACTGTGCGTATGTTAGACGTCTCCTCTCTTGAGGGCTTCCATTAATAGTGGCATTAGCATTGTTCCCCTTTCTATTATTCCCAGGCTTCCGCGCTTACAGTCCTTCTCTGAGAACTTCTTCATTCCATCGCTCCTAATTCTCCCACCTGAGATTAGCACCGGAACTGGGTCATCGCTATGGGCTCTTAAGCTGCATGGCGTTGAGTGGTCTGCGGTCGCGCATATAACTATATCCTTAAGGTCTATTTTCGATAATATTCTGCCGAAGAAGTGTTCATCTATAATCTCTATAATCTTAGCCTTAAGGAGACAGTTTCCATCGTGTCCGGGCTCATCCGGCCCCTTGAGATGAATGTAGAAGCAGTCGAAGCTCTCTAAGTTCTCCAGTATTTTCTTAGCTCTTATGAAACAATCCGCCGTAAGGTCTTTGGATGGAGGTGGAAGCTCGATTAAGTGCATCCCAGCTAGCTTGGCAACCCCCCTCTCAACGGGCATGTCGGCTAAGCATGCAAAGCTCACACCGTATTTCCCGCATATGTTATAAAGTTTCGGTAAGGTGTTGCCTGCACCCCTCACGATTATTACATTAGCCTTAAGTTTACCCTCAGCCTCACGTCTCTTATTAACCTCGTGTTCCTCAAGAACCCTGTGGCTCTTGGAGATAAATTCGTTTATGAGAGCCGCCGAGACCCTTGCCGACTCACTGTCTTCAAGCGGAACACACTCCCTTAAAACCATGCTAGCACTAGGTTTTGCAACCTCTAGTCCAGAAACGCTACTATACACTGGATCCATGACTGAGATTCTATCTGAAAGCGGTATGCTCTTACTTCTCATCACTAGAACTCCTCTATATCCAACGGTACTCTTGAAAGCGAACTCCGCCGGATGAGATTCAAGTTTAACGGTCTCATTAATTGTCCGAGCGAGCTCAAAAGCCTCCTCCGTAGTTAGGTTTCTCCCAGCCCTCCTATCAATTATAACACCGTTTGGACCAAGGGTTGCAAAGTTGCACCTTAGAGCCAGATCTCCATCAGCCATCTCTAAGCCAGCTCCGTAGGCTTCTATTGGCCCTCTCCTAATATAGTATTCGTGTGGATCATATCCCAGAATTGATATTGCGGCAACATGACTCTCAGGCGCAACCCCACGTTCAACAGTATACATTAGTCCGAGCTTACCCTTGCTGGCCAAGAAATCCATATTTGGTGTCTCAGCGTACTCGAGCGGAGTCTTATCCTCGAGCTCCTTTATGGGCAGGTCCCCCATGCCATCGATTATGACATATATGAGTTTTAGATTGGACAATGGGGACGCACGCTCACTAGAGAAAAAGATTTAGTTAAGCATAAAATTTACTAAAGTTTTGCTGTGATGAAATCTTTTATCCTTCTAAGAGGGGAGTTTTATTTGTGTATTAGGATGCCGGAGAGTGCTTATGGTGAGGTTAAGGGTTAGGCAACTTGATTTAGAGGCTGGTGGGAAGTTTATCGTCGTCTTGAATCGTGATGACGCCGAGGAGCTCGGTGTGTCAGGGCTCAGTAGGGTTAAGGTGTCAAAGGATTCTAAGGATGTCATAGCCATAGTTAATCTTGCTACTGAGAGTATTCCAAGGGGGCATATAGGCGTATATAACGAAGTTAAGAGCTATCTAGGCTTAAGGGATCTGGAGGAGGTTAATGTTGAAGCAATAAGTTTTCCCACATCAGTCTACCATATAAGGAGCAAGCTTAGCGGTAAGAGATTGACTTATGAAGAGATATACGAGGTTGTCAAAGACGTTGTTAGCGGAAGGCTCAGTGAGGTGGAGATAGCAGCATTTATAGTAGCCCTCCACGCATTTGGCCTAGACTTAGATGAAGCCGCAAGCCTATCACTCGCAATGGTTGAGACTGGAAGCAAACTTGAACTTAAGAAGCCGCTTATAGTCGATAAACACTCTATAGGCGGCGTCCCAGGAGATAAAACAACACTACTAGTGGTTCCGATCATCGCGGCCTCCGGCCTAACTATACCAAAATCCTCCTCCAGGGCTATAACCTCAGCGGCGGGTACAGCTGATAGGGCCGAGACCCTAATGCCAGTTAACCTCAGGTTAAGTGAGGTCCGCGAGGTTGTTGAGAAGACGAATGGTTGCATTGTTTGGGGTGGGGCTCTGGACTTAGCTCCAGCGGACGACATATTTATCAGAGTTGAGAACCCGCTTTCAATAGACCCCCTCCTCCTTCCATCAATAATGAGTAAGAAGAAAGCTGTAGGCGCAAACCTCCTAGTCATAGATATACCGACTGGCAGGGGGACGAAGGTTAAGACTATTGGTGAAGCAGACATGCTTGCTAAGGACTTTATAGAGCTTGGTAGGAGACTTGGGATTGAAGTTAGATGTGCAGTTACCTATGGGGAGCAACCCGTCGGCTACACTGTTGGACCAGCTCTGGAGGCATGGGAAGCGCTTAATACCCTGATGGGAAAGAGTAGACCCTACGACCTAATTGATAAGGCGGCGCATATAGCGGGTATACTGTTAGAGATGAGTGGGAAGGCAAGGGGCGGTAATGGGAGAGAAATAGCCCTCAAGATACTTGAGAGCGGTAAGGCTGAGGAGAAGCTGAGGGAAATTATAGGCGCCCAAGGAGGGAACACAAAGATAACTCCGGAGGATATACCCCTAGGCCACGAGAGATATACCGTTTACTCAAAGAGGAGGGGCGTTATCCTATGGATAGATAACTCTATAGTAGTTGAGGCTGCTAGGCTGGCTGGAGCTCCGAGGGATAAGGGGGCTGGGATACTCTTACATAAGAAGATAGGAGATAAGGTTTCTGAAGGCGAGCCTCTGGCAACAATATATGCCGAGAGGGCAAGTAGGCTTGAGAAACCAGCAAAGATCCTGGAGGAGACGCTGGCCATAGGTGTTGGAGATAGGATGGAGATGTTAATCCATGAGATTAAGGGGAGACCGGTAACGAAAAAGACTTTTGTTTTAGAGCGCTAATAAGCCCGCCGCAGGGCTAAATATAAATACTTGAAATGAATTTCTTTAGAGTTTACTTGTGAAGGTGGTCTGATGGAGGAGTTCTTCAAAATAGCCCTTGAACTTATTGAGGCTAGCGAGATGCATGAAAAGTATAGGGGTGAGGAGTGCATAAATCTCATAGCAAGCGAGGGCATAAAATCTCCGGCTGTTAGGGAAATGCTGCAGCTAGCGATGGATTTAGAATGCAGATATGCTGAGGGCGAGAACAACCTTGATGGACATGTGAAGAAGAGGTATTATCAGGGGCAAAAATATATCACGGTAATAGAGAACTGTGTGACAGACTTAATGAAGATGCTATTTAAGTGCAATTGGGCTGATGTGCGCCTTGTCTCCGGAACCCATGCAAACCTAGCCGCCTTCAAAGGTTTATCCATGGCCACAAAGAATAGGAAGATGGTTGTCGCTCCATTAAGTGCTGGCGCACATATATCCCACGATTATACAGGGTTGGCTGGAATGGTCTTAGGTCTAGAAAACATAGAGCTGGCGTACGACGTTAATGAGATGAATATAGACCCTGAGAAGTCGGCTGAGATTATTAGAGCTGCTAAGCCCGGCATAGTAACATTGGGTGGAAGCTTATTCCTATTCCCGCATCCAGTTAAGGAGCTGAGCGAAGTTGCCCATGAGGTTGGAGCATACCTGGTCTATGATGGAGCACATGTTCTTGGGCTAATAGCTGGCGGCGAATTCCAGGATCCATTGAGGGAGGGCGCCGACTTCATAACGGCGTCAACGCACAAAACATTTCCAGGGCCGCAGGGCGGCGTGATTCTCGCCGAGAACAGGGATGATAGGTTGGAGAAGGCTATAAAGAGCGTCCAGTACGCAATATTCCCACTAAGCACATCGAACACCCATCTTGGAAGGCTTCCAGCGACCGGCATAGCTGCGCTTGAGCTGAAGATATTTGGGAGAGAGCTGGCTAGGCAGACTGTTATGAATGCTCGAGCCGCTGGAGAGTACCTTTATGAGAGGGGTCTAAAGGTTCTTGGGGAGAAGCATGGTTTCACGAGGTCTCATCAGCTGGCCGTTGATGTGCGGGAGCATGGCGGCGGAGGGAGGGTTGCTGAGGATCTTGAAAGGGCAAACATAATCCTAAATAGGAATATATTGCCATATGATGACCAGAGCAACCGGGAGAACCCATCTGGAATAAGGATAGGTTTCCAAGAGGTGACTAGAAGGGGATTCACGGAGAGCGATATAAAATATCTATGTGACCTAATGCTTGACGTAATCAAGGGAAAGCGCAAGCCAGAAGAAGTAAGAAAAGATGTCATAGAACTAAGAAGAGAACATAACGAAATCAAGTATGGATTCCGAAGCGTAAAAGAAGCCATAGAATATCTGCAGAAAAGCCTAAAAGGAGCATAATGGTGAAGGAGAGAGGGGGCTAATCGAAGAGATGGGGCATCAACAGAGAACTCTTAAACCCTAAAAGTGAAAACTGGCTTCTTTCCTATTTCCCCTAAGTCTTAATTACTCTTGGTATTTTTCCGGCTCTTAATGCATGGTCTGCTATTACGAATGCTAAGCATGCTTCAACCACTGGAACCGCTCTTGGGACTATGCATGGATCGTGTCTCCCAGCAACTTGAATTTCCTCCTCACTCATTGTTTCCAAGTTTACCGTCTTCTGCTTTCTCGATATTGATGGTGTTGGTTTGAAGGCAACTCTAACTTTTATCGGCATTCCATTAGATAATCCACCTATTATTCCGCCAGCATTATTTGTTAGCGTAATAACTCTTCCATCCCTAATAGCGTATTGGTCGTTTGCTTCAGAGCCCCTCATAGAAGCCACTCTGAAGCCAGCCCCGAACTCAACTCCCTTAACGGCCGGTATGTTAAAGAGCATCTTCGCTATATCCGCATCAAGAGAATCGAATATTGGCTCGCCAAGCCCAGCCGGAACATTAAGTGCAATACCTTCAATGACGCCGCCCACGCTATCACCATCCCTAGCCGCGCTTAAAATCTCCTCAATCATCTTATTGGCTAATTCTGGAACCGCGCATCTAACTGGATTCGTATAAACATTCCTTTTTATATCGTCATAGGAGACTTCGTCTCCAACCCCCACAGAACCAATCTGCACAGTGTGGGCCAATACTTCAACCCCAATTAAGCTCAGGAGCTTCTTAGCGATGGCTCCGGCCATAACGTAAGCCACGGTCATCCGCCCAGAGAACCTTCCGCCGCCACGCGGGTCATTAAAACCACCATACTTAATTCTAGCAGCGTAGTCCGCATGCCCAGGCCTAGGTTTAATCATGATGGACTCGTATGGTGTTGAGTCGATATCCCTATTCCAGACAATCATGCATATGGGAGCCCCAGTAGTATAGCCCCTATAAACGCCGGATATAATCTCGACTTTATCTTCCTCCCTCCTAGGTGATGTTATCTCCGAGAGACCTGGCCTCCTCTTATTGAGCTCAACCTGTATATCAATCTCGCTTAGCGGCAGTCCAGCTGGGCAGCCATCTACAACAGCCCCTATACAAGCACCGTGACTCTCTCCAAAACATGTGAGGACAAGTGCCTTGCCTATCGAGTTACAGTTCAATTATATCAGCTCCAAGTAAGCGCATATCTGAAATAAAGTTTGGATAGGATTTACTTATGCATTCAGCATTACGTATAATTGTCTCTCCGTGAGCCCCAAGGGCTACAACCGCACACGCCATCGCTATCCTATGATCTCTATGCGGGTCTATTTCAGCGCCCCTTAAGCGTCCACCACTTATCACTAACAAGTCTTCTAGGGGTTTTACTGAGGCACCCATCTTCGTGAGCTCGCTCACCAACGCCTCAATTCTATCAGACTCCTTAAATCTGAGCCTACTAACACCACTTATAATTGATTCGCCCTCAGCGAAACACGCTAAGGCGGCGCATACCGGGATTAGGTCCGGGTTATCCCTTAAGTCCACGCTAATAGGTTTTAGACGCCCATCAACCCCCCTAACCTCAACATAGTTTCGGCCAACCTCAACTAAAGCCCCCATATCGCTAAGTATATTGATTATCCTTCGATCGCCTTGGAGAGTTTCCTCCCTAAGATCCTCAACCCTAATATGCGACCCAGTTATCGCCGCCGCGGCTAGGAGGAACGAGGCAGATGAATAATCTCCCTCAATAACGTGATTATAAGGTTTATACTCCTGCCCGCATGGAACATAAAACATGCCTTCGGAGGAAACTACTTTCACACCATGTCTCGCCAGAATATCCACTGTTATATCCACATATGGCTTTGACTCCAAGGGAGTTGAGAGGTATATATATGTATCGCTCTCAGCCATCGGTGTCGCGAAGAGCAAGCCTGATATAAACTGGGAGCTTACGTCGCCCCTAATCTCAGCCCTACCGCCCATAATCCCTCCGCCAAACACTATTATGGGCGGCCTGCCATCACCCCGAGCAGAATAACATTTGACCCCAAGTTGACTGAGGGCGCTGAGGAGTGGACCCATAGGCCTCCTTCTTAAACTCTTACCACCAGTAAGAACCGAGATTCCATTGGTGAGGGCGCAGACCGGAGTAATAAAGCGCATTGTTGATCCGGAATCGCCGCAATCTATAACGTCTTCCGGAGTCTCGGGCCTCAACACCCCATGGACTTTTATCTCCTTTCCCGAAACTACAATTTTAGCGCCAAGCATGCGGCATGCGTTAATAGTCGCGATAGTGTCATCACAGAAAAGTGGGTTGCGGATAATTGATTCGCCGCTGGAGATGGAGGATGCTATCACGGCTCGGTGTGTATGAGCCTTTGAGGGTGGAGCCCTCAACGAGCCACTAAGCGCCGCTCCGCCCCTAATAACTATGCTAACCATTAGAGACACCGCAAAATGCTATATTGGATGGGCTTTCTTGCGGTTAATAGCGGTCTCAATCACCTCGCCTTCATACTTACTCCAAGCATTACGGACATCATTAACCCTATCTTTTGGAACCACAGCGGCTACTGCTGGACCCTTACCGGAAAGACCTGCGGCTATCGCCCCCGAGGCTAATGCTTCTATGGCTATATTTGGGTCGTATCCTAAAACCACTGAGTAGGCTAAGCCATTGAGAGTCATTGCATGCCAATATTCTCCGGATAGGGCCATCTTGTGAAGGAACTTTATCTCCTCCGCTATAATCTTCATCCTATTTACATCTGACTTAGCCGTGTAAGCCTTTCTAGGCGAGACATAAATTAGAACCGCATAGTCCTCCTCTGGATGAAATATCCTCAGAATCCTCCTCTCAAGGTTATTTGTTACAACTATGTTTCCGAAGTATGAGGCACATGCGTCATCAAACGCGCCTGTTACGGTTACCCCGGCTTCAATTGATGCATTAACACCAAGGTTGATTGCCGTTAGATCGTCCACACTCTCTCCGAGCGCCGAGACTGTTGCTAGAACTATTGCATTAGCGGCTACACTACTACTCTTCAACCCACGCGCAATCGGAATATTTGAGTCTGTTTCAACGCGGGCTCCATACTCGTCCTCGACACCAAAATATTTTAAGACATGCATAACAGCCTTCTCAATAAGAATTGTGCTTTCAGAGGGGTCTGAGAGGATTTTACCCTCAATCCTTCCAGGCTCGTTTGTGAGTTTAACCCTAGCCTCAGTTCTAAGATTTATTCCAAGAGCCGCCCCTAAGCCGCAGGATATCGCATTAATTATTGTTACGGCTCCGTGCGCAACAGCCCGTCCAACCAGAGCCATAAATAAACACCCTATTACTCTTTCTCCCCCAACCTTTTTAGAGCAGCCTCCCTCATAACCTCTACTGGAGCCTTAGCGCCAGTCCATATTTCAAAGGATAATGCCCCCTGATAAACAAGCATCCAGAGACCATCAACAGTCCTAGCGCCAACGGACTTAGCCTCCTTGAGGAGCCTAGTCTCAAGCGGTTCATAAACTATATCAAAAACTGTCAAATTCCCGTGGAGCAGCTCCCTCTTAACTGGAGTCTCATTGATATTTGGCTTCATGCCGACCGAAGTTGCATTTATTAGTATATCCGTATCCTTCAACACGTCCTCTAGAACGTTGTCTGAGAGCAGGCCAGCCCTAACACCCACGAAACTGAAAACCCTCCTCAACTCATCGGCCAGCTTCACAGCCCTCTCCAAAGTCCTATTCAATATTATTAGCTCCCGAACATGGTTAGCCAGCGCAAAGCATATTGACCTCGAGGCCCCTCCGGCCCCCAGAATGACGACCTTCCTTCCAGCTGGATCTACACCAGCATGCCTTAGGGCTCTCAATGCTCCTAAACCATCAGTCGTGTATCCTACAAGTTTTTCGCCCCTATTAAGTATAGTGTTTACTGAGCCGGCTAGTCTAGCGCCCTCATCTAGCTCATCAAGATACTTTATCACGTTTATTTTGTGGGGCATTGTTACATTTACGCCGTAGATTCCGAGACCTTTTATGCCTAAAACAGCATCCCCAAGTCTTTCAGGCGGGACATTGAAGGCGACGTAAATGTAGTCTAAGCCGAGGTGCTGGAAGGCCGCGTTATGCATAGCGGGGCTTAGGGAGTGCTCAACCGGGCAGCCTATTAGGGCGCAGACCTTTGTTCCACCACTTACCTTAATCATTCAAGCCCCATCCTCCTATAAATATCCCTCAGCTCATGGATTGTTATCTGCCCAGGAGCTGTTTCGAGCCCCCTTCTAAGCGAGATATATGTGAATGGTGCGCCAAATAAGGGAGATAGAACCCTTGAGAGAACCCCCATTTCACCCATAGCGAAACAGACCAGATTAACCTTCCCACTCATCTCATATGTGAAAACTAGGCACCTAACACTATCGTCTATGCTATTAGCCATTGTAACCACCTTACATATGTCGGCTCCAGCCTCAACCTGCCTCAAAACAATCGTCTCAAGCTCCCTGACTGGCGGGGTATGGGTGAAAATATGGTGTGAGATTATTACTTTGGCGCCGTAAGCCTTGATACGTCTAACAATTTCATGGAGGCTCTGTGTATCCAGCTCCAAGTCAACATACGTGAAGCCAGTCTCAGCCGCCTTAAGAAGCACCTTAATCCTCTCCTCCTCACTAAGCGTGCATACGCCACCCTGCCCCCTATGTCTATTAGTCGCTATTAGGGGGACTGAGGAAACTCTAACAATATCCTTTAGGAGATCAATGTTATCCGGGGAGAACTCACGCATATAGTCTAGGCGAACCTCGATGAGATTAACCCCACTGGACTCAGCTTCGCGAATTAGGCTAAAGATCTCTTGAGGGTTCCTAGCGGGGATGGGGACGCAAACCTTTAAACCCAAATTAGTCTTAAACCTCCATTACCACCATCTTCACTATATTGTACAATAAAAAATATTATTTTGATTTATTGAACTGGTTATATCCAGAAAGTTGGTGAAGTGATCCTCCAGCAGTAAACGTCCCATACGTCTGTAAACCTTAAGGCAAATATAGTTCAAATCCATGTAATTCTTTAAAAATGTTTCCGGGTGGTCGTATGCTTGAGACTCTAGTTCTCAGCGATGATGAGATCAAAGGACTTCTCACAATGAGTGAGGTTATGGAAGCTGTTGAATTTGCCTTTAGAGAGAAGGGGCTTGGTCGGGTTCAGATGCCCCCGAAGATCTACTTATTCTTTGATAAGCATTATGGAGATTTAAGGGCCATGCCCTCATATTTAGAGAGCATTGAAGCCGCCGCAGTCAAGGTGGTAAACGCACACCCAAAAAATATGGAGAGGTATGGTCTGCCAACAGTCATGGCAATAATAATCTTGGTAGATCCGAGATCCGGTTTCCCACTAGCAATCATGAGTGGGACAACAATAACGAATATGCGCACAGGCGCAGCTGGTGGGGTTGCCGCAAAATACCTTGCAAGGAAAGGATCAAAATCCGTCGGCATAATTGGAACTGGAGCCCAAGCCAGAATGCAGCTCGCGGCCCTCGTAGAAGTTTTTAGATCATTTGACGAGGTTAAGGCGTGGGATATAAATGAGAAAAACATGAAAGCCTTTAAGGAGGAGATGGATGCTAAGTATGGGCACATTTTTAAAGTGAAAGCTGTCAGGAGTGCAGAGGAGGCTGTTAGAGGAGTGGACATAGTTGTTACCGCGACGCCGTCTAGGGCGCCAATAGTTATGGATGAGTGGATCTCCGCTGGGACACACTTCAATTGTATAGGTGCGGATGCCCCCGGCAAGGAGGAGCTGGATCCACGAATCCTCAAAAGAGCTAAGATTATCGTAGATGATTGGGAGCAGGCGGCCCATGGCGGGGAGATAAACGTGCCATTAAGCATGGGGGTTATCTCGAAGAGGGATATATGGGCGGAGCTAGGTGAGATAATAGTCGGCAAGACCCCCGGCAGAACCAGCGAAGATGAAATAACGGTCTTTGTTTCTACAGGCCTTGCTATACAGGACGCTGTAACTGCTCATCTCGCGTATAAGAAGGCTCTAGAGAGGGGTGCTGGTAGGAGAATTAGGATTGTTTTATAGGTATGCTTACATGAGTTTTCTTCTTTTCTCCCCACCAGAGACCAGGAGCATTTGAGCCCTACTTAAATATTCTAGAAAATCACGGCCTCTATCCGTTAAACCATATACTCTCCTACCATTCTCCTCAATAACACTAATGAGGTTCTGTTTGAGGAGGGAATTCAAAATCTCCTTCAAATTCATCCATGACAGATTACATTTGTACATAATGTTCGTAGGCTTATTAACCCCCTTATTTATAGCCCTTAAAACCTCTAAATATAGTTCGAGCTTAGACCTCCTCTTGGCCACCCCGCTCACCAATTTATACTATTATGGCACTTAGATTATTGAAGATTGTGTAACCGCCAGCATCCCGATCCGGTTACACAATATATTTAAGGCTCTGTAGAAAAAGGGGAGAATTTTTGAAGAATATTGCCACGAAAAGAATAGATTAATTAGTTTAAATCTTATCTTAGTAAGAGGATGGCGACTTTGAGGGATAGTTTTGATTGTATCGAGATGTAGAAGATGTGGCGTTAATAGGGCTGAGGTTTACTTAGCCCACTCGAACCTGAGCCTATGCCCAGAGTGCTTCACGCTCCTAACAGAGAGGAGGGTAAGGCACACAATTGAATCACATAAAATGATCTCCAGAGATGATAGGCTTGGTGTCGCCGTCTCAGGTGGGAAGGATAGCTCAAGCCTAGCATATATCCTACACAACCTCTACGAGAAGCTAGATATGGTTTTAATATATGTAGACTTGGGTGTTCCGGAATACTCCAGCCACTGCCTAAAGAAGGTTGAGACTTTGGCTAAAATGCTTGGCAGGGAGCTCGTGGTCTATAGTTTAGAGAGGGAGCTTGGGTTCACAATAGGGGACGTGAGGGGCACCATTTATGGTAAAAAACCATGCTCCGCATGCGGGACTATAAAACGCTACCTCTTCAATAAAATAGCGTATGACCTAGGATTAACGAAGATTGCGACCGGGCATAACTTAGATGACACCGTTGAAGCGCTATTTAACTTCTATATTGAGGGAAATGTTAAGTCCCTTGTTAGGCTCAGGCCATACCTGCCCAAAACGCATCCAAAAATAGTGCCGAAGATAAAGCCCTTAATAGGATTGACTGATATTGAGTGTTACTACTACGCAGAATATAAAGGGCTGCCAATAAGGGCTTTAGAGTGCCAGTTCTCGAAAGGATCTAGATCAGTTAGGAGGAAGGAGTTATTGAATACAATAGTGGAGAAGATACCAAGTTTTAAGCATACGTTCATAAACTCTCATTACAAGAGGATTCTGCCGCTGCTGGAGCAGGCTCTAAAGAGTCAGGGTCAGGGGGAGGAGACGGAAATATATGATTGCCCAATCTGCGGGATGCCAACCTCGTTAAAGGGCATGCCATGTCATTTCTGTAAAATAGTCAACATGATTAAGGGGAAAGTTGAGGTGAAGGTCTCCTAGCAACAACATTTTCCTAGAGGCAAACATCACAACGACGCTCACAACAAATCCCTCACAGAAAAATCTTATTGTTTCACAAATGTGTCTCCATAATGTTAGGGCTATAGGAGACACTACTTATGGCTTAATGACGTTATCTATGGTTGAAGGTTGAGCGGATTTTTGGTCTTATGGAAGTGGTGTGGGGAAGGGAGCTACTTTTTCTTTATGTTCTCCGCTTCCTTAAGCCTATTGTGGAAGCATGTTTCCTCACCTAAGTGGCATGCTGGGCCTCTGGACCTGACGACATATAATATTGCGTCTAGATCACAGTCAACAAGAATGTTAACGACCTCCTGAACATGCCCTGACGTTTCGCCCTTCATCATGACCCTGCCGTGGGAGCGCCTATAGTAGTGGGCGTATCCTGTCTCAATAGTCTTTTGAATGGCCTCCCTGTTCACGTAAGCTAATGTTAAAACTCTTCCAGTACCCTCCTCCTGAACGACAACCGGAAGTATTCCCCCACCCTTCTCAAAGCTCAGTTCATCTAAGCTAACTTTTTTCAAGATTTTCATATCCTAACCGGAACACCCCTCTCGTAAAGGAACCTTTTAACAACCGGTATTGGATACTTACTATAATGGAAGATTGAGGCGGCTAAGGCGGCATCAGCGCCCCCAAGAGTGAAGACTTCTAGGAAGTGTTCTGGTTTACCAGCTCCGCCGCTCGCGATAACTGGTATGTTAACGCTCCTGGAGACCGCCTTCGTTAATTCAATATCGTATCCCAGCTCAGTTCCATCCCTATCAATTGACGTTAGCAATATTTCTCCTGCACCAAGCTCCTCGCATTTAACAACCCACTCAATTACATCTAAGCCAGTTGGCTTCCTTCCACCATAAATGTAAACCTCAAACCAACATGGCCCCTCAGGGGTCTCCACAACATTTCTATCAGGTTTACGCTCATATCTCCTCTTAGCATCTATAGCTAGAACAACACGCTGCGGGCCAAAGGTCTTAGCGAGTTCCCTAATGAGCTCCGGTCTCTCAACCGCCGCCGTGCCTATTGAAACTTTATCAGCCCCACTTGACAATACTGCTGATGCATCATCAACTGTTCTTATGCCGCCTCCGACCGTGAAGGGTATATTTACCTCTGAGGCGACTGCTTTAACAACATTAATAAGTATGCTCCTCTTCTCTGCAGACGCCGTTATATCCAAGAAGACTAGCTCGTCAGCACCATCCTCACAGTACCGCCTAGCAAGCTCAACGGGGTCCCCAGCATCCCTCAAGCCAACGAAGCTTATCCCCTTAACAACTCTCCCATGATCAACATCTAAGCACGGTATTATGCGTTTAAATCTGGTCATCGTATGGCACCACAAGAATAGTACTTCACTCGGAAGCTACTTTTAAAGCTTCTTTCAGGTTAAAGCATCCCTCATAGAGGGCTCTGCCAACTATCACCCCATAGACTCCCAGCTTCTTCAAGGCTATTATATCTTCTAGGCTCCTAATGCCTCCAGAGGCAATAATATTAGCGTCCAAATCAAGTATCTTGGATAAGTTCTCTATATCCGGCCCAGCCAATGTCCCATCACGCTGGATCGACGTTACGAGGAGGAACCTAACGCCCATACTAGTAAACCTCTCTGCAGCCCCTCTAAGACTGACACCAGTATCCTCTCTCCAGCCACTAACCATAACAACGCCATCAGAGTGGTCTAGGGCAACCACAACTCTATCTGAACCCAGCTCCCCCAAGAGAGTCTTAATGGCTTCTGGATCCTTAAAAGCCATCGATCCAATAACGACCCTACTGGCCCCGAGGCCTATTATTTGGCGCGCCCGCTCGAGACTCCTTACCCCACCACCAACCTGAACAGGAACCCTAAGGGCCCGGATTATATTGCCTATAACTTTGATGTTATCTCCCCTCCCAAGGGCTGCATCCAGATCAACTACGTGGATCAGCCCTGCTCCCTCAAACTCCCATATTTTGGCAACGGCCACGGGGTCGCCGAAGTGCTCATAAAACCTTGCGTGCTCAATCTTCCCCTTAATGAGTCTAGCGACCCTGCCCTCAATTAAGTCTACTGAGGGTATTACAAGCAAGTGCAACACCTGAGTCCATACTTATGTTATAGGAGGCCCTTTGAGCTCGGTATGCCAGCCCTCTCAGCATCTATTGAGACCGCTTGCCTAAGGGATAGGGCAAGCGCCTTGAAGGCTGCTTCGACCTTATGGTGGTCGTTTAACCCATACTGAACCCATATGTGTATATTAGCCCTCAGAGAGTTCGCCAAGGTCTCCAGGAAGTGATATATGTCCTCACAGCGCATATTCTCAACGCTTCCCCCCTCAAGCTTAAGGTCTATTTTTGGGTAAGGTCTATTGGATAAATCTATTGCGGCGAAGGCAAGGGAACAGTCCATTGGAACAATTGCGTACCCAAACCTCTTTACATTGGCGGCGTCTCCAAGGGCCCTCCTCAACGCTTCGCCTAGACAGATGGCTACATCCTCAATAACGTGGTGGCTTAGGTCTCCCCTAGCCTCAACATTTAAGTCGATTAGGCTGTGGGTTGCCAGGGACTTTAACATGTGGTCTAGGAAGGATATGCCGGTACTAACGTTTGAGGAGCCAGTTCCATCTAATTTAACCCTAACCTTAACCTCGGTCTCAGACGTCTTCCTATAATATTCCGCCTCCCTCAAAAACTCGCCTCCTAACAGCCTCAATGATAGATGGGATCTCATTAACGGATGGAGAAATAATGTCGCAACCAGATTTAAGGAATTCGTGTAGAGCCATATCCTTGGCGCCCGTATAGGCGTATACTCCAGCAAATATAAACCTTTGATCCAGCTTATTAGCCCTCTCAACCATGAATACATCTTCCATTGAGTCCCCTATGTACAGGGTATTTTTAAAGGGTTCTAGGCTCCATGCGGATTTGAAGAGCTGGTATGGATTGGGCTTCGCGAGACTAATCTTAAGGAAACCCCTCCTCAAGTATTCTTCCTCAATCTGCCTCACATCATTTAGGAAGACGAGCGCCCTTGGATTAAAATATTCTAGGATGTCGCCGAGAACATGTTTTGCTGGGGCAAACATACTTCCAGAGGCTATCCCAAGCTTACCCCAGCCAACCAACTGTGAAAAACTCTCAAGGGTCTCCCGCCTGACTATAACCCAGCTATTCTCTATTGTCCCAGGCCCATGGAAGAGCTCGGGCTCTAAACCATACACTCTCCTGAAGAGCTCCGGCCCGCAGAATATCTCCTCAAAAACTTTTGCTATAATGCTCCCAGAGACCCTCCCAGATCCATAAAGGAAACTCTTCAGCGTATCGTAGACGTCTCTGGGGATACCCTTTGAGGACAATATTGCCCTATCAATCGAGGCGACTCCATCATTATTGAGCATATACGTGAAATCCTTAAGCCTATTGATGAGAACCCCAGCGTCTATAAGGGGAAACGCTGCGCGAATCATATCCCCTACCGCCAAAACTTTTCTAAAATTGCTTCCCCCACATTCAACGGTCTTCATCGCTTCCGAGAGCTCCTTAATGAAGCCTGCTGGCATCTCAGACAATAGGAACATTAATAGACCATAGACTATGTCATGGTCGTTATTGAAGCCTCCACTCCTCCTAAAGGAGAATATCACTTCACTTGAGATCAGTTCCTCTGGAATTTTGTGGCCTGTTAGCGCCTCAAATATCCATGAGGTTGCCCTCGCTATAGCTTTATCATACGATTCCCTAACATCTATTAAGACCCCATCACAATCAAATATTATGGCATTAACCTCAGCTATTTCCCTGAGCCTACTCTTCTTAATGTATGCTTCGCCTAGATCGAATCTCACCGTAATATATTCTTTAAGCGCCTTCACACATAACCTCCCCAAGCTCCCTAATGAAGCGCTCCATCAATGGCCTTGGGGCAACGGTAACCCTCAGACAGTTATCAAATTTTAATACGCGCCCAATATCTCTTATAATTATACCCCTCTTTAAGAGAGCTCTATAAACGGCCTTCGAATCCCTATTCACCTGGAATAATACGAAATTTGTCTCTGAGGGGAAGGCTCTTACGCCACCTATGCTGTTAAGCTCCGCCACCAGGACATCCCTCTCCCGCCTGATATCGCTGAGTGTTCCGGCTATTTCAGGCCATTTATCAATCATTTTGAGAGCCGCCCTAATCGCTATCGTCGAGACCGAGTAGGGCATCTGGAACCTCTCATCAATGGTTCTGGCAAGTCTTCTATTGGCGGCGAGGTAGCCAACTCTTAAACCCGCTAAGCCAAAGGTCTTAGAGAAAGTCCTAAGAACCATTAGGTTGTCGAGATCTATGGCGGCATCAATTAAAGTCTTCCCGGAGAAGTCTGCGTATGTCTCATCTATAACCACTGGCCCCTCAAATTCATCCGCTAGACGTAGCACATCCTCCCGCCTAAACTGATTTGCAGTAGGGTTATTTGGCGAACATAGGAAGATAACCTTCGTCTTTGGGGTTATCGTGGAGAGCATTGAGTCTACATCCAGTGAGAAGTCCTCCTTTAAAGGTATACTCCTATAAGCGGCGCCCTGAACCTTAACACACCGCTCGTATATTGTGAAAGTTGGCTCTATGGAGAGAGCTTCATCCCCCTCTCTAAGAAATATTCTGGAGACAAGATCTATTAGCTGGTCACCCCCAGCGCCTATAATAATGCATTCTGGGGGAATCTTGGTGAGCCCGCCTATAGCCTCCCTCAACATCTTATACTCGTCCCTTGGGTATATTCTCGGGTCAGACTCCTCAATAACCTGCCTCAAAACACTTCTTAGGAGTTCAATTGGCACAAAGAAGTTCTCATTCGAGTTAAGCTTCAGTATCTCGCTGGGCTTCTTACCAAGCTTTGCGGCCAGCCCCTCAATTGTCTCCCCAACATCATATACATTTAAACTACAGGCTCCCCTAATAACAGCCTCAATTATCCTTTTCCCCATCAACCTTAACCCTCCTACTAATTGCTAAGGCATGTCTCGTTAACCCCTCACTCTCAGCCAAGACTATAGCAGCCTTAGATAGGGCTCTCAAAGCCTCAGGCGGGCACTCAGCAACCCTCACAAATTTTATGAAGTCTAGAGCTGAAAGGGGCTGATAAACGTGGCCGTAGCCTCCAGTCGGAATCACATGGTTTGTTCCAAGACAGTAATCGCTTAGGGATACCGGCGTTGAGTCGCCGATAAGTATCAGGCCAGCCGAGCGTATTTCTGCAGCCAGCTTATGGGCATTAACGGTGATTACCTCAAGGTGCTCCGGCGCGAAACAATTTATGAAGCTAACAGCCTCATCCAAGCTGTCCGCCACAAGGAGCCACGCATCCCCGTCCAGCATGGCGCCGGCGGCTAAACGCATTATATCTTCATGAACACGCTCGGCCAATCTCATTGAGGTGGTAACCAAGATTGCGATGCATCCAGGGCCATGCTCCATCTGCGAGATCATATCTAACGCAACATGGTGTGAATTAGCCGTCTCATCGGCTAAGATCATTATCTCGCTTGGACCAGCTGGATGATCTATTGGAACAATGCGCGAAACCAGGAGCTTAGCGGCCATAACATACTGGTTTCCTGGACCAACAATCTTGTTTACTGGCTTTATGCTCTCCGTCCCATAGGCCATCGCCGCCACAGCTTGCGCTCCCCCAACTCTATAAATCTCGTTTACGCCACACATATCGGCTGCAATAAGCGTCAGCGGGTGGATACTGCCATCCTTGAGCGGTGGGGTGCAAACAACAACCCTCTGAACACCGGCGACCTTCGCTGGAATAACGGTCATTATGAGGGTACTTGGGTATGGGTATCTCCCGCCGGGCACGTAGCAGCCGACGCTTTCAATCGGCTGTGGCTTCCACCAAACCCTAACGCCAAGCTCATCGGTGTATTCGAGATTTATCCTCGATATGATGCCTTTCTCAAATTCATAGATTCTTTTCTTAGCTGTCTCTATCGCAGATATCTGCTTATCAGTGACTTTGTCATAAGCCCCCTCAATCTCTTCTGGACTTACCCTAAGCCTATTAGCATCCAGTTTAACGCCATCAAACCTTTCTGTAAACTCTATTAGGGCTTTGTCCCCACGCTCCCTAACGCCCCTAATGATCCCCTCAACATACCTCAATAACTCGTCATCTAAGCCCTTTCTGGGCCATCTATCCCTTAAAAGCTGATCCCGGATCCTACTCAGCTTAACTATTCTAGCTAGCAAGTCTCATCTCTCCCAGCCCTCTCTCCGCCACTAATCTCCTCTAGGGGGAGAACCTGTCTGGGCTCATAGACGACTAATCCCTGAGCCAACCTCCTGAGTATTGGCAGGAGCTCCAGGAACTGATCCCTATCTATCACCGTATTCACTGAGAACCAGTTCTCATCAGCCAATGGCGCTATCGTCGGCTTCTTGAGAGCTGGCAACCTCTCAAGGAGAACTGAAAGATTACTTTTATGCACGTTAACAAATATGTGCAGCTTCTTCCTACCATCAATCGCGCCCTTTAGGAGCGTTAGGATATCATATATTTTCTCGCGTTTCTCCGGGTCCTTAAGGGAGTTTTTGTTCGCTATTAGTATCGCCGAGGACTCCATTATGACCTCGATGGGCTTCAAGTTATTCCTTTCAAGAGACTCCCCCGTCTCCATGACATCGATTATTGCATCAGCCTCCTCCGGCGGCTTAGCCTCGGTGGCTCCGAAAGAGAGGTAAAGGGCAACCTTATCATTCTCGCCCTTCCTCCACCACGGGGTGATCATTAAGGGCTCCTTACTGCCATAAAGCCTCCTATAGACTGGGTTACTCATCAGGTATTCTGCCGAGACATTAAGGTACTCAGTTGATATCCTTAGAACCTCACCCTCACCATTGAACCTCTCCAGTAGGCTCGACAGATCGTTCACGTCCGTCCATGATCTAGGTACAGCCAATACTAGCTTAACCCTGCCATACTCGAGATCTAATAGAACCTCAACTTCGGCGCGAGTCTCCCTTATCCAGTCGATTCCAGTTATACCTATATCATGTAAGCCATCGGCAACGAACATTGGTATCTCCTGTGGCCTAAGAATCTTTAATTCGATCTTTGGGTCATTTATAGATGGCCTATATGAACGCTCAGCGCCTGAAATGCTGTATCCAGCCCGTTCAAGGAGCCTAAAAGCTCCCTCAGAAAGATGCCCCTTAGGTATGGCGAAGCTAACCTTACCCATAACAGGCCACCATAATAAAACTGTCACAAACTTTATTATTCATATATTGTGGGCGAGGCTCCCCATCAACAAGCGAGACACTACTTACAGTGAAGGCGCCCACCCAACAATCTCCACACCACAAATAAGGTGGAGGTATTGTTCTCCATATAAGTTTTATTCTTTTTTAAGGCTACGTTAAACTGAAATTATTATGGCAGGATGATTGTTTGAAGCAAATGTTTCCAGTTCAGTCACAGAATTATTTTTACAGTTCTCCCAAGCTATGTTAAGAGACGAGTAGGCTCAGTATTTAGTCTTAAACCTGTATAGTGTGAAGATTTTAAACCCTTATTTTTGTAGTCATTATCTTTCCGTTTTCAACATAACCTGTCAGTAGTTGACCACTCTCAAGGGGTCTCCAATCCTCCTCAACATTTGTTTTCTCAGACGACACAACAAGCCTCTCCGTACTTAAAGAATATACCATTTGCATACCGGGGTGATCCCGGTAGCATAGTGATTTCACAGCCCCATCAAGCTCCTCATCATACTTACAGTAGGCATACAACCTTCCCCCGTCACTGAAAACCATGTTTAGGCCAATGTATGGCCTAGTTTTATCTAGGTGTTTATCGCGGACATTAAGCCAAATATCCCACAGGGTTCTCTCAAAATTTCTCAATGCATCTGGGAGAGCCCTCCCCTCATGAACCTCCTTCATTATATACCAGAAGTAGACTTCACTATCATTTAAACCTCTAATCCTCGCCCTCCACTCTCCAAGGAACTCGGCAACCTCATCTGGAATCATTATTACGCCATTATGGGCGAAAACATATTTTCCGTAATAAAATGGCTGAGAATTCTCTACTGAGATAAGTCTCTCCCTTGGCAAACCGCGCGGGTTACTGGCCCTCCTAATATGCGCAATAATAATATTGGACTTAATTTTTTCAGCAAGGCTCCTAAAACGCTCCTGCTCCTCGTAAACTGGCCTCTCGCTCTTAATGACCCTTAAAGAGCCATTAATATAGAAGCCTATGCCCCAGCCATCGCCCTGAAGCTTAAAAGGATCAGCATTACTCTGAGATAAAAGCGAGCATGGATCATTAACGAGATACTTGGCGGGGTTGGATGGGGTGATGGATAATAGTCCAAAGAGCCTACACATATAGTATCGAAAGCAATAAAGGGGACAGGAAAAATAAAAGGGCTACGCCCCTCGGTCTCGGATAGAAAATAAGCTTCTTCGGGTTTATACTGGTTTAAGGGTTTTAAGGGTCTGCTCATAGTAACGCGGCCCATAAGTTAATGTTATCTGGTGAAAACTCCCCCTCCCCGTCTCAACTTCCTCCAGGTTTCCTTCAGCATATATTACTTCATCCTTAAAGCATTGCATCCTAAACTCCTCAACATATGAAACGACCCTTAAGATGTCGGCGCGCCTCAGCCCCTCAATAACCTCAATTGGCTCAACATAGTAGATGGATGGGATGAATGGGCCATCCTTATCATCAGTAACCCTGAGAATAGACCTAGTCCAGCCAACTCGACGAATACGGAGAATATCTTGGCGCTCATCTACTATTTCGCGCCAAGCCTTAACCGGCTCAAATTCCGCCTTTATCCTCCGCCTTAAGCAGTCGTCATAAAAAACCGCGTAAATTAGCTTCCGCCGTTGATGCCAGAGAAACTCCCTGGGGTTTATGCCTTTAAAGCGCCAAACCTTACCCCTAATCGAGCTCTCATCAGTAAACTCGTTTGTTAGTGGTGAACTGGGCCGAGCGTATAACTCGCTTAGTATACTGCGGAGCTTCTCAAGACAGTCTCTACTATAAACCGTCATGTCTAGGTCAGAGAAATTTGGATTATGGAAGCCGTGGAGGATTGAGCCGAATACGCCAAAGTCTTTTAGAGATAAACCTTGATCCGCAATAATTATTGCAACCAGCTTTTGTAGGGCGTGAATTAAGCTATCAGATGGGCTTAACTCAATAATCTTTTGAAGCCTCTCCTCAGGTCTCCTAATCTCCTTAATGGCCATGTGTCTCACTCCAATAATCTTTCTCCCCAAAAATCTACAATCCATTATATAATGAGGATATTTTTCTGACAAGAAACTCCAGCCTTCATCTCCATAAAACTTATAAAAGACCCTCCTTCCATCGCTCCTAACGGCCTTGGGGTTACTCGATTTATAGATTTCTGAGGGGGCATACTCTAAGTCACATATATAGCCCTCAGGCAGGTGCATATACCCTAAAACCCTAAAGATGAGACCCTCATGTGTAATTATTGCATCCCTATCTCTGAGCCTTAGAGGGGCCAAATGTATTCATCACCGCCCCAAGCAGATCCGACGATAACCTGGTAGAATACTTTGCCATTCTGAGTAGACTTGACCTGCTCCAATATCCCAGAGACCCTAATCTTATCGCCTCTCCTAGCGACATTTCTGTAGCAACCAATCATGGAGACAACCCTCTCTGGAACCATTTCATCTGGCAGCTCCGAGAACTGGTCTAGCGGAGAGTAACACTCCACGCCATAGATCGCTGGACGGAACATTGTCTCATCGTCATCTCTAATCTTACAAATAAATTTGACTGGTTTTATTGGCGTATAGCAGTATTGGCCATACCTCACATTTATCTCCTCTGGCTTCCGAACGGCCGTATACATAAGAACCCTGCCCTCATACTTAACCCTATATTTCCTCACAGCATCCAGCCTATTTTTAAACACATAGCTGAGTAATCCTTCCCCAACGAGCTTATTTATGGTGGCTTCAACCCTCCTAAAGTTGTCCCCACCGTAAACTACAATATCTATGTCAGATTCCTCACCATGCATATTCAGAGCTATTGAGCCATGCAGCCCAAAGTCCTCAATTGGAATATTAGAGGCTTCTGAAATAAGAGTGATGAGCTTTACCGCTAGCTCCTGAAGTTTATCCCTATTAGGTTCCTTAAGGAGGGCTTGTAAGCAATCCCTTGGAACAAAAACCCTCTTAATGCAGCTGAATGGGACGGCGATGACCTCTTTACCCCTAAAGGGACAGAAATAAACGTATACGGGGAGATTTTCTTTAAAGGTTCTTAGAAGTCCCCTATAGTTTTCGGCAGTGTAGAGCTTCTCGGCGCGGAGGAACTCGGTATCGCCCTGCCTCCATCTCCTCTTCAATAGGCGGATGTTAAATAAGTCTTTAAATTTTGAGGGAATATACTTGAGAAAAGAGAAGACCCTATCCTCTGGATGTTCATAGCCAAATACATTAAATATGAAGCCATCACTAGTCAGCAGTGTGTCTCCGTCTAAGGGAAGCCATTCCTTAGCAGAAGCCATAAAGCACCAGCAATTATCTTGTAATACTAAAATATTTACTTTCCCACGGGTTTACCAAGCCACAATTTTAATTTAGAGCGTTTGCGTTAAATGGATGCGGCTACCTTCATTAACGGAAGAATATACCCCACAACATTAGGTTAAGGATACAAATTTAGGCGGGGCTAACTTAACATATAGATACGCACTTAGGGCTAGAGGAAGCGATAAAACTGTGAAATCAGCAGGGTGAGGAAAGTGCTACTAAAGCTGTTAGCGTTAATCTTAGCGATATTCCTGTTAATATTGGTGATACTATTCCTCGCATTAATTCTCGCCACCGGGACGCTCCTAAAGCTATGTTTACTCGCACTATTATCCAAGAAATCTATTGCAATACTACTCATAATTATGGGAGCTGTGCTGATAACCCTCGGAGCCATGGCACTGCTACTTTAATGTTTAATCTTTAAGCTCCGTAACGCCATTATTGCCGAGTGAATAATACATGATGAGACAGCTAATGCAGATATTGTTTCTGGAACGGCGATTCCAGCCTCATATGCATCCATCCACCAAAGAACCCATGATAGTAATCCTATGAGGAAGGCTGACGCCGCCAAAACAGACCCCCTCTCTACAGAGTATATTATGCATGAGAGGCCAGCTGAGACAAAGAATAACACGGATACTATAAAGTGGATTCTTCCGTAAATTTCATCAAAGGCCGCCACAGCCTGCAATAGCAGGGATGAAAATAATAAAGATACACCCGTATATTTTGCGTATCTTAATAAGACCCTCGCCGAGTATAACGCCACTAGAAAGCCGGATAATAATAAGCCAGAATTAAATATGGGTGCAACATTACTCTTCTGGGCATGCCCAAGGTCGCTTAATGCATTAATGAACCAGCTGAAGGAGGGAGATAGATAAATCGAGAGACCTATACAGATGTACGCTATTAATGTGCCGAGAATCCCCAAGATGATGAAGACTTTATCCCCAACCCTCTCCAAGCTGAACCACCCTACCACTTAATATAAGACTTAAACTCAACTTTAAGATCTCACCAACTAATTGCAGGCGCTCCATAGTTCCCCTCATTTACTCTATAACATTTATGAGGGAACCGTAACCCTTTGATATTCTATGTTGCGCCTAAAAGATTAAAACACCTTTTGCCTCCCTGCACAGTGCAAACTTTCCAAGAGCCTGGCGTAAGCCAACCTCCTCTGAGAGAAGTTTCCAAATGGGATCGGGGATAAAGTCATCATACTTTACCTCCATTATAACTGTTTTATCACCACCAACAGTGATTACCGGTATATCTTTTTCAAAAAATCTAAGGGGACGCGTGGTTATGCTTGTCCTCAAGTTGAAGTCAAAGGTTACTCTAACATTACATACTGGATAAATGTATGGTTCGCGAAGATATTCTAAAAGTACTGCTGGACGCAGGAGATTAAGGCGGCACTCAGTATAAAAGCGCTTAAGGAGCGGGATCTCAGAGCTCGCTAAAAAGCAAATATCACCTTTCATGATTTTCTCAGCCTCCTCCCTCTCAATAACCTCACTCTCCTTAAATACACAGTTATAGATCCTTACTTTTCTTTCAAACTTTACTGGTTTGTCGCGAAGGTTATAGATTCTGAGACGATATTTTTGTCTGACTCCGGCACCCGAAGCTTTCTCAAAATATGCGGAATTTTTAGGATCATCAAAATATAATGTTCGAACATGATAGTATCCCATAGGCTCAGCATAGGGATCAATCTTTAACACTGCCCTTATCTTTTTCCTTAAGACTTGATATTGTATGAAACTGAGTAAGTATTTTAGCTCATATCTTAGGTGTCTTCTCCGCACCTCCATTGTAACCCTCCTTCTCCCTCAAAAGGAAGAATGGCAGACATATGGCAACAGCTAACCCTATGAGCAGCATAATTGACCACAAAGAAGATTGCCCCAAATTCGTGACCTTTATATTCGGTTTACCAGGGGTGGGCTGTATAAGGTAATCCCAATCTGGGCCGCCATCCGGGTACCTACCATATGAGACGTCAGGTCTCTGCTTCCCAAAAACCACGTGGTCTATTACTGTCCGCCCATCCCTAGCAATTAGCGCCAGCTCTTCACCATCCCCTTTAAGGGCGAAACCAGTATGAATTCCAACCTGGTCTAAGGATGCATCAGCCCATATAACTAGGAACTCACCAGGACCCAAAACAACGCCCTCTGGAAAGCGAAACCTTCTAGGTTTTCTTAGATCATCGGTTAAGTACATGCCGCTCAAGTCTACTGGCGTATCGCCAGCGTTATAAAGCTCTATCCAGTCCGGGTATGTGCCATCAGGCCCCCTAAGGGTCCTCCTGTTTCTAGCCATAATCTCATTTATAACCACCTTTGGAGTTGGGTCTACGTGCACGTTTGGTCCCCCTGGAGTTGGCCCACCACTCAATATGCGCCAGCTCCCCTCGCCATCCGGGTACCTACCAAATGATGTGTCAGTCTCGGAGCTCGGATAGGATACGCTGTCAATTAGAGTGTAGCCTGAGGTATCGTTCATGTAAAGATATAGGCTGCCCCCAGCCGGGTTCAGAGTGAAGGGAGCATGATCATCTCCCTCATGAGGCTCGCCATCAAGCCATAGTATCATAAAAGCGCCGTCATCTATGCTTCTATCGGGGAGTCTCCACTTATTCGGAACTGATGGGTCATCAGTCAAAAAAAGGCAAATATTCACTATCGATCGATTCTTCAGCGATTGGCTAATAGTCTTCACCAGACCTGGACCCAGATTATAGATTTCTACCCATGGGTCATAGTCGCCATGATTGTCGGCTAATGTACCACTGTTAACAACCATTAACTCGTTTATCTTCAGATCTGATTTTTCAGCAAACTGGTTTAGCCGGGAATTTAAGTAGGCTGCTCTCCTCCTCACAAAATCTATTAGCCCCTTAAGGGAGGGCTCGAACTGTGAGACAGGGGTTAATAGATACGGGTCGCTGTAAACGTGGTCTCTGATAAGCGATGCGAGTTCCTGAATTCTAGCGCTTATGGTCTCTGCATCAAAACCTTCGCGAAGCATCTGTGCGAGAGCTCGAAGATAAATTTTCTTATAAGACTCTACCGCCAAAACTCTCTTTATCAGCACCAGATTGACTAGGGCTGAGGGGTCTTTAATTTCGTTAATTGCAGGTGGCGGGGGAGGCAGTGAAAGCTTTCCTCCGGGCACGAACTCAAGCCTAATGGGCTGCAGAGTTGCTGGTGGAAAAACATCGTATTCTGCGGGGTCCCTTATATTTCTGGGCATCATTATCCAAAAGGATCCGAAGGCTAAATTAGCGTCCCACAAAAGCATTGTGAATTTTCCAGACTCACCATTACGGTAGAGGTAGTAGTTACGCGCGTTACCAATATAGGAGTCTAAGTTTACAAACAGGTCGAGGAGAGCGAGGGTGTAAAGGACGGATTTAACATCCAAAATTGGCTCAAGTTTCTCAGGTAACTCTTCCAAGGGCGTTAAAGTAAGCACCCTTGTCAACTCAATTAAGTCAGACCAGTCATTAATATCCTCATTATTTTTGAGTTCATAAAATCCATAGTAAAGTTTGGGGTCCGGGCCAAAGTATGAAAGGGTTGCCAGCATCTCAGCCTTATAGATATTTCCGTGCTTATAATCTCCGAAGTGAGTTTCAATGAAAGTATTGTCTATGTGTTCCACGGCCAGGTAAAGGCCGTAATATTCATCATTAATATACAGGCGTGTGTAGACGGAACGGGGAGCAGGCACATATTTGCGGGCGAAATCCATGAAAAGTTTTTCTTTCATGAGTGTTGGGTCTAAGGCTAAATTATTAAGATCTAGTTTTTTGAGACCGAAGAAGGTTGTTTCAGGCTTGGTTCCATTATCATAATAGTTAAAGTCTATTCGAAATGATTTCTTAACCCATCCCTCCATACCAAAGCCAAATGTCGAGAACCCCTTAAAGCGGACACCAACACGCTTAATTTCAATTCCATGAGAGACAAAACGGGCTGGGAAATAGGGATCCTTAGTATTTCGGTCTTTATCGTGGGCTGCATAAAGGGTATCATACCAATTGGGATCATCAAAGTATAAGCGGATCTCGTGAATATAGCTGTCATTGAAGAAGACTGATGCTTGATCATTCAAATAACTCTCGCCACACCATCGCAGCTTATTTTTTGGAGGCGTCTCACTCTGGGCGGGGTTAAAGCTAATAAGCATGGCAAATAGAAGAATAACGGAGAGAAGAATTATCAACGTAGTTTTCGTATATCGTCTGAACATACCTTGCCTCAATTTTCCACCTCAGGGAGCAGTGTCAGCGCTATAGCTAACTAATGAAACGTCTTTGACGCCCTCAATTTTGAGAAGATCATCTATTCGGCTTACCTCCTTATCTTTCATCCGAACTTCAAGCATTAGCTCCACACCATCACGGGTTACAGTTCGGGATCTAATCTTACCCCTTGGAAGAGCTTGCTGAAGAGCTTTCTCAGCTTCATTCGTATAATGGACGACTAGTAGATATGGGTCGCTACCATGAAACCTTGCTCTGCTGAGTGCTAATAGAAATAGCCCAATTATCGGAGAACCTATTACAGCTACCATATAGAGAGCCGCGCCGCTAGCTATCCCGACGGCTATAGCCCAGAATGTAAAGGCGATCTCCGCAGGATCCTTAATTGCAGTTCTAAAACGTACTATACTTAGGGCTCCGATCATCCCCAATGAGAGAGCTATGCTTGAGCTTATAGGTATGGTGACCAATGTAACTACTAGACCAACCAACACTAACGTAAGGTTAAAGTTCTTGGTATAGATGACTCCCCTGAAGGCTTTACGGTACACGTAGCAAATGAATAGTGTCAGGCCGAATGTGACGATTAAACTTAGTAGCACTCGCTCGACGGTTAAAGCATAGAAGCCAACTGATGGATATAAGAACTCCCGCAATAATTTGTCTAAATCCTCAAGAAAACCCATCTACACCCCCAAATAGCAAATTAGATTTGTAGGAAACATATAAATATGTAGATAACGGGCATTATGGGAAATTTGTAAATATGCCGCTAAACTCCAGAGGTAATGAAGACCCCACTACTTCAAATACTCACAATCATATGCAAACATATTAGTAGAAAATTCCTTATTGCGAGTATATTATTTTGGGGAGAAGGGTTTGCTGGGGAGACCCTCAAATAAAGTGGACTTGGAGTACATAGAGAAGCATCCAAGATCAATGGATCTCTATAATAGGGCTAGAAAAATATTCGCCAGAGGCGTTACACATGACTCAAGATATTTTGAGCCGATGCCAATATACTGTGTTAAGGCTAAGGGATCTAGGAAGTGGGATGTCGATGGAAACGAATATATTGACTATTGGATGGGGCATGGGGCACTCATCTTCGGTCACGCCCACCCAGTCATAGTAAGGGCGGCCATAGGGCAAATACGTAAAGGGACGCATTACGGTGCATCACATGAGCTCGAGATAGAGTGGGGCGAGAAGGTCGCCCGCCTAATACCATGCGCGCGTGGAGGCTTAGTAGAATTCACAAACTCTGGGACGGAGGCAACGTTAATGGCGATCCGCATAGCAAGGGCATACACTGGGAAAAGAAGGGTCATAAAGTTTATGTCACACTTTCATGGTTGGCTTGATTATACAATAATCGATTATAACCCCGATTACTCATCCACCCTTGTTAGCGAGTACCCAATTGGCATACCGCCAGAGATATGTAGAAACACTATTGCACTACCGCCAAACGACATTGAGGCTGTAGAGAAGACTATTGAACGGGGCGATGTGGCATGTGTCATACTGGAGCCCGGTGGGGCCCTAATGGGACTCATACCAACTAAAAGGGACTTTCTTGAAGACCTTAGGAGGGTGACTAGAGATAACGACGTCATATTAATATTTGATGAAGTCGTCACGGGCTTTAGGGATGCTCCTGGCGGGGCGCAGGAGCACTATAATATTATACCAGATATGGCAACCCTCGGCAAAATACTCGCTGGCGGATACCCTGGCGGAGCTGTCGCTGGAGGAAGGGAATATATGAGCCTCTTAGAGTTTAGGGAGGGAGGAGAGACACGGCGCGTAAGCCATCGCGGAACATTTAACGCTAATCCAGTCTCCGCAGCCGCTGGCAACGCATGCCTGGGGCTGATACTTGAGGGTAAAGCTCACCCAACAGTCAATAGGAGGGGTGAAATGCTGAGACGGGGCTTAAACGAAGCTATTGAGGATAATAGAGTGGAGGGACTTGCGTGGAGCACAACTCCATCAATAATTAACGTAGGCTTTAAGATTAGCCGAGAGGATTTAGAAGTCTCGGACATCGAGAGTTACATTAGGTTTCAGAAGAAGATTAGTGAGAGCCGAAGGATTACGCATTATCTTGAGAAGGCTCTCATAAATAGAGGAATACATCCAATGGGCCCAAGGTTCATTTTATCTACGGCACATACAAGAAGGGATATTGAAGTAACAATAGAAAGGTTTGATGAGGCTGTAAGGGAGCTTAAATCCGAGGGCATATTAGGAACATAAAACTGCTATAGGATGGCAACAAGCATATCACTCACGCTTTTCTGGAAGGCGAGAGATTAATGGGATGGTTATTAGAAGCTCCGCTAGAGCTGGGATCAATATAACCAAGGTTTTTAGACCGTGGTCCCATAGAATGCCTCCGAGCGATATGAAGAGCCTCGCTGCAGCCATTATCATGCCCTCAAATCCATATAGTTTGCCCCTACTCTTTGATGGAACGGACTCCCACCACATGGCTATAAATGGTATTATTGATGCGCCGCCTATCCCCCCTCCCTCCAAGCCCCCAATACCTATTCCCAGAATGCTAGCTAACATCAGGTACTCGAATGAGGGGGCGAACGCTAACGTAATTAGTCCGATGCAGTAAAATGCGTTGAATAGAATGAAGGTCTTCTTCCTCCCAAACTTGTCCGCAAGCTTACCCACTGGAAACTGTGTGAGTAGCCCGCATATGGTTGATATTGCCGTTAATGTGCCGAACATAATGGCTGTTGCGCCCTTGACGTTAACGATCCATATTGGAGCGAATGTCATCGCTAGATTTAGTGAACCACCACGGAAAAACCTAACTATAAACCAATATTTGAGGTGAAACTCAGTCTTAATTAACTTCCAATACTCCTTGAATAAATTGCGGAGGCCACTACTCTTCTCAAAATCATTTGAAATGAAGAAATCATCGAGCCCTTTATACAATATGAAGGAAGTTACTAGGAGCAGAGCGAGACAAATGTAGTATAGGGGTCGAATGCCATTTACATTTATTCCGCCGAAATACGTGACGATTGAGGCTGCTATGGGTGAGGCTAAGATCATGCTTACGCCCCATAGTATCCTTGAGAAGCCCATGAGCGTGGCTCTCTTTTGGGGTGCTGTGAAGGTGATGAGAACCATGTCTGCGAAGGCTATTTGCCTAAAAAGCATGATGCATATGGCAAATGCGGGTATAAGCATACGCCACTCATTCGCTATAATGAAGAGGAATATGGCAATCATATCACAAACTAAGCCCAGAAGCATAACCTTCTTCATAAAGTGTTTCTCAATCATCCTCCCAAGGAGAGGTGAACAAAGGAACAATACAAGAGCGTTAATTAGGGAGATTAGACCTATATCGGTCCCACTAGCACCCAAAGCTTGAGCAAAAAGCACATTATATTGAATCAAGATTTGTGTAACGAAGCTATATATACTCTGCGTTAATATCACGATCTTGATCCTCCTCTCGATCCCCTTCAACATCAGCCCCTTTTCCACCCCACTAACGCATTTTACCTTATCGTTCCAGTGGCCGAATTTATTCTCTTAAACTTCCAACATTGTAAGATAAGCTTTTTGTATCCCCAAATGTTTCTTCCTCCCACAACAATCCCTTCTTTAGCACAACTTAATTCGATTGGGTTAAGCCTATCTGTTAAACTGAGAAAAACAGCACAAATGAAGAGGTTATCATTATGATACTTAAGATGCTTATGCAAAAAACGTATACTTATTCTAAATTTTAAGCAAATTCTGAGGCTTATACTAAAATTTAGTCAAATTTTAGTATAAAAAAGAAGAAAGTGATAGGTAAAGGAAGGTTAGTATATGTTGTTAGCTTGGCCATGAAGGTTTCGGGTAAATTATATCCGCCGATTTAGCCTTTAAGGGCCAGATGACATCCATTATGGGTCTATACTGCCACTGTTCTATAATTCCTCCTCCCAACTCGGTCTCTGGGGAATATCCAGGCCGGAAACGCATTTTACCCAGTATGGTGTTAAAATATTCTGTTCTAAGAGTCTCCATTATTTTCTCCTTATCAAGACCAACTTTTTGGACCGCTTCAAAGAGACACTGTAAACCAGCGTAGAATGTTGCTGATGGAGGATATGGGTAGCCATATTCATTGCGGTATATCGCGCGAGATCGCTCCTTATGCTCTTCAGCCCACTGTTTTAAAAAATCATTTTCAGTGTAAGATGCGGATGGCCCTATATAAAGCATTATCCCTTTAATCTGATCTAATGTAAAACCAAGGGGACCAAAAGCCATTCCTGGAGTCTCTACTCCTGATGGACCAAGCAACAAGAATTTTGGATTATACCTCATTGCCATAGCATCTCTCACGAAGAAGGCACCCTCATAACCACATAAAATAACTGTCTCCACATTTGCCTCCATTAATTTCGATATTAATGGTTTAAACTCTGTAGTCATGAACGGATAGCTCTCATACATGGTTATACTGAACCCTTTGAGTGAGAGACTACCAACAATTGCTGCCGCATGCTCTATACCGTGTTGATCTAAATGATAGAGTATCCCAATGTTACCAAGAGGGCCATACCTATCCCTCACATATTCAAGGAGCCCGCATACCGCTTCACCGACTTCAGAGGGGGAGGCAAGGGTTTGGAAGAGGTATTTAAGTTCACCCCTCTTCATTTTTTCCGCTCCTGCCTGCGAGCCATAAGTGAGAGCTATTACTGGGTAATGGTATTTCTCATAAAGCGATGAAGCAGCATAGATGAAGCCCGTGGTACATGGTGCAAAAATTAAATCAACTTTGTCTATAAGTATAAGCTTCTCAGTCAACATAAGCATCTTATGAATGTCACTCTCATCATCATACTCTATGTAAGTTATTGGGAGCTTCTTGCCATACTCAGGGATATAAAGCCCTCCTTTAGCATTATAATCCTCAATAATCCACTTATAATGACTATGCCACATCATCACCTGGGCAGAAATAGGCCCGGACAAAGACTGAGCTATTCCAATAGTTATTTTCTCTTTGGCTGGTAAAGCGGCTATTCGCTGAGTAGGCAAATAATACAAGAAGTAGTAAAGCATTCCTACTACAGCCGCAATAACCACAACAGCAACAATTACTATTGCCTGCAGTCTACTAATAGATCTTTCATTCAAATATAACATAATATCCCTCAATACTAGTGTAGTCTCGATATTTATTTAAGCCTTTTTTATGTTCTATACACCTTCATTAGGCTGAGATACCATAAATCTAATGTATAGGCTAGTAAAATATGCCTAAGTCAGGCCATGATAAAATAATTGTCAAGAGGGGAAGTTTAAGGAGCTTCTAAATGGGTTAACGAGTTGCAAATAATGAATCCCGCATCCCATGCTAATTCTAACAGTCTCCAGTTAGAATTAGCATCAATAATAAATTAGTCAAGATCTTTAGGATAAGGTGGCTTTAAAGCTTAGGCTTAAGAATAACATATATGGATAGGTCATCATAATAATATTCTA
>Ga0209080_1000114_pt1 | contig 61477 bp, 66 predicted proteins | sample JNZ110809AmetaG_FD_184123 | JGI IMG/M metagenome (GOLD analysis project Ga0209080, IMG submission 184123) | Hot spring microbial communities from Jinze hot spring, China to study Microbial Dark Matter (Phase II) - JNZ 110809A (SPAdes) (version 3) ...
AGTTTAATGTTAATTGGGGCTTTAGAAGTGAGAATTATTTGAGAATATTGAAGAAAATTTAATGTATTCTCTATTTTAGATTTTAGAAGTCTTAAAATGGGGAGAGGTGACCAATATGAGAAAGGGGTTGATTTCAAGAGAAAATGTTGTTCTAGTAGTTATTGATGTTCAGGAAAAACTTTTCCCTCTGATCTCGGGAAAAGAAAAGGTTCTTGAAAATATTCAAAGATTGATACGGTTTGCTAGGATAATTAATGTTCCGATAATTTTAACTGAGCAATACCCGAAGGGATTGGGTTCGACAATACGGGAAATCAAGGATTTGATTCCGGACGTTACAGTGATTGAGAAGATTGAGTTTAGCTGTTTTGGCTCAGATAGATTTAGAGAGGTTATTAAGGGACTTAACGCTGATTCACTTATAATTGTTGGCATAGAGACGCATATATGCGTTATGCAGACAGCTATAGAGGGTGTTGAAGAGGGTTTTAGAGTTTGCGTTGTTAGTGACGCAACCTCCTCAAGGAATGTGGAGGATAAGGAGATCGCACTTGAGAGGATGAAAGAAAGCGGTGTTATAGTGGCTTCAAGCGAAATGCTTATCTATGAGGTTCTCAGAAGGGCTGGAACTAAAGAGTTTAAGGAAGCGCTCAAGCTAATAAAATCCTAAGGGCTTCTCTTCTATCCTCGCACATAATTTTCATGTTTCCACTCACCTTACCGATACCGCCGCATTCACTCATTTTTAAGAAAATTTAAATCGTGTCTCCTCCATACTCACTATTATTGATTTTGAGAGGATGGTAAGATGAGTTTCATCTTTAATGAAGGCTTTATTATGGAACTAAACTATGATGAAGCATATAATTTGATTATCGCTCATGAAGTAAAGAACTTAAGCGGGGTTTTTGACGTTGTCCAAAAGATGATGTGTATTCAACCGCACCCGGACGATACGGATGTTGCTGCTGGAGGTTTAGTGGCAAAGCTTGCCGAACGTGGATGCGAAATCACGTATGTAACGATGACCGACGGCTGCATGGGCACATTAGATCAGAAAATATATCCTGAAATGCTTGCATCGATTAGGGTTTCGGAGGAGGAAGAGTCCGCGAAGATTTTGGGCGTAAAGAAACTCATATGGCTGAACTGCAAAGACTCGGAGCTTAGACCAACTATCGAGACTAGAAGTAGGCTTATAACCTTAATAAGGGAATTTCAACCCCACCTCATCCTAACCGTTGACCCATGGTTGACTTATGAGGCTCACCCCGATCACATAGCGACAGGGATACTTGCCGCTGAAGCAATGCTCTTTGCAGGTTTCCCCCATGTTAATCCACGGGATATTAGGGCTGGGCTTAAACCGCATATAACACCATTTATAGCGTTTTATTGGACAAGAAAGCCAAACGTTTACGTAGATATAACTAATTACATTGACGTAAAGTTTAAGGCTATATCAGCGCATAAGAGCCAGTTTCCACCTGAAAGATTCCGGGAAATAGAGAACCCGCTTAAAACGTATTCTAGACTTATGGGTAAAAAAATTAGAGTAATGTATGCTGAAGCATTTAAGGTTTTATCCATTAGACATCTACATTGCTGCCCCTACGCCGAGGATGTATGATGTACGCTGAGTAAAAATCAAATTTTAGCATCTGGGGGCACGAATCTTCTCAACTTTTGAAGCATATTTAATCGCTCCATATCACCTAACCTAGCTTTCTCAACCGCTTCCCTCAATATTCTTATCGACTCATCCATCGCCCTTACGTTAACCGGGTATGGAACCCCATCTTTTCCACCATAAGCAAAAGAATATTTAACCGGGTCTCTCCAGCTTGGTTTATCACCATATATTATCTCAGCTACCAACGCTAGACCCCTAACGGTTGATGGCCCTATCCCTTTAATGCCAAGTAGCTCTTCATAATTCTTGGGCTGTATTTCATACGCTCTTTTCAAAGCCTTCCAGTTTACTGTTAACGGCATCTTAAGAAAATCTGCAACATAATTGTTCCACTCTTTGGCGGATATGCTCGGTATCCACTCTTGGAGTGATCTCTGATATTTGGGTCTTATCATCTCAAACATTCTGGCAACCTTCTCGGTTCTCTCCTTAGCTATGTCGACTGACGTTTTCCGGCAATTCTCGCTTTCCTTAGCGGTCATATCTAAGACTATTGGGCGCTTTACGTCGCCAACTATAGCCTTATGCGGCTCAACAACAAAGCTTTCCACCTGATCTGAGAGCCAATGGTATCTTCGAGCCGTCCTATCGTTTATGTTCATGCCCTGCTGTATTACGGCCCATTTACCATCCTCGGTGATGAAGAATGCATGGTGATATAGTGGATAACCTGCCTGTATCGCTGTATTATCGACTTTTGCGCTCATTCTGCTAGCATACTGCAAGCTCTCTATCCTTTTAGTTGAAAGATTGAACGCCTCCCCGATTTCAACTATTTCTGAAAGAGTTTCTCTCGAAGCTTTTCCTTTACCACCGCAGACAGCTATACCTAGATCCCCCTCTCTTAGCGCAGTTTTAAGCACCCCTGTAACAACCGTTGTTACGCCTGAAGAATGCCAATCATAGCCTAAGACGCAGCCGAAAGCCTGAAACCAGTATGGATCTGAAACTCTTTGGAGAAAAGTATCCCGTCCATATTCATCAACAATTATAGTAACTATTTCTTTGGCTAACTTTATCATTCGCTCAACTAGCCACCGAGGAGCCTTACCATCATGAAGCGGCAGCTCGGTAAAACCTGTCCTCCTCAACTATATCACTAGATGACAATAATTTTATCTGAAGAATATATTTGCGGGGCAAACTTAAATAATTATTAGTTTCATTTCCTTAGGAGTTTTCCCTCCCGATCTATTTCACCGCGTTTAATTCTCGTCGTCGATATTGGGACATTATCCTCTGCGGGAACCATTTCTATAGCTATTATCTCTAACGGTTTAAGACCATTCTTCACCCTTATAGCGTTTATCTCTCTAGCTCTGGGCTCCGTCTCCCTACTAACCGCGATAGCCTCTATCTCAGCGCTCGTCGCGGCGGGTCCATATGGATCAGATAATGGAATTATTTTTGCCCGCTCAGAAACGCCCAGTTCCCTAAGGAATTTCATGATCTCTTCAGCTCTACTCTCGTAAGGCGCGATCTCATGATTTTTGCGCAGTTTTTTAGCAAACTCGTCTGTACAGAGCCCTATCCAGACATTTTCGCCATATTTAAATGCTGTTGTAAGCAAGGCTTTATGCCCTTTATGGAGTTCATCGAATGTTCCGCCCACCGCAACGACTTTAAACATTATTTCCTTTCCCCGCTTCCTTTTTCTCTGGCGCCTGTGCAGGAGCCTTTATAGGGTTTAGTGATGGGAATGCCTGGAAGCAAACCCTTAGTATTGGTGGTCCAAGGACTATGAGGAAAGGTATTTCAGTCGCAAATGTCCACACTAACCATATTAATGCTGCATAAAATGGTAGCTGAAAACCTCCTCCGACCGCCGGCGGCAAAATAAATATTTGACTATAAGCCCAAACAACGAAGCCTATTATTATGCTCCCAACACCTAAACCAGTTATCGATGCTATGCCATAGCTTCTCCACTGAGGCCACAGATAACCTATAGCTATCATTAATATATAACTCGCTGCCAGAAGCCCCACAAACAGTATTGTGGCGTTAAGCGAGACGTAGATCAGGAGAATATATCCTAAGACTGGAAGAGCGGCTAGGAAGACTATGCTTGTTATGATTAAAGCTTTAGCCCAATCTACGCTCCTTCTAGAAATACATCCTATCAAGTAAAAGCCGATGAAGTTTGATGTAACCCCGGCTGAAAGGCTGAGTAATGGGTCTCCATGTATCGCCATATCGCTTAAAAATATTCCTATAGCTGCACCTAAACCACCAACAAACGGTCCAAAAAGAACAGCGAAAACGGCTGGTATGACGACAGATGGCCAAAATCTAACTATCCCGACGCCCGGCGTAGTTATCGGCGCTAGGGAATAAATCATGTAGCCGACAGCCCCATAAAGGACGCCGCACACGGCACTTGCGACAACATTAATCGCCTTCATGGCGATCCGATCTCTCAGCATTTTGCGATGATGATATTCCATTTATAGAGATAAGATTTTTGTATGAAGTGTTTAAACATGTTCTAACCTAACAATCGGTCTAAACAGGGTTTAGAGGGGAGATCAGCCCAAAAGTTTTTATCTTTGGATTTTTAAGCAGGCAGATAGACTGCGTTCGAGGCTGAGCTATGATAGTGGGTTTGGATGTAGGCGCTAGCTTCGCTAAAGCAATTCTCGTGGACGAGAACCTGAAGATTGTTGAGAAGCAGGTTTTGCCAGTGGAAGACCTGAAGACGGCAGCTTTAAGGACTCTGATATCTTTCATTGAGAGGATTAGCGGAGAACTTAAAAACAGTATAGAAGTTGTGGCGGCTTCAGGCGGCGGCTCGAGGTTTATTGGAGGGGAAGCCTATGGTTTGCCGGTTAAGCGGATAGATGAGATATCGGCTATAGGGTTGGGGGGTTTGCTGCTGGCTGGTAAAAGTGAGGGTTTAGTTGTCAGCGCTGGAACTGGGACAGCGATCGTTGCCGCGTATAATGGTGGAAGAATTGTCAAGCATATTGGTGGGACTGGTGTTGGCGGGGGTACAATAATAGGTCTTTCACGGAGGCTTCTAGGTTTATCTAGGTTTAAAGACCTGGAAAATATGGCTTTAAAAGGTGATGCCAGAAAAGTGGATTTAACTGTTAGCGATATAGTCGGTGGGCCAATAGGCATAGTTCCAGCCGATGCGACCGCCTCAAACTTAGGGAAATTGACATGTGAGTCTAGAGCCGAGGATATAGCTGCAGGAATTTTCAACATGGTTTCGCAGACAATCGGGGTTTTAGCGGCCATGGCTGCTAAAGCATGCAATCTAGAGGGTAGCATTATCCTCGTGGGTATGCTTCCGAAAAGCAAAATGATATCTGAGATAGTATGTGAAACCATTAGAATGTTTGGCGCGGAGGCAATCGTGCCCGACAACTGTGAGTATGCGGGCGCGCTGGGAGCCGCTGCAATCGTCCAGCAATTGTCTAAATAACCTTCGCTTCACCGGAGGGAAAGCTAGGAGTAAAGTTTAAAAGTTCAGTTTACACTGAATACTTCAATGCTTGATTAGAAATGGAGGATTCACCTTTTGTCCATTAACACGCTGCTTGAAAGGAAGACGCAGGTGCTTATTGAGCTAAGGAACTATAAGGTTCTGGAGAAAGAGGAGACTAAAGATGGCGTGCTAACTATAGTTGAAGACGTTGAGGGGAAGAAGATACTCATCTGGACAACTTCAATAGCGGACGCCATTGGCGTTAAACATATTAATCAGATGACGAAATACATGAGCTCGAAAAATATTGAAAGCGGGATAATAGTTAGCGAAAAATACACACAGTCAGCTAAATCCTTAGCTCGAAAAAACAATATTGAGTTGATCCCGCAGGATTTCCCGTCATTTAACATATTCAAGCATTATCTAGTTCCAAAACATGAGGTTCTTTCACCAGAGGAGAGAAAGGCTGTCCTTGAGAAATATCGTGTTGAACCATATAAGCTGCCGCGTATAAAAACATCAGATCCAATTATAAGAGTTATTGGGGCTAAGCCCGGCGATATAGTGAAGATAACTAGGCGTAGCCCAACGGCCGGTGAAAGCGTCTATTACCGCTATGTAGTTGAAGGTTAAATTACAGGTTTTAAAATTCTCTGAAAGGCCTTTTTTCTTCCTCTACCCAGCCCCTGCACTTTTACACGTCGAAGGTCATTTACCTAGTTAAAAAATAAGGGGAGGCTAAGGATGTTGAGGGGGTCTAAAGAAGTATCTGGGCCATTGAGGCCATGTTGATGGTATATCTACATTGAAGTCGACTTCTAAGATCATGCCTAACTTTATGTCCTCAGGTTTTACTCCCTGAATTATCCCAGGCAGTCGAACCCCTTCCTCAAGCTCGATTATCCCGAATACATATGGAGCCAGATGCTGAAATCTCTCTGGAGCGACATGAATAACCGTGTATGTGATAAGCTTGCCTTTGCCTTTCAGCTGGATCCAACTTAAGTTGGTTGAGAGGCAGTTTGGGCATAATGGTCTGGGCGGAACAAGGATTTTTCCGCATTTATTGCATTTAACGCCCATAATCTTTCTCTCACCTATAAATTTGTAGAACTGCTCAACTGTGAATGGCGCGTCTTTACTCATAGTTTCACCCCCTACGATAAATGTGAACTATACAGGTTGCCCCGCTTCCGCCTAGATTATGAGTTAAACCGATCTCGCAGCCATTCACCTGCCTCTTATCCGCTTGACCCGTCAGCTGCAAATAGATTTCGTATAGTTGGGCTACACCGGTAGCGCCGACGGGGTGACCCTTAGCCTTAAGTCCACCACTAGTGTTAACAGGCAGGGCACCGTCCAGCGTTGGCGCCCCATCCTCAATAAACTTTCCGCCCTCTCCAGGCTTACAGAAGCCTAGATCCTCATAGGCCATTATTTCAGCTATTGTGAAGCAGTCATGGACCTCCGCGACATCGATGTCCTTTGGGCTTAAACCAGCCATATCGTAAGCTTCCTTAGCAGCTATTTTAGTGGATTTAAGGCTTGTTAAATCATCCCTCTCATACAGCCCTATAGCGTCCGTTCCATGCCCTGAGCCAATTATATAAACCGGTGTATCCGTGTATTTCCTAGCGACCTCCACACTCGTCAAAATGGCGCAGCTAGCCCCATCTGAAATCAGGGAGCAGTCGAAGATCTTTAGTGGCTTGGCGATAACCCTTGAGCCTAAAACCTGCTCAACGGTTACCTCTCTCTGCATGTGAGCTTTAGGGTTTAATGCGCCATTATGGTGGTTTTTGACGGCGACGAGCGCCATTTGCTCCTCAGTCGTCCCATATTTATGCATGTGAGCAGTCGCCATAAGCGCGAAAAGCCCTGGGAAAGTTGCTCCATTCCACTGTTCAAATGGAAAATCTGAAGCCATCGCTAAATACTCCGTTGCCTCGGCAGTCGTCCTATTCGTCATCTTCTCAAAGCCGCCCACAATCACGACATCATATAGGCCGGAAAGTATTGCGAATAGCCCATGTCTTATCGCTGCGCCGGATGAAGCGCAGGCAACCTCAACCCTGGACGCTGGAACAGGCAGTATACCCGCCCAATCAGACATTATTGGGGCTAGGTGGCATTGATGCTCGAAGGATTCGTTCATACTGCCCACTATAAGACCCTTAACATCCTTTTTTGGGTCAAGGTTTGGGCACCTTTCAAAAGCCTCCAGGACGGCTTCCGCAAACAGCTCTCTGCTGGAGAAACCATCCCTCTTACCGAATTTGGATAAGCCAGCTGAAACGACGGCGGCTAAAGGTTTACCCTTCAATTCACCCACACCCCAAGCTAGAAATGGGGCAAAGTAAATGTTTAATGCTCTAGAAATATATATTGTTAGCGTAAATCTGCTCTTCAGCACGCTGAGAATTTTGAAGTGAGGAGGACTGTTAGCGCCGCCTTCCGGCGCTTAATTTATTCTCCCTGAGCGCGTTTATGATCTCCTCAGATCTCCTTATGCCTAGCTGCGTTATCCTATATTCTCCTTCAGAAACCTTTTCTACTAATCCGCCTTCAATAAGCTTTGGGATATCATTGCTAATGGTTTTCTTCGCTTTCCCAGTCGACTTTGACAGATCATTTATGGATAACGTGTCTTTCCGAAGCTTACCGATCTTATTGCCAATATATGCGCCTAGCAAAGCTAGGCAGATTGCGTTTTTAGCGGATAAATTAATCGCCGGGTTTACTATGGGAATTTCGTCAGTTATCTCCAGAATACCAACAACACTATTTATTATGCCCGCTAGGTTAGGTGTGTAGATTATTTTCTGAGCTGCCCCGATGGCTGGACATATCTGCGATAAAAACCTCAATATGGATTCGAAGACTTGACCTGCTTCCCCCTCAAAATCCGCCTTTACTTCACCGTACTCTAAATGAACCTTAACTAGATTCCTCTCACCCAACCCTATTCTTTTCCTCCAACCTAATCTTTGGCAATATCTCATCTAAAAAGTATTTTATTCCTAGAGTCGTCACCCTATACTCTCCGCGCCCAACCCTTTCCACCAACCCCATATCCGTTAGCTCGCTCAAGCGAGCCGCAACAGTGCCGCTTTTACCGCCAGTCAAAGCCATTATCTCAGATGTTGAAAGAGAGTCTTTCTCTAATCGGCTGGTTTTATAGCCAATATAAGCCTTAATAAGATTAAGCATAATTATATTTCTGTCTCCGCCTAGCTTTTCACGCGGGATAACCACCACTGGTCCCTCAGGTGTAAACGCTATTAAGTTTTTTACGCTTGCCAGAAGGCTCTCTAAATCTACTGTTAGAGTCAGCTGGGATGCAAGGTCATATGTCGGCAAAACCTTACTCATAAAGTTGAAGAGAGCCCTCATAACGTCATCTGGTTTTCCAGAGAACTTTACCTCAACATCCCTATACTTTATGGTTAGCTCCAAATTCTCATTTTCACCGCCCATGGTGATTCACGAACCCTTCAAAAATGCCTGATGTATCATTATTACTTTTTCTCCCTTCTTATTAAAAGATTTTGTCGGTGGACAAAAATATATTGCTGAATCATAACTAACTTTATTTGGTCGATAGCTATTTAGGGGATGGGAGCGTTGTCTAAGGTTCTTCCCAGACGCTTGAGCTTCTCGAAAATATGCGATATCCTGGTAGCTTACTTAAATGCTGGGGCGGATAAGGAATATGTTGGCGTGAGCGAAGTAGCGGATAAGTCGAGCGTAACGCTGCATAATATTAGCCGTAACAATAGCTTCCTTAAGAGCTGGGGCTTCATAGAGGAGAGTGAAAAGGAGCAGGGCAAATATAGGCTGACTCGCGAGGCTGCGGAGTTTGCTTACGCTTACCGCATAGATCCCGACAGCGATTTAACCAAACAGCTGCTAAGAAGCATTCTATCTAAGGATGATTTTCTCCCAAAGTTTGTGGAGCGTATAAAAAACGAGAATATGAGTAGAGATGATGTGCTTGTGGAGCTGCCAAGGGTTATCGGCGACTTAAGGGCTGATAAAGTTGGTCTTAACGCTTTTCTCGACTTAATCGCCTACGCCTTTCAAATAGACTGGCTGTATACGCCTATAAAACCATCTCAGCCGAAAAAAGTTGCCGCGCCCGGAGAAGTCAAGATCGCCAGGCAGATTGCAAAGAAGGCTAGGGGGAAAATCTCAACACCTATCGGGATTGCTGCTGAACCCAGAGCGAACATATCGATAAATTTAACCATAACCCCGGAAATAACGCCCAACATGTTAAAAGAGTACATTAAAGCTATGCTCAAAGCATATGACGAGTATTTCCAAGAGAAAACTGAAAATGAACCTAACGATTTTTCCTGATCTTAGGAAGGACTTCCTCCTCGATCCAGCGCTCACCTTTTGGGCTTAAAGCCCATTCAGGCCTTCCCGGAGATGGTTTAAATACTAAGCCACGCTTAGCCATCTCATTTATCCTGGAGGAAACCTGTAGATTTATTCCGGAGCGCTCTAAGAGACATCTAATGTTCGAAGGCTTATTACACCTGTTTTCTGAAAAGTATAAAATTAAAGCGATGGCTTCATACTGCGTGATCGCTTTAATATCATCTAGGACTAAAATTGGTCCATCCTCCGTGATCTTAACTACATCGTTAAAATTTTTACCCCTATTCCGTGAGAACATAACTGAAACCATATGCTCAACTTCATTAACGAAATCCTCGGGGAGGGATCTCATAATTTCAATTAACTCGTTGGCAGTAGAACCTTCAATCACTATCTTACCGAAAGATGTATTGATTTCAGCCCGAACCTTCCCCAATAAATAACCCACTTCCTTAAATTCACTTTACTGTTTAAGGCTACATTTTAATCTGTCCCCGCAACCATAAAAACTTTAATTATTCCTTGATTCTTTCAAGCTCCTCTAATATTTTCTCCCTAAGCATTCTGTTAACTGCTTCTGGTTTAACTCTGCCTCTTAAATCCCTCATTATAATGCCCATTAAAGCGCCAAGCGCCCCCATCCCCCTCTCCGCCACCAAATTCCTGTTCTTCTCAAGATATTCCCCTACCAGTCTTTTGAGATCATCTTCCGAGATCATTGTTAATCCAAGTTCCCTTATAGCGTCAACTGGCGTAGCGCCCTCATGCTTCGCCAGCCACCTCACTATATCTGGAATGGATTCCTTCGAAGTCTTCTCGGAGCCCACTAGCTTAAACATTTCGATTATCTGATCATCCGATATAACGTCGAGATTCACTCCCTCCCGCCTCAAAGCTTTAAATGTTTCCGTTAATGTCGCAGCTACAACGGTGGGCGCGACACCGGTTTCTTTAACTATTGTCTCAAAAAGGTCAATGTAGTCCGAGTCAGAGAGCTGCCTAGCCAACTTCTCATTTATCCTATAGCTGTCCATCAACCTCTTAACAGTTTCTTCCGGGGGCTCTGGCAGGGACCTCCTCAACCTCTCCAAATAATCTTCGGTGATCTTCACAGGGGGCACGTCTGTTTCCGGATACATTCTCGCGGCTCCGGGTCTAGGCCTCATATATCTCGTTGTTCCATCAGGATTAGCTGCACGCGTCTCCTCCGGTACACCTCTCAATGCCTCGCGGGCTCTCTCCAGAACAGCTTTAAGAGCGTCCGTAGCGTTCTCAATCTTATCTGCAACTAGAACAACAGCGTCCTCCTCGGAGGCGCCTACCCGCCGCCTTAACTCACGTATCTCCTCGTCTGAAACACCATAGGACCGCAACTCGTCAGTGTGGAGTATACCTCCCACCCTGCCCCAAAACTTTGCCCTATCAGAGAGCTCGCCGCCGAACCTTAAGCCCGGTATAAGCTCAAAGCTAAGTAAACCTGAAAACTTGGGTAATTTAACAGCAAACACCTTTGCTCCTTGGCTTATAGCTCTTTGCAGCACCCTGCACTCGGTGCTCTTAAAGACTTCGGTTACTTCGAAGAATTCCTCCCTCAAATCCTCGTCCTTAAGCCCCCGCCTCCTTAATTCATCGCGGATTTTTAGGAGGTTCAGTTGACGCTGCACTTCATACTCAATAACCTTGGAGATTAATTCGAGCTCCTGAACGCCCTTTATCTCAACTAGGGCTCCTCCCTCAATGGATATATTTAGATCCTGTCTTATCGTTCCAATGCCGCGTTTAACCCTCCTCGTAGCCCTCAATATCCTGCCTATCGCAAGCGCAACCCTCTCAGCCTCCTCTGGCGTGCTTATAACTGGACCAGTTGTAACCTCAACGAGGGGTATGCCCAACCTATCAATCCTGTATCGCACCAGAAGACCCTCTTCACCCATCTTCCTTGCAGCGTCTTCTTCGAGACTTACGTGCTGTATTGGTATTATCTTGTTATCGACCTTTATCGAGCCATTTAATGCGACAACGCATGTCCTCTGGAAGCCCGTTGTATTTGATCCATCTATGACGATTTTACGCATAACATAAATCTCATCTACAGGCTTAGCGTTCATCATTAGCGCGATTATTAAGGCTATTTCCAGAGCTTCGCGATTAAGCTCATGAGGCGGCTCCTCATCCATCTCAACGAGGCAAGATGTTCTACTATCAGCCTCATAAATTATCTTCACACCCTTCTGGAACTCGAAATAGGCTGCCGGATCTATTTGACCGAGCTCGCTTTGAGTTGGCCTTAGCCTTCGAATGAACAGTATCTCGGGTTCTCCCTTAAATAGCTGAGGGGGACACTTACAGAATAGCTTCTCACGCGTTGCGAGCTGCTGATGGCATTCTAAACCAACTTTAAGCCCCAGCTCTTCATAATCTATATTCACTTCCTAAACCACTCCTTTAAGGCTTAATCACAATTCTAAATTTTTGGGATTTCTACGGGCTCAACTGTTCTCTCAGAAAATTCGTTTGCGATATTTGTCAACATAAGCCTTTTTACTTCCTCTAGGTCTTTTGTCTGTGCTAAGCACCACATCATTTTAACTAAGGCGGTTTCAGCAAGCATATCTGCCAGCGGGATTACCCCCATAGCTAGGAGATCTCTACCATTAGAGTAGACGTTCATGTTCACCCGCCCCCATATGCACTGTGAAGTCATAGCGACAACAACTCCACTCTCAATGGCTCTCTTAATCGCCGGAAAACATTCTCTGCGGACATGCCCTAATCCCGTCCCCTCAAAAATTATCCCCCTATAGCCTTCTGAAACATGCCAATCAATAATCTTGGGGTCCATGCCTGGATAAAATTTTATTAGCGCAACCCTCTCATCAAAGTTTGGCTTCAATATAAGGCTGCGGCCGGGGTCTCTGGGCAGATAATTCTCCACAAGCATGTAAATGTTATTAGCGATAACTTTAGCCAGAGGCTTAGCATTTACCGTCTTAAAGGCATCTCTACGGCTGGTGTGACACTTTCTTACTTTTGTCCCTCTATGTAAAACTATAGCTTCATCTGACGGTGTCTCATGCATGGCGACAGCCACCTCGGCGAATGGCGCTCTTGAGGCGGCTGAAACCGCACCTATGAGATTGAGGGCTGCGTCGGAGCTGGGTCTATCCTCAGACCTTTGAGCACCAACCAATATGACCGGGACCGGAAGATTCTGTAGAGCGAAGCTTAGAGCCGCAGCCGAATAACCCATCGTATCAGTCCCATGGGTTATCACGACGCCTTGAACACCTTTAGCTATATATTTGGCGACAGCTTCAGCCATAGCTGACCAATGCTTCGGAGTTAGATCCTCACTAAAGGTGCTGAAGAGTATTTCTGCGTCAATGACAGCTATTTCCGACAGTTCTGGAACAATACTGTAAAGATCGCTTGCTGATATAACTGGTCTAACCGCACCAGTCCTATAATCAACGCGGCTAGCTATCGTTCCACCAGTGCTTAAAATCGCGACTCTCGGCAGACCTATTTTCTGCTCGGGTGGCGGTGGAGGGATAAACGCTGGCTTTGCTTCTGAAGAGATTTTTTCTATTTTAGTTTCCGGTGTAACTTCAACTCCAATATTGTAGCCAGACTTAATCTTTATCACGATATGTCGGTCATCACTGTACTCTGATCTGGGTATCAAAATACCTTCAAAGATATCGCTCCCCCTAACTATGCGTATCAAATCCCCGATCTCGACACCAGATTCTAGTAGAATCTTTAGAGCTAGTCCTTTATATCCTATAAGCCTCTCACCCATCATCTGTTACCTCAAGTTAAGCGTGAAACACAGCTAAAAAAGTAGTTAGTGGAAGGATTAAAAGACCGCGCTTAACTCAGAGTATTCTGCTTTATCTATTTCTAAAGCTCTAAAGTATTTTGTAGACTCTGTCGCCTTCCCTAACCCTCTGGTTGACTTTAAGCCCTATACTCTGCCCACCATATGCAACATTCACATTTTTATGCTCTATTTGCATTGATTCAACAGTTTGCTCAAAATTTGTCGTCGTACCCCTTATGAGAATTCTATCGCCAACAGATAAAGTATCGGTTAAATTAACTACGGCAACACCTATCTTGGTAAAGTAGTGAGTCACTTTACCAACTTCTTTTAACTCTGGTTCAGACATGTTTTCACCCGCTGATAAAAATAAGTAGATTAATATCCTTAAATGATTTGCGATGTCTTTATTTTACGTCCCAATATTTTTGTCAGCATACCATAAATAAGAGCTGAGGATTTTAGAGAACGTATCATTTTGAAATGTTTGTTATGAAATCTCCTCAAGATCCTTTAAGCTTAGCCCAAGCTCCTTCGCCCTCTTAATAAGCTCCTCTAGCTCCGTCTTTAACTTCTTTTTCTCTTCCTCTTTCGATACGAATATTGTGAGGGTTTCTAAAGGTCTTATCTCCATAATTTCTATCGTCGCCGAAAGCGGCTTAAACTCCCCCTTCGGTCCGGTCTCATAGTTTATTGTGAGCCTTGCCGGCTTATCCGTGGCGTTACGCTTATTTATTTCCTCGACAAGCTTAGCGGCTAAATCAACCCAAACCTTTTTATTCTCCTCCCTTACTTCGGCTGGAACCCCTGTGTAAAATGTGGAGTAAAACCATCTCTTAGCCCTGAATAATGCGCTTTTGCATGTAGGTGTTATCCTGAACCTTTGAACAGGCATATTTGCCCCCAAATAATATATGTATTAAGGTGAGCATATAAATATATCGAGCATAATATATTAAACACGCAGCAACGATCTTTATTGATATTCTCCTAGATCCACAGCATATTATCCACGTAAATGCTCCGATAATGTATAATTTAAAATATCGCCCCATATTAGAAGCGATTAAGTCGAAAGAAACCTGCATGAGAATAGCGCTGGAAAGGGTCGCATATGGGTCAGAAACTTAAAATGATGTTTGCAATAATAATAGTTGGGTTTACGGGCTTCATTTTAGGTGTGGCGGCTAATCTAGTTTATGCTTACGTTCTCCCAGCGTTGACCGAGATCTTTCCACAGATCTTTACGTCAGAATGGGTTGTTTGGGGCTTAGCTGGAGCATTTTTGGCGATTGCATGCTGCCTTATCTATGCATGCCTGCCATGAAAAGGCTTTAAAGCCACATTGGTGGTGCATTGGTTGGTCGGCTCTCCACTAGAATATAAGGCTTCTGAATGGATAGATTCCTCGGGGAAAACGATTTCACGATGCCTTGTATACGACCAGGTATTTGTGAGAGTTATTGTCGAGAACCCATTGAGAATGCGGTCTACAATAGGTTTAATTAAGGTGGCGATATTCAAGAGCAGTAGACTTCTCCCCGATGCTAGCGTGAAGTGGTCTAAGCATGTTGTGACGCTCCCTCCTCTCTCAAGCGAAAGGATAATTGTGCCATTTAAACCATTATACGAAGCCGAATACTACTATAAGATTTATGTGGAGGATAGAGAAGTATACGCGCAGCCAAAAGGCTCGCCTCCGAGGCTCTACGCATATAGAAGAGAGAGCCGTATAATTATCGATAAAATATCAGGGTTCTCGCGAAACCCAGGTTTCTCTGTAGCTGGCAAGCTCGTTGATGCTCTTACTGGTGAAGGTGTAGGGAGGGCCAGAATAGAAGTATATGATTCTAGAGTCTTTAGAAATGATAAGATGCTCGCCTACGGGATCACGGATGAATCCGGCTCATTCACAATAGGAGGGTTAAGACCATTCAAAGTCGGGAGCCGATTTAAAATCTATTTGAGGTTTAGGGGAGATGATGTTTACAAACCATCTTTCAGTGATCAATTCACAGTTAGCCTGGCTTAACACTGATTTCTTCAGCCAAATATCTCTATAATCGCTTCACTTTAGTGAGGGAAGCAGAAATTTTTATTAGAGGAAAAGATAAAAGTATGTTTTCTCAAGATTTCTATCAATAATTATGATATTTGCGGGCTTGTGATAGTTATGCGGGGAAAATTAACGCTCATAATAGTGACTGCTACCCTTTTCATTGTCTTATGGTACTATTTGCTTGGCGGATCGAAAATCCTCGCTTTCTTGGTGAGCGAGCATTATGCGGCGAGGTTTATTTCAGCCCTAGCCTTATTCACTGGGCTTACAATAGGCTACTTACTCATTTCGCTGCTAATAAAGTCGGCGATGTTGAGGGCTGGCGCTAAAGAAGGCGAAGTAGTTATGATCAATAACGTTATTAAAGCGTGCCTGGTTCTAGCTGGAATACTATCCGTTTTAAGTGATTGGTTTTCGCTTGGAGCTCTCGGCTCAGTCTTCGCGGCTTTCGGAGGAATGTTTCTGGGATGGTCGCTGCAGGCGCCTATAACTGGAATAGCCGGCTGGCTCCTGATTTCGATTATTAGACCCTTCAGCGTTGGCGATAGGGTTCAACTGCCATCCTATGGTCTAGTTGGCGACGTTGTCGCTGTCACCCCACTGTATACAATATTAAATCAGGTAGGTGGGTCGGTTGGAAGCGAAGAGCCAGTGAACAGAACAATTTTAATACCGAACGCTATGCTCTTCGGCACATTGATCATCAATTATACGCCTAAAGAGCAGGAAAAACTCATTGAGATGTTTCGGGAGAGGTTCAGTAAAGGCGAATCTGAATCTGGTCCAGCTTACATACTGGACGAATTTGTCTTGAGGATCACGTTTGACTCCGACTGGGATGAAGCCGAGAGAATATTGCTAAATGCGGCGAAAGAGGTTACTGCGGACATTATAAAGGCAACTGGTCAGGAGCCATATATCCGCGCAGATGTCTCCGACTGGTATGGGGTATTCATGAGACTTAGATTCATGACTATTGCGACAGAGAGACCACGGATAATGTATGAATTAACAAAAAGAATAATTAAGGCAATACAGGAGAGCGATAAAGTGGACATAGCGATACCATACGTATATTCTATGAAGCGCCCCTTCCCGATTCAAGCAGTGAAAGATCCTATTGGACTCATTGGCATAAAAAAGTTAAACCCGGAAGATAACGCTACAACAAAGGATTAAAGAAGCGATGTGAAAGTAAGCGATAAGGAAGCACCTTTAATACAGATCTAAAGGTGCGCCCTTTTCCAGCAAATTATTTAATGCCACTAAAGTGTCTGCAGCCAGTATAATATCTCTTATCCTTACACGTTCATTTCTCGTGTGGCAGAGGTGTAATTCACCCGGCCCGAAAATGGCTACATCGCAACCAGCGTGCTCATGTAGGTTGACTGCATCGGTCCAAGATGGCATATTGGAGAATCTAGCCGTATAACCGACAATGTTTATTGCGTCCCTTAATATTTCAGGCACCTTAGAGCCTATAAAACCATTATAAGCCTCTTTAACAATAATTTCGAGGTTTTCGGAGCGTAAAATTCCCCTAATTTTCGCTAAAATTTCTTCAACCTCAATCTCTGGTTTAAAGATTAGTTCAACCCTTGCTTCACATTCCTCGGGGATCGCGAAGTCCTCTGGGCTGCCACCGCTTATATACTGTACTGAGATAATTGCCTCATCAATACCCATAAGATTCGATACCGCCTTAATGCATTCTTCTATGGCGTTCCTACCCATATGTGGTGTTGCACCGTGAGCTGCAATCCCCCTAGCTTTAACAGTGATCTCTAACCCACCATATTGTATATTCGCTATCGCCATATCGGTTGGCTCCATAACGACCGCCATTTTAGGCTTATATTTCCTACAGAAATCCATTGAGCCTCTACCGTCACCCTCCTCATCGCAAAAGAAAGCAACGCCGAAATTGAGCTCCTTAAAACCAATCCTCTTTAAGGCTAGGAGAATAGCCGCTATGCTCGCCTTAGCGTCGCAAACACCTGTCCCATAAGCGTATTCGCCGTCAAATGTGAATTGGGACAGAAGTCTAAACGTATCCATATGGGTCGCAATAATGAACTCCTTTTCGGGTAAAACTAAGACGTTAGAGCAATCAATAAGGGCTTCATAGCCTAAGGACTCTAGATAACTTAGGATGAAAGATGCCATCTCCCCCTCTCTTCCAGAGTAAGACTCTATTTTAGCCAATCTTTCGAGGAGAGAGATAGCATCCATCGAGAGATTTTTAAGCGCAGACGATAAAAAAGTTATTGTGAAAATTAGGGCTGTGAAGCCTAGTGACATCAACTCTTTTGTCAAGCTATATGTGGAATCTTATAGAGGGCTTGAAGAATACGCGTACACTAATAGGGGAGATGTAAAAGACTATTTCAAGTGGCTGTTTAGAAGGGATCCCGAAGGTTTCCTCATGGTTGAGCTGAATGAGCCTATCGCCTTCATAGCGTGTGACACAAACTGGTTTAGCCACTTTGAGGGCGAGATTTTAGGTGAAATCCATGAGCTCTTCGTTCATCCATGCTATAGGGGAAGGGGAATAGGAAGCCTACTAATTGAGGAAGCAGTTAACTATGCGAGGAGAAAGGGACGGAAGATGATGGGTCTATGGGTTGGAGCAAAAAATATTCCTGCAAAAGAGTTCTACGTGAAGAGAGGCTTCATTGAAACCTTAACCCTTGGAAAATGGACGAGGATGATAAAAAGAATCTGAAACTGACATTCCAGTTTTATTCTACATCGCCTTTAAACTTGCCTACATATAATCGACATTGATGCGTTACTAGACCTGAAGGAAAAAGGTAAGGATCTGGAGAAAATGGTCTTTGAGATACTCTAGGGTTAGAGAAAGCGGGATAAGGCTTCTTTAAACCGAGTTGGGCTTCATTCCTCTATTCTTTTCACCGAAGAGGAACGATATTAAGTCGTCATATCTCGTATAGTCCGGTATTATGATGTCCGCGCCAGCGCCGATAAGTCTCTCCCTCTTTCTCAGGTTTAAACCATGTCTATTAACCTCGTCCGATGCAACTCCAAGCGCTATCGCATCCCTACTTTTCGCGCTCCTAATCTCAACGGGGCCATCCCCCACAACTAGCAGCTCATCTCCGCTCAACTTATTCTCATCTAGAATTCTCTGTATTATCTTTTCTTTCGCATGCTCTTCAGTATGATCAAGCGCCCCATATATTCCACCCTTAAAGTACTGCATTATATTTAGGGCTGAAGCTTCTCTTAAAACATATTCATGATCCGTCCCGCTAGCCAAATACATGATTACGCCACGCCTATGGAGTCCCTCCAGAAAGTCTCTCGCCCCCATAATCATCATTTCATCAGGCTTTATTTCCCCGCTAATTAATGCCTTAATTCTGTCTCCAATATAGGAGAGCATCCTCTCGTTATATATCCGCTTATATTCAAATGGACTTTTAGGCTCCCTACTTATGCCGTATCGGCGCACTGCCTCAGCAAGCCACTCCATCTGCTTTATAGTCAACATGCCAGTAGAGTAGTCGATGTATGCTCGAACCTCTGCCTCTATCTCCGGGGTTGGAGGTCTACTATCACAGATCATCTCAATCATCATCGAAGCCATAACATTTTCCCACCCCTGCCTAATAATGGATATTGTTCCATCAAAATCTATCAACGCATACTTAATTTTACCGAGCCGCAGCTCAACTGTAGGATTAACTATCTCCATCCATAAGCTCACGGCCACTCATCACCCTTAGATATTTCATCAAATTTATCAAGAATCTCTTTCGGGGAGGCTGTTCCAGTAATATTCAATTTCTTGAGAATAACGCTGGCAGCTATGTTGGCTATGATTCCAGCTTCAAGCGGACTTGCCCCGGCGGCTAAACTTGCTCCAATAGCCGATATAAAGGTATCACCGGCCCCTACTGGGTCAATGGGAGGTTTCGTTGGGGCTGCGGGCAAGTGACTATGCCCTTCTTCATCTATTAGGAGAGCTCCTTTCTCGCCTAAAGTTATGTAGACTGGGCGGTTCGCTCTCTTGAAAAGTTCCCTTCCCATAATTACCAGCTCGTCTATCTCAACCTCTGAGGGTTCTCTAAACGGATACAAAGCCTTTACAGCCTCAATCTTATTAGGTTTCAAAACCATGTTCTTAAAGAGCCCTATCCTCTCCCTAGAATTCACAACAAAAACTTTTTCAGGATTTTCACCCGCAAGATCTATGAGAGACTGCCTTACATAATCGCTTATTACCCCATTTTTACTCATCTGATCCTCCACGATTACTGCGTTAACCACGCTAATTAAGTCTTCAATATTATCTATGAGATGCTCCTCAAGATCGCTTGAGATTGGTTTAAGGTTTATGAAGTCGAGCCTAGAATCCTCCTGCTGAGAGTCGAAACCGCATAGGATTGGCTTAATGTAAGATGGTGTAACCCTATCGGGCGATTGGATCATGTACTCGGTTCTCACACCTATGTCTTTCAGCCGCTCAACTAATATCTGACCGCGCCAATCTTCTCCAATAACTGTAACCGCGTAAACGTTCCTTACACCTAGATCCCTCAGATTCCACGATATATTTCCAGAAGCTCCTGGAGAATATATCTCCCTAACTATTGGACGCGTGTAGCGGGGTGTTTCGCGGGAAAGCTCCGACATGGTCATATCAGCATACCAGTAGACGTCGAGGGCAAAGTCCCCGACGACAATGGCGCTTAGATCCTTGAAGGATTCAAGTATCTCTACAAGTCTAGAGCGCTTAAGCCTACCCATCCCGGATTCTCCTGATGAGAGAAACCTCAAGCATCTCGCAGAGGGCATGATAAATAATTGAATGCATCTCCTGCACGCGGCTTGTTTCTGATGCAGGAACCTTTATCGCTATATCAGCTACCTCAGAAAGTCTGCCGCCGCTTTCACCGGTCAACGCTATAACAGTTAATCCTAGGGCTTTAGCTGTCACCGCGGCGTAGAAGACGTTTTCAGCGTTTCCGCTAGTGCTTATGCCGAGTAAAACATCCCCATGTCTCGCAAGAACATATAGTTCCTGAGCGAAAGCCATGTTCCTTGTCGGATTATCGTTCTCAACAGCGCTCGTAAGCGAGTGGTTTGCACCCAAAACTATTGCACGTAGTCCCTCCTCCAAGCTGTCAGCTATAAGCCCGCCCAACGGCAAATCATTAAACATCTTCCTTCTATGAGGAGGGATCGGCCTCTTCATTTTAAACGATTTTAAGAGCTCAGCCGATATATGCAAGGCGTCCGCGAAGCTTCCACCGTTACCGCAGATGAAGAGTGAGCCACCGGTCTCAAAGCATCTGTTTAAGGCTCTATAGGCTTTAATTAAATCCCCCAGTAAATGCCTTAGATGCGGATTTTCCTCCATAAATCTTTTGGCTATATCCTCCACTTCAGGATAGTTTTGAGCGATTTCCTTCAAGTGTAATTCCGGCGAATGTACTAGTGATGCTTTGCTTGGCAGGTTAAATGTTTCCCCACCAATTTTACTTAAAATCAAGTGGTAAAGATTTGGAATGGTCACGACGTGATCTCCTGTCACATGGAAACCAACACCCCCAGTCGATGTAGGTCTCTGAACTATATTTTTTAATGGGCGATAATAGTAGTCTGGGTCATCCTTACTCCTCCGGCGCACATAATCATCTATCGGCTTAAGGTCAAAATTCGCCGCCGTAAAATTTGTAACCCTAAATCCCAGATTTCTAGCGATCGATATCGCTTTGAGAAAGACTTCCGGCCCTATAACAGCTGAGCCGAAGTTTAAGAAGACGCCGTCTTCCAGCTGAGTTACTGTCTCCACGAAGGTTTTGAAGTCTCTTCCGCTCGCCTCACCTAGAACAGCGAAGTTGCATTTGGGGTGCTGATGGATAATGTCCGTCCCCAAAGCTATGTGAACCGTAAATGGTATCCTAAGTTTATAGGCATGGTATAGAACACTGTACTCCTTAAACTTAAATTCCTCATTTTCAGCAATCATTTTCCCAAGCGATTCCCCATATCCTAGACCCTCATGAACGCCACGCTGCACCGCTAAATTTATCAGGCGACCGGTCTCCTCAGCCATCCCAAAAGTTCCATCCTCAATGCTTGTCGCAACATCCTCGCTCGTCTCACCTATTAACGCTATCTCAAAATCATGTATTGTCACGGCGCCATTAGAGGCTATGTGGGTTATAACACCTCTCCTCATAAGATCTATTATGATTAGGGATAAACCCGACTTAATAACGTGAGCGCCCATCATCCATATTACGTGGGCGCCATTTCTGCGCGCTCTAACTATGCTCTCCGCAATTTTATCCAAGTCTAGGTTTCTGAAGGGTTTGGGAGGAGACATTGGATCTATCATGTCTTTAAGCGTGACCAGATTCTTCCTTTGGAGCAACGGATAAGTTTTAATCTTAGTGAAATCCAGCATTTATTAAGCCTCCTTCCCAGCGTCACAATATTTTTAGTTTTTCTTAGGCAAATATTTATTGTTTTGCAGCGGGGGCAATCTTAGGGAGCTATTCATAAGTTTCCGTAAAAAGATAATTGGGAGATTTATTTGAGATATCTTGGTGGGAGGGAAAGTGGAGCCAACTAAGAGAAGTTATCGTTTAAAAATTGAGGGTAGTTCCAGCTTTAAGGAGATGGTGCGGCGGGCTCTTAAACTTGTTAAGGCTGCTGGCTACTATAACTTCCTGAAAACATATATTCGCTGTATAAAGGAGATTGACGGTTTTACGCAGCTAAGGGTTTCCGAGGCAACGATATGGGCGAATAAATACACTGTCGAGAACCCTGTTGACGCCGCCAGCAGGTTTATACAAGAAGCATACTATATGAAGATGCAGGTTGAGATGGAGCATTTGGAGTCTTATCATGAGGGCATGCTTGAACTTAAGTCGTTTGAGAAGCGCATAGAGTTCCTTAAGAAATTGAGGGAAAGGAGTCGAAAACCGGAAATTAAGAGCGCCTGCGATAAACTATTGAAAATGTGGGATGAGAGCCTACTAGTATATTGAAGATTAAATAAATCTTTATCCCTCATTTTCCAATCCAAAATCTCTAGGAATCTAATTTTGGATAGAAGGAGGAGCCATAGTGCGGAAAGACCACTTCTCAGGAAGCCTCAAACTATTTTTATGTGGGAATCGTTCTCTAGGGGATAAAATATTTCTTGAGTTCATGCTGATAGACATGTTTTATGTCCAAAAATGCTTCGGCAGTTCGAAGCGAGTCGATTTATGCTCCGTTCATGGATAGAAAAATGATCTATTTAAAACAAAACGCTATCCGTAATTTCTAGGGTTTAATAGAGCAGATGGATGTTCCCTATATTCACCCTCCTAAGGTATTTTTTAGCCACATTATAGCACTCATAAGCTTGCCTCCTGCTGGTGGTTGGTAGGTCACTCATAATATACTGCGGATAGAACGCGAGCAAGGTATATGGGATGTCTGGATCTATGCTTGCAATAAACTTAGCTATCTCCTCAACCTCTAAGGAATCTACATACCCTGGGACGAGAAGGGTACTTGCAGTTAAAACTGGAACCTCCCGCCTCTCCCCAAAGTACTCTTCACCGATAATTTTGAAGTTTTCGAAGGTAGGCTTATTCGAGGTCCCGCATAAAGCCTTATAGAGGTTCTCGTTCCACGCCTTCAAATCATACTTTACGATGCCGCCGCTTCTAAACGATAGCTCAGCTGCCTCTATAGCAAAACTTTTACTCATGTTTCCGTTTGTTTCCCAGCATATTCTCAATATGCGTTTCTCATCTTCAGCTTTTCTCAGCGCTATCTCGCTAGTTTTAAGCGCATGAGGCATTTGAACCGATGGGTCTCCGCCAAAAAAGCATATGCATGAAACCCTACGGTTAACTTTGTCAGCCAGCTCCTCGCAGCTTAAATAGGGACTTAGTTTTTGAGACAAGCTCCTATAGTGCCAATTTTGGCAGAAGAGACAGTCGAGACTGCATGCGCCGTAGAAGACGGCGAGGTTCATATAACCGGTTTCAGCGGTTGGTTTGTAGGCGTACTTTGGGTAACCAGCTCCCGTGCAGCCGGGGCAGAACCACCATGCAACGCAGTTTGTTGGCAGCGGATCATAATACCATTCCAGAACGCCCTTCTCCGGCGTTCCACCTAAACGTACAAGAGCGCCGTCAGCATTATATGAGAGACCGCAAAATCCCTTTTCTCCAGGAGGGATAATGCATTCATTCCCGCATATACCGCACTTGACACCCTTAATGTTTTTTGGCACATTTGATGGTAAATTAAACGATCTACGTGAAGCTTCACGCACTCTACTAACAGCGTTGAGAGATTCTTCCGGCCGCTCCCTTATGCACTTTAAACATACACCGAGATTACCGGAGATTAAGGGTGAGCTGGAGCCACATACTGAGCATTTTCCCACGCCTTCCACCAAAATTATAAAGTGTTTATGGATGCCTATATCTTAATCCCTCTAAAACGCTGGGCTAGCATAATTCTCATAAAATGTAAGATAAGAAAAATGGGGGAGTGAAGAGGATCATGATATCGAGAGCTTCTCATTTATCTCCTTCTGGTACTCTTCAACAATCAAATCCTCGACATCTTTAACCCTAACAGGCTTATTCAACTTAGCCGACTCATAGAAGCCTAAAGGTATAGCCATGTCTTTGTACGCTTCAACAGCGTCGACTTCAGGTCTCCTCTTATTGATCACCGAGTCGTAGAAATCATATAGTTCGATGGCGAACGTGTCGGTTATCCCCCTCGGAAATAGTTTCTCCAGAGTTTCTTTGGGAAGATTTCTTCGCATCTCCTCTATAAGCGTATCCATGGGTCTAGTTTCAATCTTACCATATTCTGTTTCTAGGTGAATGCCATCGTCCGAAAGAGAACCCTTTGAACCACATATAGTATGCATATAGACTCTTTTAGCTGGAGTTGCCCTTGTCCAGATCCACTGGGAGAAAACGTTCCCCTCATACCTTATTATTGCGATCGTCATGTCGTCAACGGTCACCTTCACGCCTTCCTTAACTGGGTCAAATGTATGGCACATAGCGAAAACCTCTACAGCTTCCCTGTTTAGCTGATATCTGTCTAGATCTGCCCAATGTACACCACCATCAAAGACCCAGCTTCCACCGGCAGAAAACTTGTCCTCCCTCCAGCCCCATGGTTTGGGACCCCAGCTCATAGCGGACCATAAAACAATACGTGGCTCCCCAATTAGCCCCTCTCTTACAGCCCACCAAAAAGCCCTCTCCTTCGGCGCCCTCCTATAATTCTCGGCGACAGCCAGCACCCTATTATGCTTCGATGCCTTACCAATAATATATTTCGCAGCCCTCATAGTTATCGCTAACGGCTTCTCAATAATCACATGCAGCCCCCTCTCCAAACATTGGGATGCCACTATGTGATGTAAGTTATGCGGCAAACATATGTCGACTGCGTCGAGGCTCTCATCTTTTAGCATCCTCTCTATATCCGTGTAAACTCTTGGTTTTGAATCCTGAAAATAGTAGATTAAATTGGCTTTCTCCTCAGCGTTTTTCTCAACGACATCGCAGACCGCTTTCACATTGAAGACTTTTAGCCCCAGCGTGCTTAAAATACGGAACCCTGCAACATGGGCGTTAGATATCCCGCCACATCCGATTAAAGCAATATTTATTTTATCCATGGGTTTAAAATTAACCATTAAGTCGATTTAAGAGTTACGGATGAAAGAATTCCATGGAAGGAAAACATTGGTTGATGAGGGGTTTTGAAAAAGTAAAGATTTAAATTTTCAGCCATAATCTTGATAGAAGGTGGGTGTGCTTCTATGGGTAAGTTGGAAGATGAAATTTTGAACCTGCTGAAGAGATCCGAGCCCTTAACCCTAATGGAGATATCTGAAAGATTAAATAAGACACCTAAAGCTGTGTTTAGATCTCTGCGCAAACTCTTTGAGAAAGGTATAGTTGGCTGCGACATAAAAACGAAAAGATACTACTTAGAGAAAGACTATGAAGCGCAGGAAGAGGAAGAAGCTGTTGATATAGATAACATTTAGTTCACAAAGACATTTATACCGTTTCAACAGTAAATATTTTCTGTTGAAAAATGGAGGGTTTAATTTGAAGATAGGAATCTTCACAATACTATTTAACGAGCTGAGCCTGGAAAAAGTCTTAGAGTACGTTTCGAAGCTCGGCTATGAGGCTGTAGAGATAGCTGCCTGGAAAGGAAGTAATCACATAGATATAGAGAAGATTCTTAGTGGGGGCGCAACCGAATATAAAAGAACCGTGGAGAAATATGGTCTAATAATCTCAGCGTTAAGCAATCATCTTGAGGGGCAGCTTGTTTTAGGGCCTCACGATGAATCAACAGATGAATGGTTTAAGGGCTCTCCGGAGGAGAAGGTTAAGTATGGTATGGAGCGGATGAAGAAAACAGCTGAAGCCGCGGCGGCACTAGATGTACCGGTGGTAAACGGTTTCATCGGAGCCCCAAACTGGGGCGCATGGTATATCTTTCCACCAGCATATGAGAAGATTTTTGAGAGGGGTTTTGAGGTCTTCGCTGAGCGTTGGGGTGAAATCCTAGATCACTTCGCAGCTCATGGCGTAAAGTTTGCGCATGAGGTCCACCCGCAGGAGCAGGCATATAATATTGAAACGGCTGAACGCGCAATTAAAGCCATAAATGGTAAGAAAGAGTTCGGCTTTAACTTCGACCCAAGCCATCTAGTTTGGCAAGGTATCGATCCAGTAATATTCATCAAAAAATTTGGCGATAGGATTTATCATGCGCATGCAAAGGATGCCGAGCTCGTCAAAGAGAACCTTCCAATATCCGGTTGCATACCCACCGGTCCGTGGCGTAGACCGGATAGAGGTTTTAGGTTCCGGGTTGTCGGCTGGGGCGACATAAACTGGAAGAGGATACTGACCGCCTTTGTAGAAGTTGGATATGATTATGTGTTAAGCTATGAGCATGAGGATCCGGTTATGAGCCGAGAAGACGGCTGCGAGAAATGCATAGCTTTCTTAAAGCCTCTAATTATTAAAGCTCCGTTGGAGAAGGTTTGGTGGTGAGGGTCGAATGGCGGAGGAGAAGGAAGTAGGTTTCGTAAGAATGGGTAAGGTTGTAGGTGAATTAAAGGAGATCAAAGAGATCGGCGTTGGCTTACTTGGCTACGCATTTATGGGTAAAGCCCATGCAAACGCGTATATAAAGATGCCAATATTCTTCTATCCTCCACCAGCGAAACCAAGGTTGGTGGCTATATTCGGTAGAACTGAGAGGGCGGTCGCTGAGGCTGCTAGAAGATACGGTTTCGAGAAATACTATACTGATTGGAGAGCGCTAATTAAAGATGAAAATGTTGAGCTAGTCGATAATGGATTACCGAACAACATGCATGCTCCTCCAATCATAGAAGCCGCTGAGAGCGGGAAACATGTCCTCTGCGAGAAGCCTCTGGCAACAACTGTGAAAGAGGCGGAAGAAATGTATAAGGCGGCTGAGAAAGCCGGAGTTAAACATATGACAGCATTCAACTACCGTTTTGTTCCAGCAATAAGGCTAGCTAAAAAACTTATTGAAGAGGGCTATATTGGAAAGATTCTGCAGTTTAGAGCAGTCTACCTACAGGAGTGGATTATGGATCCCAACTTCCCGCTAGTTTGGAGGCTTCGCAAAGATATAGCTGGGGCGGGAGCTTTAGGAGACTTGGGTTCACATATAATAGATTTGGCCAGGTTCCTTGTCGGCGAAATATCCTCAGTCTGCGGTATGACGGAAACATTCATTAAGGAGCGCCCACTGCCAGAAGACCCTTCAAAGAAGGGGCAAGTTGATGTCGACGATGTCTTCATCTCGCTCGTTAGATTTAAGAGTGGAGCAATAGGCAGCCTAGAGGCCTCAAGGTTCTGCGCTGGTAGGAAAAACTACCAGAGGATAGAGATCCACGGTACAGAGGGCACGATATGCTTCAACCTCGAGAGGCTAAATGAGCTGGAAATTTACTCGAGGAAAGACCCCGCGGACAGAATGGGCTTCAGGAATATCCTAGTTACGGAGACGGTGCATCCATACATCGAATACTGGTGGCCTCATGGTCACATAATTGGGTGGGAGCACACTTTCGTCCATGAAATCTATCATTTCATAGATTGCATAGTTAATGATAAGCCGGTTGCACCTCTAGGCGCAACCTTCTATGACGGACTAAAGTGTCAAGAGATTATGGAGGCGATATTAGAGTCGGCGGAGAAGGGCAGATGGATGAATGTCCCCGAATAATTTGCTCCTAAGTGGGTGAAAAGCCGCCTATGGGTGGTGATTCAGGCATATTTGAAGAGGTCATTAAAAGTCTAAAGGAAAGACATGAAAGTTTAATTAAATACAGAAGTCAACTCTCCTGGAAATTTTATCAGGGCGAAGCCCCAGAAGCCTACGATCCTAACTTTGATGACTCACAATGGCAGCAGATTAACCTGCCAACAATATTTGATGCGCGGAGAGGCGGAGGGTGGTTTAGATGCAAAGTATCTGTTCCAAAAGAAGTTGAGGGAATAGAGGTTTCAGGATCCACTGTAAAACTTTATTCTTCAGCGATACTCAATAAAAGCGAACTATTCATTAATGGAGAACGTGTTTTAAGCGCAGACTACTGGTTAGAGCTCAGACCAAGAATAATTCTGGACGAGAAAGTAGAGCCTGGAAGAACATACGTTATAGCGGTACACGTATTTCCAAAACATGAACCGGTTGAAGTGCCGCAGTTTTACGTAACTTACAGCAATGTTGAGAAGGTTGCATTTGAGATAGAATCTTTCATTGAGGAAATAAGGTTCGCAAGAACCTTAAATAGAGATTTAACGGAAAAAATTTTGGAAGATTTTGACCTCAGTGCCATTAAAGGAAGCTTCCGACGCCTGTTAGATGAGATCGATAGGATTAGAATGAAGCTTTCACCTCTTTCTACCGAAGCTAAAAAGTTTAAGGTTCACCTGGTAGCTCACGCCCATATAGACATGAACTGGCTTTGGCCCTGGGAGGACACCGTTAACACTATTAAGAGCACTTTTTCCACAATGGTGGACTTAATGGATAAGTACAGCGACTTTCATTTCTCCCAGAGCCAGGCGATAACCTATAAGGTTGTTGAGGAGAATTTCCCAGACCTATTTGAGAGGATAAGGCGGCATGTTAATAGAGGGAACTGGGATATAACCGCATCTATGTGGGTTGAAGCAGATTTAAACATGGCTGGTACAGAGGCGCTGCTAAGACAATTTCTATACGCAAAACATTATATCCGCGATAAATTCGGCGTGGAGCCGGAAGTCTGCTGGGAGCCGGATACATTCGGACACATATGGACTCTACCACAAATACTTAGGAAATTCGGTGTAAAATACTATTATTTTATGCGTTGCAGTAAAGGTCACCCTGTATTCTGGTGGGAGGGGCCTGATGGCTCAAGGGTCTTAGCCTTCACAAGCGTCTACATTAATTTTGTGGCGCCAAGAAATATTGTGGATCTAGCCCTAGACCTTTATGAGCGTTATGGTCTTAAAACCAGCATGTTTGTTTACGGAGCGGGAGATCACGGTGGTGGAGCTACAATAGATGATATTGAGAACGCGTATGAGATGCGGAAAAAGCCCACTCTGCCGGATATAGTTTTCAGTTCGACGCATGAATTCTTTAATGAATTGAGGAGGGAGATTGAGGAGCGAGATTTATTCATACCAGTTATTAGCGATGAGCTGCAGTTTACCTTTGATGGATGCTATACTACGCATGGAGACATAAAGAAGTACAATAGGCTATGCGAATCTATGCTAATCGACTCTGAGAAAATGCATGTTATAACGGGATCCAGCGGCGGAAACTCCTTTAAAAAGTTATGGTTAAATGTTCTCTTCAATCAATTTCACGATATTCTCGATGGTAGCGGGAGCTCTGAAGCATACGTGTATCCGAGGGAGCTCTACCGTGAGACGGTTGAGGCTGCTAAAGACCTCATAAATGCAGCTGTGGATAGATTTTCTAGAAAGATAAAGTTTTCGAGGGACGGTATACCTATAATCGTCTTCAACACTCTCTCTTGGGATAGAGTGGATGTCGTGAGAGTGAAGGTTCCAAGGCATCTACTTCCGAAGAATGCTGTTGCGATATCCTATGATGGTAAGGAAAGGCGGCCAATTCAAATTCATGAAGACGAAATATTGTTCTTGGCTTGCGCGCCCTCAATGGGCTATAAAGTCTACTATATAGTTGAGGGCGATCGCTCCGATGAAACCATCTTATCAGCTCACCACAACCTATTGGAGAACTACTACTTTAAGATTGAGGTAAACAATGTTTCAGGAACGATAAGAACCTTATATGATAAGGTAAATGAGAGGTTTGTACTTAAGGAAGAACGGTATCCCCACACTAAACCCGTATTCAGCAATTTAATGCAGGTCTTATATGAGATGCCGCATCCAATGTCCGCGTGGATAATTGGACCAATATCTCGTGTAGAGAACCTTGTGGAGGGAGCTAAAATGGAGATTGTGGAAGAAGGTCCCGTGAGAGCTACGATTAAGATTTCTTGGAAGCATAGGAGCTCTGCGATCACCCAATATATAAGCCTCTATGATGGCTTACCTCGAATAGATTTCCGCATGTTAATCGACTGGCAGGAGGTAGCAGATGATAAAACTGATGCCCCAATGCTAAAAGTTTCCTACACACCTATACTTAACAGATCTAGAGCTACGTTTGAGATACCTTTCGGATACATTGAAAGAGTCCCGGATGGGACAGAATACCCTGCATTGAGGTGGGTTGATTTATCCGATGGCGAATATGGCTTAAGCATCATAAGCACATGCAAACATGGGTTCGATGTGAAAGGTAATACCGTTAGAATGACTCTTGTTAGAACCAGCTATAGTCCCGATCCTAAACCCGATCAAGGAGTTCATGAAGTAACGTATGCTCTCTATCCGCATAAAGGCGATTGGAGAAGGGCGCTAACATTTAGAGTAGGGTGGGAATTGAACCATCCGCTGATAGCGTACGTTGTTCTAAATCGAGGGGGAAACGGCAGCGTAGGTGAAGAAATGAGCCTCATTAATATTAAGCCAAGCAACATAGTTGTTTCCTGCTTTAAGGAGGCTGAGAAAGAAAGTGGATTAATACTTAGGTTTTACGACGCCTCCGGTGAAGGCGGTTCGGCGGAAATACAATTTAACTTTGATGTGAAGGAGGTTTACGAAGCAGACTTAATGGAGGAACCACTAAGACCTTTAGAAATTCTTGACAATAAAATTAAGTTGGAGATCAGACCATTTGAGATAAAGACCCTACTGATTAAACAGTCTTGAGAACTACAGTGCCTTATTTTATATCCTTAAGTATGTCAGGTTTATCGCTTGCTATTCCATCAACCCCTTTTTCAGCATACTCTTTAGCTTCTTCTGAAGTATTTATTGTCCATACGACTATTTTCAAGCCGTTCTCATGGGCTCTTTTAATGAAGGATGAATGGACAAACTTATACATTGGAAACAAGTATTGTGCCTTCAGCGATAATGCCGCTTTTATTGGATCCTTATGCTTCACATAAATTAAACCAGTTTTAACGCTACTGCTTAACTCCCTAACTCTTCTAAGAGCTTCCTCATGAAATGAGATTATTATCACGTTATCTTCTAAACCTTTCCTCCTAACAATCTCTAGAACCTTATCCTCAATCCCGGTCTCCTTCAACTCTATAAGTATCTTCACTTTTCTGTCGAGGAAGTCTAGGGCTTCTTCTAAGGTTGGTATTTTTTCACCTTTCTCCGTAGACAGCTCCTTGATTTCCTTAAGTGTTAATTCGCTAACAAGCCCTTTACCATTCGTTGTTCTGTCGACCTCAGCGTCATGTATAACCACTAACTCATTATCTTTAGTTCTTCTCACATCGAACTCAACGGCGTTCACGCCTAGCTCTAAGGCTCTTTTAAAGCTGCGTATAGTGTTTTCAGGCTCATATGCTTTGGCGCCTCTATGACCAATTTTCAGCTCAAGCATGCAACCTTCCTCCATTACTCCTTTTCTTCAACCACTATTTTACATTTTGTTACAAGCGCCGCTATAACACCCAAAGCCGCAACCCAAGGAGCCAATAAAGCGCCCACCAAGCCGACCGTTACGGGCATCTCAAGGAGGGTTTCATCCCTCTCATTTTTAACTATTATCCTAGTGACATTTCCCTTATGGATTATCTCCTTAATCCTTCTTATTAAATCGTCTGATGAAACCTCGTAGACTGTTCTTTTCACCTCTTTTTGCTGCGTCCCACAATATGGGCAGTAGTTTGCATCTTCAGATATCTCTTTACCACACTTTACACAATAAACCATTTTGGATCACCTAAGCATCAAATGCTCAAAAAATATTTAAAGGATACAAAGCCTATATATCGTCTTCTATTCTAGAACTTTCATGAATTTTATCCCATCATTTCCAGCGCCGTAATAGTTTCTTAAAATACCGACAATCATGTATTTGTGCTTAAGGTAAAGGTTTATGGCGGCAACATTATCTTTCCGCGCTTCTAAGTAACATGCTTTAGCCCCGCGCTTCCTTAAATTTTCCTCCATTGATTCCAGTAGGCATGATCCTACGCCTCTCCGCCTATATTCGGGTTCAACGTTTATGGAGTATATGTGTCCAACACGTTCTCCCCTAAAAATCTCTATGGAAGCAACTATGAAGCCGATAACCTTATTCTCCAGGACAGCGACCAACGTCATAAACTCTGGATCCTTAATAAATCGCTCCATGAAATGGAACGGAAAGGCGTCTTCGTGGAAGCATTTAACCTCTATCTCATATAACCTTTTTAAATCCGATCTTTCAGCTCTCCTTATTGTGAGGCGGTTGAGCACGTCATAAATATACGTGAACCGCAATATAAATGCGCTCAAATTTTAGGGGGTGATAAAACGAGGGGCATATACGTGTTAGTTCTCTTAGTTAGCAAGGAGATAAGTGTAAGGGTTGGTTCTCTCGGCACGCTAACCTTCAGTAGCGGGCTCTATGCGTACGTGGGGTCGGCTCAAAGCGACTTGGAAAGGAGAGTGGCTAGGCATTTTAGTAGGGAGAAGCGGGTGTTTTGGCATATAGATTACTTGCTTAAGAATGAACATGTGTATATTCAAAACGTGTTTTTTAAGGTGGCGCCAAAAACCGAAGAATGCCTACTGGCGAAAGCAATGAGCAGATTATATGAGCCGATAAAAGATTTCGGTTCTTCGGACTGTGATTGCCCAAGCCATCTGTTTAAAGTGGATGGGTGCAAAGAATTTGACGGCTTTTTAAGAAAAATGGGGCTAAAAATCTTAAAATTGTAGGGGCTCATCAAAACGCTTTAGAGGGCGTATATATGAAAGTTGAGGTCCGGATGCTGGGGATGCTGAAAAAAATTAGTGGAAGAGACAGGGTCTCTCTTGATTTGGATGAAGGGTTAAGGCTTAGGGAAGTTATTGAAAGAATCCTTGAGGAGATAAACTCCTTAAAAGACGTATTGTTGGATCCAGAGTTAAGGGATCCGCGCCCCAACATAATTGTGCTTGTTAATGGCAAGGACATAAGTGTGCTAGATGGTTTAGATACGCAAATTAAGGATGGAGACGAGATAGTGTTTATTCCCATCATACATGGTGGTTGAGGCGCAGTTCTCCTCTTTTAGATAGAACTTTTATAAGGGAAGAGGAAGAATTACCTAAATTTTGATGTTAGATTCATCATAGAGGTGTTAAATTTGATAGGTTTCTCAAGTTTGGCTTCTCTCCCACGTTTAAGGAATTATAGAAGTCGCAGAATCTCAAGCTACGATAGGACTGGAGGAAATATGGATGCTTGGCTGATTAAAGGAGGTGAGAGAAAGGTTATAGCTGAAATTGAGGGGCCGGCGTGCATTAAGCATATCTGGATGACGCTTGGGATACCGCAGGAAGATTATCTGCGCAGGATAGTCTTAAGGTTTTACTGGGACGGATGCTCTGAGCCGAGCGTTGAGTGCCCCATAGGAGACTTCTTCGGTATGGGTCATGGTATGCGGAAGAACTTCATCTCTCTGCCGCTTCAAATGAGTCCGCAGGATGGAAAAGGGTTTAACTCCTGGTGGCCTATGCCGTTCAAGAGTAGAGCAATTATAGAGGTTGAAAACCAGGGCGAAAAAGAATATTGGCATTACTTCCATGTCGACTACGAGCTTTACGATTCCATTAAGGCGGTCGAGGACTTAGCTTATTTCCATGTCCAATGGAGGCGTGAAGCTGATACTGAGGGGTGGGCTTATAAGGAAAGGTTTAGCAGAGAGACTATGATGAGGGATCCTAGATGGTACAATAAAGATGGCAAGCATAATTATGTTATCCTCGAGGCTGAGGGAAACGGCATATATTGTGGCGCGCACCTAGACATAGATTGTTTCGTTCGGAACCCAGACGACTGGTATGGTGAGGGAGATGACATGGTCTTCATAGATGGCGAAGAATGGCCTCCATCAATCCATGGAACTGGAACAGAAGACTGGTTTAACTGCGCCTATTGCCCACAGCAAGAGTATAATGCCCCCTATCACGGCGTGATCCTATATAATGGGACTAAGGAGTGGCCTTGGAAGAGAAAACAGACTGTTTACCGCTACTATATTGAAGACCCTATTAGATTTTATAAGAGCATAAGGGTAACGATTGAGCATGGGCACGCAAACACATTAACCCTAGATATTTCGAGCACAGCCTACTACTACTTATCGGAGCCTAAAAGAGGAGGGCCTCCACTACCGCCAGTCAAGGATAGACTGCCTAGACCTGATGAAGAAATATATGTTCCAGAAAAATAGGAGAAAAATGGGGAGCAATATATTATCGCCAGTTCTCTCCATTTTCCTTTTAAGCTACCATGGTAGTCTACCATATTTTTTAACATAGTTTACTAGACCGCCGTTAATCAGGATCTCTAGTAAGGCTGGCGGAATAGGTTTAACCCAATAGGTTTCATTCCGCGTCAGGTTCTTCACGTACCCCTCAGCAAGGTTCACGCACAAGATGTCTCCATCCGCTATCTTGTATGCTTCCTTACATTCGAGCGCTGGCAGCCCTATGTTTATCGCGTTCCTATAAAATATTCGGGCGAATGATTCAGCTATAATCGCACCTATGCCTATATGCTTTAAAACTAATGGGGCTTGCTCACGGCTTGAACCGCATCCAAAATTTTTCCCAGCCACGATAATATCTCCTCTTTTAACCTTTTCCGCGAAACCGGGTATTAAAGCCTCCATAGCATGTTTCGATAGCTCGTCTATGTTAGTTATACTTAACTTGTATTTTCCAGCAATAATTAAATCCGTGTTTATATTATCGCCAAACTTCCAGGCCCGACCACCGACACTAACATTCAATATGATCACCCCTCAACGCTTTAATAAAACCCTTGGATCAGTTATCTTCCCCTCCAAAGCCGTCACCGCCGCTGTTGCCGGCGAAGCCAAATATATCTCCGCTTCAGCGCTGCCCATCCTCCCTTTAAAGTTTCTGTTAGAGGTCGATAGACATACCTCCCCTTTAGCAAGTATTCCCTGATGGGCGCCTGCGCATGGTCCGCATCCAGGGTTGCAAACTATACAGCCTGCTTTAACGAAGATTTCTATTAACCCCTCTTTTAAGGCTTGCAAATATATGCTTCTTGACGCGGGCGTAATTATCATGCGAACATTCTCGTTAATCTTTCTTCCCTTAAGTATTTCAGCGGCCACCCTTAAATCCTCTATGCGTCCATTTGTACATGAGCCGAGAAATACTTGGTCAACCTCTTTCCCTTCAACCTCCTTAACAGGCTTCACGTTATCTACCGCATGTGGGCACGCGATCATAGGTTCAAGGTCTGAAACGTTAAGGCTAATCTTACCAGCATATTCAGCATCCTCATCGCTTTTTAAAACCGCGTAATCTTCAATCCCCAAGCCGCGTAGAAAATCTAATGTTTTGTTGTCAGGCTCCACTATGCCGGTTTTGGCGCCCATTTCAACAGCCATATTACAGAGCGTTAAACGACCATCTATACTCATCTCTCTAATGGTTGTTCCATGATATTCCACGGCTTTATATGTTGCTCCATCAGCCCCAACAATCCCAATTATACTCAAAACAACATCTTTCGGCAGAACCATTTGTGGTAGAGAACCGTTCACCTCAATCTTTAAAGTTTCTGGAACCCTAAACCATAGTTTTCCAGACATGAATACTGCCGCCATCTCCGTTGAACCTATCCCTGTTGCGAAGGCTCCTAAAGCGCCATAGGTGCATGTATGGGAGTCCGCGCCGACGATAAGCGACCCCGGATAAACAAGCCCAGATTCAACCATAATTTGATGGCATACTCCAGATCCAGCATCATAGAGGGCGGCTCCATACTCACGTGCAAATTCCCGCATAACTTTGTGGACCCTTGAGAAATTTTCATTGGAGCTGGGGGCAACATGATCTATGATTAAAGCGACCTTCGATGGATCCCAAAGGTTTTTACCGCCCATTTCTTTGAAGGCTTCAATTGTTAGAAGTGCGGTTCCATCATGAGCCATAGCTGCGTTAACATTCGCTATCACGATATCGCCAGCGCAAACGTCCCTTTTAGATGCCAAGCTAAATATTTTTTCTGAGATTGTTTTTCCCATGCTAAATCAACCTAAGCCTAAAAATTTAGAAGTCTAGCTAATAAGAATTATCGTTCCGTAAGCTGAATGAGAAGCGTTGATGCTTTTGTATACAATCAATATCTTAAGGGGCATGTATCCGCCTAAAGCAATTCTTTAGAAAATTCGATCTTAATGGGAAAAATAAAAATGGATTTTACCTTTTCTCCGATACTCTCTCTTTAAAGAACGTTTTCTCAACGGCTTCAGCAAGCCCCTTCATATATCCAAGGGCGAGAACCTTCCCTACCATGTAGTATCCAGGATGGCCGCTGAGAAGACATTCAAGCAATAAGTCAGCTATAGTTTTCGGTGCGTGATCAGGTCTCATAGGTCCCTCAAATCCAACCTCATAGTAGGCTTTCATAGCTTCAAACATGTCAACTCTACCGGATGGGTCATCGTGGAAGATTTCTTGAAAGCCGCCGGGCTCATGCACTGAACCTATAACATTTCTGAAGTGGGCAAAGAATATTTTCTTCTTTCTGCCAAAATACCTTATAGCTGCGGGGGCGTCAACTCCCATCTCCGCAAAACATCCCTGGCAGAAACATATGCCGACATTATCACTAGGAACAATATTAAGCAGCTTATCGAAGGCTTCAACGCTTCTGAGTATGCGCGGAAAACCCTGAATCGGGGAGATCGGTGGGTCATCTGGATGAAAAGTTATTACGACCCCTGTCTCCTCAGCCGTTGGAACAACATTCTTGAGGAAGTATTCAAGGTTTCTCCATAGATCCTCTTCCTTATATGAACCGAACCGAATGGTTGGCGGAATATCTTTCACGAGCTCATAGTCGAAGGCTGTCGAGGTTGCCCCACCTCTAGTCGGCTTATCAACCTCAGTCCTCCAAATCATATTTGGAACCGGAGGCATGTGCTGCGGCTTTATGACCTTTATACCCGCCTTACCCAAATTCTCTAAAGATTTACAGAAGTTTTCGAGCTGTTCCTCTTTTCCTGGCAGATTATATATTATCTTTTCTATTGGAGGGGCATCTTCAAGAACTTCTAGCTTTAAGCCGTAGCTTTCAACACGCCTTTTAATCTGAATGATGTCTCCATACTCCCAGATCTCTGAGTTTCTTGGCGTTGGAGGTCCGTGACCTATAACGTCCGTGCAACCCAATTGTCTCATTAAAATCAGATTCTTTGTGTCATATATGTCGCCGAAGGGGAGAATAACAGCTAACCGCATTTTAACCATAGCATCAACTACCTCATTTTCACACTTCTTTCCAGCAATTAATAGGAGTTACATTCGGCTTTAAAGGTTAAGGATGCGGAAGGCTACTTCTTCTTTTTTCTGCCAGCTCTCTTAGCAGCTATTAGACCAACTTTTCTTCCGGGAGGCGCATTACGGGAAACCGTTGTTGGTTTTCTGGCTCCTCTTCTACCGCTCCCAAAGGGATGTAAAGCGGCTATCATCGCTCTACCACGCACCCTTGGATACTTATGCCCCTTCGCCCTCATTAAATGGAATTTTTTACCTGCCTTCACGAACGGTTTTTCTACGCGACCGGACGCTGCTACAACGCCTATTGTTGCTAAACATAAATCGTTAATATAACGTGTTTTACCCGATGGAAGAGATACGAGTGTTCCTTCGGGCGTATGCGATATCACTGTAGCATATGCTCCGGAGGAGCGCACAAGTTTCCCCCCGTCGCCGGGCAACATTTCTATATTGCATATAGTTGTGCCTTCAGGGATAACTCCAACCGGAAGAATGTTGCCAACGTTTACCGACGCTTTCCCGCCAACCTCTATTATTTGCCCCTCATGGACTCCCTCAGGGGCCACAGTATAATACCTTTCCCCAGTTTCAAGCTCTATATAGGCTAATGGAGCCCCTCTGCCTGGATCATGAACTAACTCCAGTATCTGCCCCTTTAGGACAGTATCCAATATATTGATTTTCATCAGATTCGGATATTTTGCCGGAGCAACACGTTTATGTGTCGAGGCTCTAAATGTTGGGGAGCCTCTTCCTCTTCTTTGAACCAGTATTCTCTTACCCATTAAATTCCCCTCCACTAGAATATGCCCAACTTAACCGCTAAATCTGTTGCGCTGTACTCCTCAGATAGCTTCACGTAAGCTTTTTTTGTGCCCTCCCTAGTTATCAATGTATTAACGCTGCTAACCTTAACCTGATATAATTCTTCAACAGCTCTCTTTATATCGCTTTTAGTCGCCGCCCGATTAACTATGAAAACCATCTTGTTCTCTCTCTCAATTAAGCGGCTTGTGACCTCGGTTATAAGCGGATAGATGATGACATCATGAGGATCCACTCTTAATCCACCTCCTTAACTAAGGCGGTTTTTCAAGCTCCTCAATGCTAGATTTAGTCCAAATTGTCAGCCTTCCCGGATGAGCTCCCGGAGCTAATAGCTCTGGGTTCAGATACTTCACGTTAACAACGTCCACACCCGGAATGTTTCTAGCAGCCCTAAGTATGCCATCATCTTTAGACACGACTATTAATGGTCCAACAGCCATTTTTTTCCTCCTTCCACGCATCTTACCCTTGCCACTTCTAACCTTTACGCTTTCCACAACCCTTTCAATATCCGGCCAAACCCCAAGTTTCATTAAGACGCTTCTCAGATCTTTCGCTCTCTTAATGCTCTCGAGATCGTCCACTACAACCAACGGTATCTCTGGAACGCTGTCAATAACGTGCCCTCTCGCTTTAACTATGTCTTTTTGCGCTGATGCGGCTATGGCTGAAAATAACGCTAATTTCCTCTCCTTCTTGGGAATCTTCTTATAAATCTTCTTCTCAACGACTGGTGGGTGAGCCAAACGTCCTCCGACGGTTCCTGGGGCAAACGCCGCTCTGCCAGTATCTAAGCGTGGAACCCTTGAAAGACCGTGTCCAACACCCCACGATTCAGCAGTCGTCCTCTTTCCAGCGTAAGGATCCCTGCCCTTAGGTTGGAGCCTATGGGATTGAATAGCTACGACTGCGCGTTTTATAACATCTGGTCTAAAAGGTGTTCTGAAAACATCAGGTAAGCGGATCTTGCCAGCCTCCTTTCCTTCCAAGTCAAAAACCCGAACGAAGAGCTTCGTCATATCATACGCCCACCTTAAACTCCCTGCTGAGATTCAAGCGATATAAAGAGGATTTGCGGTGGGGATCCGCTTGCTTTCTTCGGTGGACGTGCAGGATATCTGAGCCTCACTAGCCTTTTAGCTGGTCCAGGAACGCTTCCGCTAAGCACTATGTATGGACCTTTAACTGGACCATAATGTAAGAAGCCGCCTTTAGGAGTGATTTCTTTTCCATCTTTACCAATCCTTATTATACGTTTATTATATTCAGTTCTCTGATGGAATCCCATTTGCCCGGCCCTTGGAACAGTGTATATAACTCTTTTCATTCCCCATGGACCTAGCGTTCCAACTCCCCGCTCCGTCTTACGGCTTTTGTGCTGGAGCGTTCTCACACCCCATCTCTTTACCGGACCTTGAAAACCTTTACCTTTAGTTATGGCTACAACATCCACAAATTGTCCTTCCTTGAAAACCTCTTCCACAGATACTATTTTACCCAAGATTTTCTTCACGTAGTCAAATTGTTCTTTTATTGACCCCCCGCCCACTTTTATCTCCATTAAATCCGGCTTCTTTTTCGGAACATTCGCTAACCTTGGCTGTGTAGCAGCCAGAACCCTGAACTCCACAATCCTATCAAGAGATCTCTCCATTTTCTCAATGTTTTCCTTAGTATCAACTTTTGGCGGAGTTATTATTCTGCTAAAGTCTTTAGGCAGCGGGTTAGCCCAAACCTCAGTTAACGATTTAAGCCCATTTTCATCCTCCACATAGGCGCGTATTGCAGCTATATATATTGGGGGCGCATCAATGATGGTGACTGGTTGAACAACTTCTTTACCGAAATTCGGTGAGCCGGGCTCATCATCAATGATCACTGCATAGGTCATGCCAGCCTTATAGCCAGCAAACCCCAATAGAACAGGGCCTTCTTTAACTTCAGGCCAATACCTTATTCTACCAACTATATGGGATGCTCTAGCTCTGGGTAAGTAGGCTAACGATCCCCTTTTTGGAGCGCTAATTTTCCTATGACCCACAGACCTATTCTCCCATACGCTCTTCTTTTAAGCTAGTCTTTTCATCAAAATAAGAGAAATAAGTTATAAATCTTTCTCCGCCAATGGACTTAAATCTGATGGAGAGGATTAAGATAATATGAATCAGTTCTCAATGTACGAGGGGTTATGGCTCAAAGGGTCGCTGCATTGTCACAGTAATCTTTCAGACGGGCTGCTCCACCCAGACGACGTTGCCAAATTTTATGAGGAAAGAGGATACGCGCTTCTGTCTATAACAGACCATGAAAAACTATCTGGCGTGAAGTCTTTTAAAGGCATTTACAGTTTTGGTGTTGAAGTTTCTAGGGGGAGAGGCAAGCTTAGCGAACCATATCATATAGTGATTTTGGGAGTAAATGATCCAGCGATATTGAATTTAAGCGACTTGCAAAGCTTAATAGACTATGTCAATGAGTCTGGTGGATTAGCATTTATAGCGCACCCATACTGGTCGAACTTAGTATACGAAGATTTGACTCAATTAAGTGGTTACATTGGTATAGAGATCTACAACACCGGATGCGATGTTGAAGTGGCTAAAGGATATAGCCTAACATATTGGGATAATCTTCTTTCATCGGGGAGAAAAGTTTTGGGTTTAGCGGTAGATGACTCACATAGATATTTTGTGCCGCCCATAGATGCTGACGGCGGATACATTTGGGTTAATGTTGATGATGTGTGTTTGGAGGAAACGCTGGAATCTATTAGGGCAGGCAGATTCTATGCGAGCATGGGTCCAAAAATAATCTACCTTCATCATGCGCAAAATTTCCTCCGAATACTCTCGACACCGATCGTTAGACTCAATCTGGTGGCGCCTAATGGTAAGGGATTCTCCATATCAATTGCTACAATACTTAAGATATTAAGTTGTTGGAATGACCCGAATAAAAGGAGAATATGTGAGGATATCATTGAAGGCATCGACAACATAGATGAGGGGTCTCGCCGAACAATCCATATAGAAACCACTAAATATGGGAGCTTCATGGTTGAATACGATCATGAAGGGATCATTAGATTCGAAGTTAAAAGGGATTTTAATTATCCTTATTTCAGGGTGGAAATAGTCGATGGGAAAAACCGGTATGCTTGGACAAACCCCATCAGCAATCCTTAAAAATAACGCTTAAAAGCACTAACTTCCTGAAAAATATATTTATCTTGAAATGGTGATCCTATGAGTTTACCTGTGGATCTGCTGAAAGAAAGGATTAGAGACTTTCTTGAAGAAGACATAGGGTTAGGTGATATAACCACCGAGCTTGTAGTGCCGCCTGAAATAAGGGTGCGGGCGCAGATAGTTGTGAAGGAGGCTGCCGTCATAGCTGGGCTGCAGGAGCTGAAAACCATCTTCGATATGATTGGCGCGAAGGTTAAGTTTCTAGTAAATGAGGGCGATGAAGTTTCGCCAAACACCGTCATCGCCATAATCGAGGGGGAAGGAAGGGCGCTGCTTTCCGTTGAGAGAACCGCCTTAAACATATTTTCTCGCATGAGTGGAGTTGCTACAGAGACAAGAAAACTAGTTAAGAAGGTAAAGGAGGCGGGACTTAACGTACGCGTGGCTGCGACGAGAAAAACTGCCCCCGGGCTTCGATATTTTGATAAGCGAGCTGTCATTATTGGTGGTGGGGATCCACATAGACTTAAACTCGACGATCAAATTTTAATCAAAGATAATCACATAATTATCGCTGGCAGTCTAGAGGAGGCGCTGAAGAGGGCGCGTTCATTAGGGAGCTTCTCAAAGAAGATAGAGGTTGAAGTGAAGAGTGCGGAGCAAGCTGTGCTGGCAGCTAAGCTCGGAGCTGAAATAATAATGCTGGATAACATGTCTGTTGAGGAAGCGCGTAAAGTTATTGAATCCTTAAAGGAGATTGGTCTCCGAAATAAAATTTTAATTGAGATATCAGGTGGAATAAACGGGGAAAACATACTGGAATACGCTAAGCTTGAGCCAGACATAATCTCGGTTGGAACAATTACTCATTCAGTTAAGTCCATCGACGTCAGCTTAGACGTGATCGAAGTCATTAAATAACGGATTTTCCGTTTCCATTCGGTTTAAAGTAAATTTTAATTATTGATTTCGCCTTTTAATAGCTTTCTTAACGGCTTCAATTACGATGGATGAGGGCGCGTCAGTTTTTATTCCTTTACTGTGGAAATGTGTGCGGGAAGCTCTAAAGCCCATATCCTTAATATTATTGATGACTTTCCTTATTGGGGGGGTTGGAGCCTTAATTTTCTCACATATCTTATCGGTAACATAATATGTTATAGGCGCATCAGTCTCCTCTTTAATTAGCGAGATCAACTTTATAACTTCATCATCTATATGCTTAACAGACTTCATGTTCTCTTCAATAACTGTAAAAAATTCCTTGTCAACTATCTCCCTAAGCCACAAAGGCCCTGCAACCCTTAGAGGTGAACCGCACTCTGGGCATCTTGAGCTACTATTTAAGGAAAGTATGCCCTGCACAGCTTCCCTGTGAAAACATTTGAAGCAGTGGAGCAGATAGCCCATACTGTCTAGAGATCTGTCAGCCTTTTTGGCACCGTATTCAATTAGTGCATAAAGTCTCACGCAGTGTTTTGCAACGTGACTAAATAGTATCTTTACGCCAATATCGTGTTTAGCAGCTATATTAGCCAGACAGCCAGCTAAAAGCCTTACAGCGATCTCTTGGGCGTATTCTGTTTTCAGGGATGAGCCACCATATTTTCTTAGGGCGACCTTTGGGTAAACTCCGCAGAGTGAAGCTAGGTCTGTCGCCGTTAAAGCCAGCAGTCCACCATCCCTCAGCGCCCTAACAGCCGAATCGATGTATGGAGCTGGGGAGCCGAAGGGGTCTATATCTATGAAGTCAAATCTCTGAGCTGGAGCTGCATGTCTAGATAAAAATAAGCACGCATCTTCATTCGAGACAAAAACTTTTTCGTTGAGATTATTTAATTGAACATTGTACTTAGCTAGCTCGTAAGCTCTTTCATTTATATCATTAATGTAAACCGTATTCACTCCTTTAACCTCTTTTGCGAAGCGTATCCCTCTAACACCACAGCCTGCCAGCGGCTCGGAAACTTTCAGATCCCTATTCACATAACTCTGATATGATTGGAGAACTAGAACAGCAACATCTCTACAGGGCTTCATGAGAGGATTGTAAAAGACAGGGGCTCTAGAGGGAGCGTAATCCCAAGGTCCCCTCTTAAATGCGCTAAGATTGGGAATAACTATGTTGGCCATACCCTCGCTGATAAAATCGACTGGAAAACTAAAGCTCAAAGCCTTTTCCCTCAGCGCCCCCTCTTAATAACAAAAGATTTAATAGGGATCCAAAAATATTTCTGAATGATAGGAACTATTTGCAATATGCAATCGAAATTAACCGGCATCAAATGATGGTGATAAAGGCGCTTGAAGTTTAAAGAATTGGGTTGGAATGGCTTCCTGCTTCAGATTCCTGAAGAGATGCGTCTTACGGCTGAGAGCGGAAACATAAATTCAGGGTATTTTAAGCTTGAGATGGAAAATCTACTATTAGAAGTCAAGTGGGAGCAATTTAACCCTAAAAAACCCAAATCCCTGGCTGAAATATCCGCCTCATTTATCGAGAACGTAAGGAAAACTATTGAGAAAACCGCGAAAAAGAGGGTTGACATAAAAGCTAGAGTCGCGGAAAACATTTTTATTTCCTCTCACAATGCACGTTCTATGATTCTTGAAACTGGATCCGGTCTGAGGGAACCAACTTATCTTTGGGTTTGCGAAAAAAGTAACCGGGTAATAATAGCTCACTTCGTATTCTCGCCGCTAATGGAGGAAAGTGAAGAAGTAGTTGAACGTATACTCGGCTCATTTAAATGCCATACGGAAGAAGACTTGGTAACATGGTCAGCATTAAATATTCGTTTTAATATTCCCCCGAGCTTTCTGCTCTCTGAAAGAAGAATCGCTGTTGGAAGAACTTATTTAACTTTTAGGGATCAAAAGTTCTCCACGTTTGCCGAGACCGGCAGAAGTTTCTCAATAGAATATTTTTCTATGGCGAACGTGGTTTTTGAAGATACGTATAAGGATATTGACGCTTGGTTCCAGAAGAAATACTGGAAGGACTTAAAGAAGAGCCATAAAAATATCGCTTTCCAATCCAGTGAGGGTAGAAAGATTATGCGGCATAACGCCATATATAGACATGGTATCAGCAGATCCGGTTTATTTACCAGGAGAACCACGATATGTAAAAATTTAACATGGTATTGCTCAAAGTCAAATCGAATATACTCAATAACATATATGTCATATATTAGTAGACCGTTTTTCCTCAAGAGAAAATTGAGCGAAGAGGAGGAAGAAAAAATCTTCCAAAACCTATTATTATCATTTAAATGCCACTTTTAATTTCCGCTGAGATTTAAGAGTTCATCGCACCTAACCTTTATACATTCATAGACTTTCTCTCTGAGATCTTCGCCGGAGAGATTAGATTTTCTGATATGCTCTAATCTCTTGGCGAGCTCTATATCCCCCAGAAATGAGACCCATTTCTCAAAATCTCCCCGGAATAGGTGAAACTCTAGAGATCTCAGGTCTATTACCCTAATCTTATCACGTAGATTAATCAAACTATCTGAATATACGTTTAGCGGTTTATCTTCCCCAACATAAAAATGAAAAGCGAATTCAAGGGGGACCTTGCTTAGAATTTTTCTGGCTAAATTTCCATTGATTCTAGGAAAACCTAAAAACTCTTTACCTAAATCTGTTAACGCATAGAGTCCGCCACCAAGCGCCACTATATAACCCTTCTTCTTCAGGTTAAGGAGATGCATGTTAACGGAACGCGCTCCCAGATTAACTCCTTTAGATATCTCCTTCAGATGAGATGGTCTATTAAATTGCCATAAAATCTTTAAAATCTCAAGTTTAACATCATTCATTTCTCCACTTCCCTCCTTCAACCTACTTAGCTCAACATCAATTATTATTACAGCGTTTAATACCATAAATTTTAAACTCTAGCTTTTATAAGAGTTATTGGGTATTGCAATGGCAAACGAGTTGAGAAAAGACTATATTTTGGATAGATGGGTTGTCGTAGCTTCACATAGAAGAAGGAGACCTACAGACTTTATGGGGAGCTGGAGGGAGGAGAAAAAAGCAGCGGTTTGCCCCTTCTGCCCGGGAAATGAGCATTTAACTCCGCCAGCATCACTAATATATTTTATGGAAGACTGTGAGCTGAAAAAAGACTATGATAGAAATGGGGATCGGCGTAAGAATTGGATCGTTAGATGCATACCTAATCTTTACCCAGCGTTTTCACCACAAGTCTCAAAAGCCACTTCAAATCTTCAAACTAACTCTATTCTTGTCTCCAAGGAAGCTCTTGGTCACCATGAGGTTTTAATTGAGTCGCCGAATCACGATGAGCATCCAAGTGTAGCCAGAATAGCGCAATTAACTCATGTGATAAACGCGCTGAAAGACAGGGTCTTATTCTTCATGTCGAGGGAATATGTGAAGTACGTGTCGATTTTTAGGAATCATGGGGCTAACGCTGGCGCATCGCTATCGCATGCTCACAGTCAAATAATAGCTACACCTATTCTACCGAAAATAATAGAGGAGGAGAACATTGAAAGCAAAAAATATTATGCGAAGAATAAACATTGTGTCTTCTGCCGAATAATAGAGATGGAGACTAAAAGCGAGCGCTTCATATGGGGAAATAACGGATTTATAGTTTTCGCGCCATGGGCTTCGATAAATCCGTTCGAGTTTTGGATATTTCCTAAGAGACATCAGTCATCAATACTAGAGCTCACAGAAGATGAAACCCGAGATCTTGCCGAGGCGCTTAGGGTTAGCCTTGGAGGCTTAAGGGTTTTGTTAGGCGATCCCCCTTACAACCTTGGCTTTCATATGATCCCGGAAAAACACTACCATTGGCATATTGAAGTTTATCCCAAACTAGCCATTTGGGCTGGATTTGAAAAGAGCACCGGCATGTACATAAATACTGTGCCTCCGGAGGAAGCTGCCAGAGATTTGAGTGTAGTCTTTGAGATGGAAAAGAAAGCCTTATCAAGGACAGTGTAGTTTGATTTTTCCAGCTAAATTTAAGTGATCCAGCATTATTATTTGGTGTTAAGCGATATTTTATGCTTGAGGTGAAATAAATTGTTCAATGCAAATTTAAGGCTCCCAGATCTACCTAAAGGACCATTTGAGCCAACGTGGGATTCCTTGAAGAAATATAAGGTTCCAAGATGGTACTTGGATGCAAAATTTGGCATATTCATTCACTGGGGAGTCTACTCTGTACCAGCTTTCCAGAACGAGTGGTATCCAAGAAACATGTATATTAAGGGTCATCCAGCTTATCACCATCATTTAGAGGCGTACGGTCCACATGACAAATTTGGATACAAAGATTTTATACCAATGTTCACAGCTGAGAATTGGGATCCTGAAGAATGGGCTAAGCTATTTCGGGAGGCTGGTGCCAGATACGTTGTTTTAGTCGCCGAGCATCACGATGGTTTCGCCCTCTACGATTGCAGTTACAGTAGATGGAACTCTGTCAAGATGGGTCCTAAACGCGATATAGTTGGCGAGCTGGCAAAAGCCGTCCGTGAGGAAGGGTTAGCTTTCGGGGTTTCATATCACAGGGCTGAGCACTGGTGGTTCTTTGAGGGAGGCATGCATTTTAACTCTGATGTTAGAGACCCAAGATACTATGATTTTTATGGTCCTGCAAAGCCGTCTAGCACACAGCCGGACGATGAGTTTTTATGCAACTGGCTTAAGAGAGCTTGTGAGCTGGTGGATAAATACAGGCCTCAGATATTCTGGTTCGACTGGTGGATTGAGCAGCCTGTTTTCGAACCATACCTTAGGTTCTTTGCGGCTTACTACTATAATCGTGCATACGAGTGGGGTATTGGCGTAGTTATAAACTATAAGCATAATGCCTTCCCAGAGGGCACTGCTGTACTTGATATTGAGCGCGGAAAATCCGAGGTTATGAGAGAGAACTTTTGGCAGACCGATACATCAATATGTAGGAAATCATGGGGCTATATTAGAGACCATGATTATAAGCCTGCAGGCTCAATAATACGTGACCTGGTAGATATTGTTAGCAAAAATGGCTGTTTACTGCTTAATGTAGCGCCAAAACCTGATGGAACAATACCGGAAGAGCAGCGGAAGATTCTTCTAAACATAGGGGAATGGCTTAAAATTAATGGCGAGGCAATATATGGTTCGAGAACATGGATAGTCTATGGTGAAGGGCCAACTAAGACTGTTGGAGGCGAATTTAAGGAGGAGGCTGGCGGACGGTTTACTGGCAGAGATATACGTTTCACATCTCAGGGCGATACACTTTACGCGATATTCCTTGACTGGCCGGGCAGCGAGGCTGAGATTAAATCGCTCAGCACATTGTTAACGCTGTACCCGGACGAAATTGGAAGCGTGGAGATGCTTGGCGTAGAGGAACAGTTACAATGGACTCGTAATGAGAATGGGTTAAGAGTTAAAATGCCTGAGAGGAAACCTTGTGAGCACGCATACACCTTAAAAATAAATAGGTTGAGGGGGAAAAGAGGGGGCTAGGGGCTAGAAAGGCTTTTAGGGTTAGCTGTACATGCTTAAAACTTTTCTTATCCCGTCAATCGACACAAAGTATTTTCTTGCACCCATGACCTCCATAACCTCAATATATTTGCTCTCCATAAGCTTATTGAGGCTTTGTTCGGCTTTAGATTGATCCATAGCTGTCCAACGCGCTATTTCTTCGATAGTTAATGCCCTACTTGGTTCCGTTGCACCAATATTATGTAGTATGCAGAGTAGATAAATTTCGTCCGGAATTGAGGAGAATTTACTTGACATTAGAGGTCACCCCATGAGAGCCTTCTCATATGTTTCAACCGTCCTCCTCGCCACAGCATCCCAGCTATATATTTCATTAATCTTCCTTTTAGCGTTTTGCACAAGCCATGACGCATAGCCGGGGTCGGATAATATCTTATTAACTCCCCAAGCTATTGAGTCCGGGTTCTCTCTATAGGCTAAGAAGCCGGTCTTATCATGTTCGACTATCTCAGCTAAGCCACCAGTATTGCTGGCTACCACTGGCACTCCAGCAGCCATTCCCTCCAAGGCAACTATGCCAAAGGGCTCGTAAATGGATGGAACAACGAGGACGTCTGAGCTTAGAGTTAATTCAATTAAGTCTTGGTCTGATAAGAACCCTAAAAACGTTATTTTGTGCTTGCATCCTGTCGAAGACGCTAGTCTCAGCAAATAGTCTTTCGACCATCCATCTCCAACTATAACTATTCTAGCCTCAGGATGCTGCCCAATTATTTTCGGCGCAGCCATTATCAGATACTCTACGCCCTTCTGTGGGACAAGTCTCCCGACAAAAAGAACTATTCTCTCAGATGGATCTATGCCGAAGCGCCTTTTAACTTCATCGCGGTTAATAGGAATATTATATTTTAATGTATCTATGGCGTTTGGAATAACATCAATCTTCTCGTCTGGAAGACGAAAATGCTCTTTGATCTCATGCTTCATGGAGTTGCTCACAACTATAATTCTCTTTGACTCATATGTTAGCCACCATTCTATTCCATCGATTAAGTAAGAGTCCGGGTTGTGAAGCCCGCGTGATCTACCAACCTCAGTACTATGCATAGTTGAGACTAATGGCGCATTCAAATAATGCTTTGATGATATGCTGGCAGGGGCCACAAGCCAATCATGAGCATGAATTATTTCAAATTTTTCATACCTACTTAACATGGCAACTTTTTTCTCCATAAAATGGTTGAAGAGGAGAACCCAGACAATAAAACTTGGATGCCCTAACTCTATAGCAGTCCTATGTATTTTTACACCCCCCTCCTCCTCATAATATGGTGCTCCAGGAAAATCTAGCGTAATTAAATGTACCGAATGCCCCATTCTTGCAAGGGCTCTCGCCAAACCATGGCAGTGCCTAGATATCCCGCCAACTATTCTAGGGGGGTATTCCCAGCTAAGCATACATATGTTCATTTTTATCAACCAATATGTTAAGGTCGTGATAGCTAAACGATCCCACAATTATTAATTTTTCTACCAAACGAATTTGGCATTATTGATAGCTGTTTACAACTGAAATTTCTAAATAGTTCTTGGAATTAACCTGCATGAAGCTCAGGCAATGTCCATAATATATCGCTCAAATTTAACCAATACTTCTTCACGGAACTACTTCCCTATATATTCTGATGGTATTTTCTGCGACTGTTTTCCACGTAAACATTTCTAGAACCCTCTTTCTGGCATTTATGCCGCACTTCTTCCTTAATTCATCATCCTCTAAGAGAATCACTACAAATTTAGCTATATCGCTTGGATCGTATGGATTGATATGGAAACCGCATTGATTCGGACCAGATGGAATAACTTGCTCCCTTAAGCCGCTTACACCTCTAGCGCCGACAACTACGGGCTTACCCATACTCATCGCCTCGGTGCACACTATGCCGAACGGCTCATATTTGGAGGGAAAGACGCATACGTCGGCAGCTGCATAAAACTTTATCCTCATATCTTCCGGCAGAAACTCATATTTCAAGATTACCTTATCTTGTAAGTTGAGCCTAGCAACTTCCTCCTTCAAAAGCTCCTCCTGCTCCCCTACGCCAACTATAACTAGCTTAGCTTTAGGCACCCTGCTCAAAATTTCCGGCATAGCGAGTATTAGAGTATCCGCGCCTTTAACCCAAGTTAGTCTGCCTATAAATAGTATCATGAATTCATCTTCAGCTATGCCAAGACTACTCCTTATGGAGAGCCTTTCTTCTAAGGGAACATTCTCAGGCGCGTATTTTTCGGCATCTATTCCATTATAAACTACTCGAATCTTCTTCTCATCGTAGCCTAAGGTTACTAGGTGGTCCCTCATAGCATAACTTACAGTTATAATTCTCTCAGCGGAGTCAGCTGCGATGCGCTCTAAGCGCTTAATAGTATCTGAGCCGTCACCCGTCCGCCCCTGCTCCGTGCTGTGTACATGAAAAATAAGGGGTTTATTTAATCCTCTGCTAGCCAAAATCCCCCCTATTGAGCCTAACCAGTCGTGTGAGACGATCAAATCAACTTTTCTCCTCTCCATTCTAACCAAATCGTTCACTAGCTTACTTGCCGAAAGTATATTATATAGGAAGATGTCGCCGAAGAATTTTTTGCCGCTTTCCGTCCAACGCTGTATTTCCTCAGGTATAAACATGGGTAGCAGCAGGCTAATATTCATGTTCTCAACTATTGGGCGATGCACTTCAACACCGCTGTATATGTCTCTCGTGGGAGCATCCTTAGTATGCATTGCGAAAACAGTCACATCATGCCCCATTTTAACGAGCTCTCTCGTCAAGTATTCGGCGTATGTTCCAAGCCCACCAACGATGTATGGTGGAAACTCGTAAACGAAGAAGACTATCTCCATTCCGAGCTCTCCTAATTACAAAAAGAATTGCCCCACTAAATTTAATGTTTTCCTTAAAATCGGATAGAAAAGCTTATGGCTTATTCTTTCCTTAAATATTTTAGGGGAATCTGCCGGTTGATAGCTTTCGTATTTATTAGGGTTGAAGTTGATCAAGTCTCCAAAGTTGCCTCCCAGATAATGAAGGTTGAGGGTGTTGAAGAAGTACATGAGGTTGCCGGGGATATCGATATAATAGTGAAGGTTTCCGCACGTAATATTGATGACTTAAGTAAGACAATATTTAAGATTAGGGAGATAAACGGGGTTCAGGGCACTGATACGAGAATCGTCTTAGCAAGCTATTCTAGGTGATGTGCCATTGGTTAAAAAGCCAATTATGGATCGCGTAAAGGAAATGCAATTGAGCGGTTTCTCCAGAGAAGACCTCGTTAAGACATTATACCTTGAAAAATACCCTATTTTTGAGATAACGGAAACTTTGAAAATTTCTTCTAGCGAACTTAGAGAACTCAACGAGAAACTAAAACTATTCCTGTTAAGATGCCCTGTTGGTCATAAGCTTCCTGAAGATCCTGCCTTGCACGCTAATGATGCGCATTATTGTGTTGAATGCAAAAGATGGTTCGACGAAAAAACGCTGAGGGACGAGATATTTCTCGAGATTAAGCGACTTGAGGAGAGAGAAAGAAACATTAAGTAGGCTATGAAAACTCGACTATTGTTCAATTTGAGAAATGTTTTTCACATAGTTCTTCTTCAGCTCCCTTAATCTCTCCTCAAGTAGAGCTAGTAGTGTTTGCCGAAGATCCTCTTTATTCGCCCAGTCTTTTGGCAGATTACCTATCCTTGTAGCCAGCTCCACATCACCTATAACGTTAGCAATCCATCTTTCGAAATCCCCTCGCTTCATGTGGAAATCTACTGATTCAATGCCCACTTTTTTGAGAGCTTCATAGAACTCTTGAAGGCTGCCAGCAGTTATACCCGTGGGGGAGGCAAACATATAGAAGAATTTAAACTCCCTGTCCGCCGGCACACGTTTTAACAGCTGTAAATGCTTGAATTCTGGTTTACAAATCTCAGCCTTGCATCTAGCTTCGAAATCGAGCAGCACGCCTATATAGGCTATGAAGGCTTCAATTGGGTTTCCGTAGGGGTTAAATGAGTCGTGAACTATGCCGGATTCGCCGCCCCCGGTATACATGTAGTAGAAGTGATCGCTTATCTGGAGGTAGCGCCATATCTTCAGTAAATCTCTGTTATTTAATCCCTTAACTAGTAGGCCGATTTCATTGAGCAGATTAAATGATATGCGCTGTTGCGGGTTACTTAACCAAGCGCTAGTGTCACGTTCAGCATCAGCCCATGAAACAGTCCTCTCTACTGGGACATCTATAACGCCACATGGAGCATATTTTTTGATGACTTCAGAGGGGGTTGCCCAACGTAGATTCTCCCACTTGCAAACTTCTATTGGAAGCCATCTTAAGAATTCAAGTATGCCGCTCTCAGCCCAATAATGCTCGCCAAAAGTTTCATAGTCCAAAAATAAAACTAAGACTTGACCAGGCGTATGCGCCAGCCAAGACGCATATTTATCTGCGGTAAGAGGCCACTGATCCCACTGGGTTGAAGCGAAGCGAAAACCTATGTCATCTGAAAGCTTATAGTGGCGCAGCAAGACTTTGATGGGCGAGTTCTTAGCCCTGTAAATGAAGTTCGGCGACCTCCAGCCGAGTATTCTGTCAGCGCCCTCCGTTACAATAGCCTTAAACCCGAGGCTCCCAACTTTCTCCGCAATCTCGTTATTATATATGCATTCAGTGTTCTCAAAGGTTTCCGGCATATAGCCAAAGAGCTCTTTTATTGTCTCGCGGTGCATCTCAATCTGCTCTAAGAATTCTGAGCGATCAATAGGGTTTAGGCTGGAGAGAGAATGATAATATGTCTGACAAAGAAGTTCGACGCATCCCGTTTTAACCATCTGCTTAAAAATGTCGAGAAGATCAGGACTCCACATCTCACATTGTTCGAGGAAAACACCGGATAAACTAAATGAAACCTTAAATTTGTTTCGATCCATTTTAAACCTATCTATTTGCTCCAATATTATTTTGCTCGCTGGAAGATAACACTTTTCACAAACTCTCAGGAAGATATCTCTGTTAACTTTCTCATCAAAATATATCTTGTAAAGATCTTTTATGTCAATATTACCTCTGGCTAAAATCTCCATCTTAAAATTTCGATTCAATCTTAAAGGTTGATGAACTTCGAATATGAGACATATATCGACCATTCTTACCACGCAAGGTCTGCTGATTGCAATTCGTAGCTTATCATCTTTCAAAGGGCTAAATATTTATTTTACCTGTAGAAGTCTTTAGATGCGCTTAAAGCGATGGGCAATTTTATGGGGGGCGATTTATGAGGTGTGAGGCTGGAAGTGAGACCCTTTCGGACAATGAGATTGAGCTTTATTCACGGCAGATAGCATTATCGGAGATAGGTTACGAGGGGCAGCTTAAGCTTAAAAAGTCGAGCGTTTGTATTGCTGGATTAGGTGGCTTAGGTTCCCCTGCAGCCCTGCAGTTAGCGGCGATGGGTGTTGGACGCATACGTCTAGTCGACCAAGATTTCGTTGAGCTCTCTAATCTACATAGGCAGCTCCTCTACGGCGCAAAATATGTTGGTTACCCTAAAGTTGAGGTTGCCGCTAAGAGACTTAGGGAGCTCAACCCTAACATAGAGGTTGAGCCACTGCCAGCATCAATTAACGCTGATAATGCGGAGAGAATAGTCAGCGGTATGGATGTTATCGTTGACGGTCTTGACCATATGACTCCGAGATACGCGATAAATAGGGCATGCCAGAAGCTCCGCGTTCCATATGTTTTCGCAGCAGCTATAATGACGTTTGGCAATGTCTCAACGATAATACCGGGTGAAACACCATGCCTAGAGTGCTTTCAGGGTAACATTAATGATGAGATTCTGCCGACATGCGCCACTGTAGGCGTTCACACATCTTTGCTTAGTGTTATTGCTGGCATAGAGACCTCGGAGGCTATTCGAATAATTCTTGGTAAAAAGCCTCGCTTAGCTGGCAAACTATTGCACTGTGATATCGGAGACTTAACATTTGAGGAAATAGATGTTGCGAAAGCTGAGGGGTGCCCAGTATGCGGCTCTAAGCCATCCGGTCCACCAATGCCCTTGGTAAGAAAGCTGGTTACTGAAGCCCACAGCAGATTTGGGAGAAAGGTCTTTAGGATAACTCCCAAAGAGGAGCTCGACATCGATCTGGATAGATTAACCTCTATTATTGAGCGCAGTGGATTAAAAGTTAAGGTCAAAGCTAACATGGGGGTAACGTTTGAGAATGAGTTTGGCGGCATAACAAGCGTATTGAAGAGTGGCATAGCGATAATTGAGGGGGCTGAGAACGGAGCTGAGGCTTACAGTTCATTCTTGAGGTTAATGGTTGATGGTTTAGGCATACCGTCGTCAAGGATCGAGTTCTAGGAGGAAAAGAGCGGAAATATGATCGTTAAATTAGACAGAAGAAATTTTGAATATTTCCTTAGGGAAGCTGAGGGGAAGCATCCAATTGAGGCATGTGGAGTCATCTTCGGCTCTATAAACGGGGAGAAGGCACATATAGAAAAAATCGTGCCGCTTAGGAACATGCTTGAATCCGAAACAATGTTCCAAATCGACCCTGAAGAGTTTCTTAAGGTATTAATGGAACATGAGGGAAAGGGTTTACAGCATATAGGATTCTTCCATTCACACCCGAGAGGCGTAAACCCATCCTTAACAGATATTAAGTACATGAGCTTATGGCCTGAAAGCATATGGATAATAGTTTCGCAGCTAGAGCTTAAGATTGCAGCTTACCGCATCACCGACGGGCGCCTTGAGGAGGTTGACGTTATCGTAGAGTAGGCGCTTTACCTACCCACTTTTTCATCTAATATATATTCATCCTGAATGCTTAAGAGATTCGTTTGGGAAAGAGATAAAAGTCTAACCCGTTATAGTAAGGGTATTGTTGGGCATTATGGGAAAACTTGTTGTCGTTAAGGTTGGAACAAGTAGCGTAACTAAGGGTGATGGAAGTTTAGACCTTGACGCGATGAGAATGCTCACAGATCAGATAGCTGAAGCCATTAGAAGGGGCTATCAGATAATTCTCGTGACCTCCGGGGCTATAGGTTCTGGAATCGCTGAGCTTGGAATAAAGCCTAATCCAAACGATATAGTTTTTAAGCAGGCTTGCGCTGCGGTTGGTCAAGCGATTCTAATGGAGCATTACCGCCAGCTCTTCAGGCGCCATGGACTGAAAGTAGCGCAGGTCCTCTTGACTAAGGAGGATTTGGCAAATAGGGTTTCATACGTGCATACATGCAATGTTCTTGATAAGCTGCTTAGCTTAGGAGTTGTCCCCATAATAAACGAGAACGATGTCACATCGGTTGATGAGATAATGCCGGTCATGAAGGGCTATAAAGTTAACTTCAGCGACAATGATATACTCTCGGTTCTGATAGCTAACGCTGTCCAAGCCGATATCATCGTCATATTATCTAACGTTGATGGACTCTATGATGGGAACCCCTCAAGGAAGAGGGATGTGCGGATAATACCGGTGGTTGAGAGGATAACTCCGGAGCTTAAGGAGACTGCTGAAGGTAAGAGCGCTCTTGGTAGAGGCGGGATGAAGACTAAGCTTGAGGCTGCTGAAATAGCGATGAAGAGCGGCATACCGCTGGTGATAGCGAACAGTAGAAGGAAGAATGTGCTGATAGATATATTGGAAGGGAAGCAGGTTGGAACATACTTTAAGCCACTAGGTGAGAAAATGCCAAGCATAAAAAGGTGGATAGCTTACGGCGCAGGGGCAAGGGGGCAGATCAAGGTTAATGAGGGAGCTAAACAAGCTATACTTAGAGGCGCAAGCCTACTGGCTGTCGGAATAGAGGAGGTCTCAGGGCAATTTAAAATAGGCGACGTTGTCAGCATAGTTGGTCCAGACGAAAAAGAGTTCGCGCGTGGCATAACAAATTATTCTAGCGATGAAATAAACCTGATTAAAGGCTTAAAAACCTCGCAGATAAAAAGGGTTTTAGGTTACATTAGGCGTAAAGAGATTATTGTTAGGAAACTCATGTATGTGTTTGATGAGGTGAATAGCTAAAATGAGCGAAAAAATTGAGGATCTGATTTTAAATATATGCAAGAAGGCCAAGGAAGCATCATATATTCTTGCCAGGCTACCAACGGATGTGAAAAATAGAGCCTTATATAATATGGCTGACGCCCTAGAGAATCATGCCGATGAAATTCTCGAAGCCAATAAAATTGATGTCGAAGCGTCTAAGGCTAAAGGTGTTAAAGAATCGTTACTTGACAGGTTAATCTTGAATAAGTCGAGGATTTCGAAGATGGCGCAGTGCTTAAGGGAGGTCGCCGATCTTCCGGATCCGGTTGGTGAAATAGTTAAAACCTGGGTTAGACCAAACGGGTTGATAATTGGTCAAATAAGGGTTCCGTTGGGCGTTGTCGCCGTGATCTATGAGTCGCGTCCCGACGTCACTTCGGATGCGGCTGGCATATGTCTGAAATCTGGCAACGCCGTCATATTGAGGGGTGGGTCTGACGCCATAAATTCTAACATCGCTATTGGGAAGGTTTTAAGCGAGGCTGCTGTGAAATCCGGAATACCTGAGGGCGCTATAGAGGTTGTTCCAACAACGGATAGAAGGGCAGCCTTAGAGCTTATGAAGATGAGAGATTACGTTGACGCGCTTATACCGAGGGGTGGAGCCGACCTTATTAAAGCAGTCGTAGAGAACGCTAAGGTTCCAGTCATAGAGACTGGAACGGGCAACTGTCACATATATGTTGAAAGCGACGCGGATCAGGATATGGCTATAAAGATAGTGATAAATGCTAAGTGCCAAAGACCTGGAACATGCAACGCTGCCGAAAAGCTGCTGGTTCATAAAGATATTGCGCCGACGTTTCTTCCAAGGGTTATAGATGCCTTAAGGGCTCACAGAGTTGAGGTTAGAGGATGTGAGGAGACTAGAAGGATTGTGCCAGATGTTAAGCCAGCAACAGAGGAAGACTGGTACACAGAGTACTTAGATTTGATAATCGGCGTGAAAGTCGTCAGCGGGATAGATGAGGCTATAGCGCATATAAACAAGTATGGAACTAAGCATTCGGACGCCATAATAACTTCGGACTTCAATAAGGCGCTATATTTCATTAAAAACGTTGATTCAGCAGCCGTTTACTGGAATGCTTCAACACGATTCACTGATGGAAACCAGTATGGGCTTGGGGCTGAGATAGGCATAAGTACTCAGAAGCTGCATGCCCGTGGACCGATGAGCGTGCAGCATTTAACAACAATTAAGTATTTTGTTCTTGGACGCGGACACGTAAGAGAGTGAATCGGGGCTAGCAGCATAAATCTATTGGACTTCAACGTTTAATGTCCCTATATATCTGGGAGCAGCAGGTCTGGAGGAACCTTATCTCTAAACCTAGGGATTCTGCCCTCTCAATCGCTTCGACGCTTGGAAAAGCTATGGCATTAATACCAGACTCAACAGCTAAAACATCAGTTATGGATCTATGAGCACCCTTAGGTCTAGCGCACCCAAGTACTATTGGCACATTAGGCATTAGGAAACGCGCCCTTAAAATGATCTCTATAACCGCTTCTGGCGGCGGTGGACTAACGGACTCCATCCTTGTGCCTCTGATCGGGAAGAATACTATGATGATTAAGGCTGACGGTTCATATTTTGAGACCATCTCTATGGCTTTAAGCTCCCCCCTAACTTCACCATAGTGTAATCCGACGAGAACATGCGGAGTGAATGGTACTCCGGACCGCTTTAAAGCCTCAAGGGCTTCAGCGTACTTATCAAGCGATACATTGAGGTGATATACTTCTCTAACAGTCTCCTCAGAGCCCACTATGTCAATTGATACTGCGTCTACGCCAGCTTCCTTAAGCCTTTGGGCGGTCTCGAAGCTTATCAGTCCAGTATGCATTACGATTGTTAATCCCAGTCTCCTCTTAACCTCGGATATTGCGCCTATAAACCTCTCTACTGGTACGGAGCCGTCCGGTAAGCAACCTCCACTTATTAGGCAGCCGATAGCACCATTCCTCTTAAGATCAGAGCAAACCTCAATCAGCCTGCTAGGTGTTGTGGCTGGTATCATAGTTCTAAGGATTTTTCCACCGCAATGATCGCAGTTTAGGGAGCAGAACGAGCCTGTAATGGATATTGACGGGAAAACCGTTAGAGAAGACCTAAAATACCTATTATTGTAGTATGTGAACCCCGGCACATAAAAATATATTCTTTTCCCAAAAATCCGCCAGCTAGCCTCCCTCGCTTCATAAAGCGAAAACCTCTTCCGAAAATCACTCAACTCTTCCCCGGGGAATGATTTGTTTAACGATGATTCCGGTCCGCTCATATTAAAGTCATCCCTAAGGCATGAAGTGAACATATCCTTAAAAGAATTATATAAGGTCTATTGAAAAATTTTAAGTGGATGATGAGATAATGATTGAGAGCTACTGTGAGAAAGCCTACAACTTAGCGTTTAAATATGAGGCTGAGTTTGGAAGCTGCCCGCAAGCGGTCTTAAGGGCGATACGTGATACCTTTAATATTAAGGGGATGGAGCCGGTGATTAAATCGGCACATGCTTTAGCTGGAGGCTTAGGGTTGAGCGGTAATGGTACATGCGGCGCCCTCTCCGGCGGGGTTATGGCGCTCTGCTTCTTTTATGGGAGGAGCCTAGAGGATATGGGTAGAGGCAGGTTTCTGAAGTCTTATGTTAAAGCAAAGGAACTATACGATAGGTTTGTGAACAACTTTGGGAGCTGTATATGTAGAGATGTCCAAGCTAAAATATTTGGAAGATCATTTAATCTTTGGGACCCGGAAGATTATAAGAAGTTTGAGGAGATGGGTGGACATAGGGATAAATGCACAGATGTTTCCGGTAAAGTGGCTAAATGGGTTGCTGAAATATTGTTGTCGGATGAGAATGTGAAAAAGCAACTAGGTTTCCTTGACAAGTAGGGTAGGTTCGTCTATCCATTGGGTGTCGCAGAAATTAACGCAGCTATCATGAGCGGGAGTATTACTGTTGCATCCCCCTCAATAGTTACATGCTTCGCTGTCTCCTTAACTTTTCCCCATGAGATTGCTTCACGGACTCTTGCCCCAGAGAGACTGCCGTCCCATTCAACGGCTGTCGTTATATAGACCGCGTAGTCTAAACCACCTTTAAATTGGTTCCACCATATTACATGGTGCTTCGAAATACCGCCGCCAACTATTAGGGCTCCGGTGCGTTTAGCGCTAAATATTAAATCGTTTATTTCCTGCTCATCTTTGAGGACATCTACTTTAAATTTATGGTCTTGTGAGAACAACCATATCTGGTAGCCGACAGCTCCATCAGTTATGCCTGGAATATAGACGGGTATATTGTTTTTGGCAGCCCAATAAAGCAACGAATCTTCATTGCAAAGTCTTAGACCTATCTCTCGGCTAAGCTCACGGGTTGAAATTTCCCTTACCCCTTCACTCCAGAGAGCTGTTAGGAGATTACGCATTTTTTCCTCTATGATTAACCCGTAGCTTTCATTCGGGATTAATATGTTCCCAAGGCGGTTTATGCCTCTCTTATGGAGCTTCTTATCGTCTAAATCGAATGATCCACGATAATAGTTTTTCCAGCATCTAGCCAAGTCATGGTCCAGAGTACCGCATGTTGTCACGATGACATCTATCAAACGGCGTTTAACCATTTCCCTTATAACTCCTCTGGTTCCAGTGGCCACTATACATGCTGGAAAAGAGAGAAATTTTACACATTCTTTATCAGCGATCATCCTCTTAAGAATATCTACACCCCTAGCGATCTTCCCGGCGGTAAACCCCCACGCCTCACCCATCTGCTCAACGAGCTCACTAACGCTCATACCCTCACGGAGACTATAATCTTTAACTATTCCAAGCCTACTAATCATGGCGTCCACTCCACAAAGGATAAGTGAAGCCCATAAAATATATCATTTTACATACTCTAAGGGTTCTGAGTTAAGTAATAGTATTTTATCGTCTCTACTTAACCCTTCCCCCTCGATTATTTCGTTGGGGGCTCTTTGGGGGAACCCTTCTCCCCGCATCTGAAGGTTTAATATCCTGCCCAGATAGGAAGCTATGCTTCCTGAACAGAGCAGGACAGACAGGGCAGGGCATCATTGAGAACAAAGTAATCAACCTCCATTTAAACCTATCTGCCCCGAAACTGCTGACTACAGCGCACTTAAATGTTTGAGCCATCTTTAGGGTTAAACTGCTACTTCTCTTCTAAGCCTTTAAGGAAGTTTAATACACATTGTGGGAAGTCTCTTCCATAGCCGCCCTCTAGAACTGCAAAAACCCTCCTATTCAATTTCGCTATCATACGCCCTATAATCATATATGAGTTTGTGCTCAATCCTAAACCGCAAATTGGATCAAACATATGCGTATCAAATCCAGCCGAGACAGCTATTAGCTCCGGATTAAACTCCTCTATCTCATGCAGGGCGGCGCTTAAAACCCTGATGTACTCTCCGTCGCCGACAGGATGCGGGAAAGGATAGTTGAGGCAATTCTCTACGGATTTATCTCCGGTTCCGGGGTAAACACTACCATACCTATGGAGGGAGACGAAAAGAACCCGCCAATCCCTAAAGAATATCTCTTGAGTGCCGTTACCGTGATGACAATCTACATCTAATATAGCTATTCTTTTAACCTTCCCCATGTTCAGAGCCTTCCTGCACGCAATAGCAATATTATTAAAGTAACAGAACCCTAAAGTTGGGGCGCCCAAGGCTCTTCCATTAATGCCAGCATGATGGCCGGGCGGCCTCATAAGTGAGAAGGCTGCTTCACCATTTAGGGAAATCTCCATGCTCTTTATTGCAGCGCCAGCAGCAAGCCTAGCGTACTCGTATATTCCGGGAAGATTTGGTGTGTCAGGGTCGTAAAATTCTCCGCTCTTAATCCTATTAACGTGCTCTTCACTATGAACCATTAAAAGGTCATCTTCAGAGCAAGGTTCAGCCTCAACGAACTTAAATCCCTCTTTCCTGAGCAGCATGTATGCGCTAAGAACTCTATCCGGGGACTCAGGGTGCCCAGGTTCAAAGTACTCTAAACATCTCTCTGAGAAAACTACGTACAATTTGCAGATTCCACCTCCAGTAAACATTCTTAAGTATCGCCTTCACTGGGGCTCCTCATATTCCCATCAAATCCCGCAAAACCGTAATATATTATCTATCTATAAACATAGAGTGCTGAAAGCAATATTTAATGGTTTAGAAAGCGATTTCCGGAAGTCATCCATGCAATGGAATATTCGGCGATGTAGACCCTGCAGGAACGCCCATTTGTTGGGTTTTCTATCGTGGGTTAAAGAACATTATCCGCCATTTATCCACGTTAGCCGCTCAGTAAGGGAGAGGATGCGGTATGGTAGGAAAATGAATAGAAGGCTCCACAGCATACCATTCAGAAAAATTCAGTTTTACACCTCCTATAAGTCGATGGAGCTGGGCTTTAAG
>Ga0209080_1000115_pt1 | contig 61391 bp, 53 predicted proteins | sample JNZ110809AmetaG_FD_184123 | JGI IMG/M metagenome (GOLD analysis project Ga0209080, IMG submission 184123) | Hot spring microbial communities from Jinze hot spring, China to study Microbial Dark Matter (Phase II) - JNZ 110809A (SPAdes) (version 3) ...
TCCTACTCCAACGCCTACTCCTACTCCAACGCCTAGTCCTACTCCAACGCCTAGTCCTACTCCAACGCCTAGTCCTACTCCAACGCCTAGTCCTACTCCAACGCCTAGTCCTACTCCAACGCCTACTACTGTTATCTCTGAAGTCGTAACTACCACAGTTAAGGTTATATCAACTGTGACAATAACTTCAACTTCTATAGTAACTCAACCAGCCTCTATATCTACTGTTGTAGAGACTGTAACTCAAACTGATTGGTCTCTAACAATAGTATTAGCAGTAGTAATGTTAGTAGTAGGATTGGCAGTCGGATATCTAGTGAAGAGAAAGTAAAAGTAAGTAATAGACAGATACTTTAAATCTATATAATATTTCATATTTTCTAATATTTTTTATTTCAACTTACATAATTGATAGCTGCTACATAATTGTCTGTTTTTGTTATAGTATATTGCACATTATGTATCAATTATAACTAGCGGTCTAGATAAAGTTTAAAAATTCTGTTAACAGTTATAAGCTATGAATCCTTTGAAATTGAGGTAATAATTTTGGGTAGAGGAAACACTATTAAGCAGAAGTCTCTAGTAAAAATATTAACAGGTCCGATGACCATATACATAGTGTACAAAATGGCAATGTTCATTGTTGTATACATATTAGCACTTATGTTAGTATTCATACTGCCTAGGGTAATACCCGCAAATCCTTTTGCCGGGTTACTTCAAAGGATCATATCAGCATACATATGGAATCCCGAACTTATTCCTGAGGTGTATCAACAAGTTCTAGAGTATTTCCCATTTGATAAACCTGTGTATGAACAATTCATGATATTCTTGCTGGGCGCATTTAGAGGCGACTTTGGAGTATCTATAGCATTTTTCCCGATGAGGGTTACCGATATCATAATGATGGCTCTACCATGGACACTAGCTCTTATGATACCTTCAACATTAGTGTCATGGATCGTAGGCAACATACTGGGTGGATATGCAGGCTACAAAAGAGGTTCTATGTTCGAGAGAACAATGGTTGGATATTCCTTTATAGTATCTTATGTACCTCAATACTGGCTAGGCATGTTGCTACTGTTCGGATTTGCTTATGCCGTTAGATTGTTTCCAGCATATGGAGGCATATCTGCAGGTATTACGCCCTCGCCTACGTTGACATTTATTGTAGACTTCCTATGGCATTACACGTTACCGTTTCTAGCGATATTCATAATCAGTATGGCTAGATGGATGAGTAGCATGAGGATAATTATCTCAGCTGAACTAGGATCAGATTACATACACTATAGCGAGAGTTTGGGGGCAAAGGATAGTATAGTATATGGATATGCATTTAAAAATTCACTTCTACCCCAAGTAACAGGTCTAGCCTTATCTATTGGAGCAGCTATATCTGGACAAGCACTTGTAGAAGCAGTATTTTCATATCCAGGTATGGGTTACTATCTACAGCAAGCAATAGGGCAAATAGATTATCCACTGATTCAAGGAATATTCGTTATAACAATAGCTGTAACATATCTAGCCAATTTCTTGGTGGACTTCATATACATGTTAATAGACCCTAGAATAAGAATTGGGGGTGGATAAGCAATGGGTGTAAGGGTTTCAGCGAATCATCACAAGTTTCTTATCTCGAAATTTAAAGAATCAGTATTGTTGTATACATTGTTTAAGAATAGACGATTTATGATAGGTCTAGTTATGTTCCTAGTTCTACTGTTGATGGGTTTGGTAGGATCATTACTATATCCGAGAGATCCTCTAGCATTTGCTGAATATCCTCCAGACTTGCCTCCATCTCTAGAATTTCCTCTGGGAACAGACAGAGGTGGTAGAGATGTATTTGCACAATTCCTACATGGTATACGGATGTCGCTATATGTTGGATTTCTAACAGCGATAATATCTACAATAATAGGATTAGTAATAGGAGTGACTGCAGGGATAAAGGGGGGAGTGCTAGATGAGACATTAATGGGTTTAACAAATCTTGTACTGGCTATACCATCGTGGTTAGTAGCTTTGCTCATAGCATCAATAACACCAGCGGAACAACGAGGACCAGAATTCATGGGATTGCTACTAGGTATATTCTCTTGGCCATGGTTTGCAAGAGCTGTTAGAGCCCAGTTCCAGAGCTTAAGAGAAAGAGAATTTGTAGCATTATCAAGAATGGCGGGATACGGAGATCTAAGGATAGCATTTGAAGATCTACTTCCACAAGTTGGAGCATTTATAGTTTCATCATTTGCAGGATTGATGGCAACAGGTATTGGTGGCGAAGCGGGCTTAGCTATAATTGGTGTAGGAATGACTAGATATGTATCTTTAGGAATGATCTTGTTCTGGGCCGGCACATATCAAGCATATATAAAAGGTACGTGGTGGTTATTTCTTCCAGCAGGTATAGCAATGATTATACTAATGGTATCGTTACAGATGATTTCAGTAGGGCTTGAACAACTATTCAATCCAAGATTAAGAGAAATCTAATCAAGATATTTTTTCTATAGTATTCACGGTAACATCTTTACTTTCAATGTATCTTTAAGATATAATGAAATTAACATTCAATGCAGTAAAAGTAAAAGCCAAGGATATTAATGTTAATTTATCAGTATTGAAATTGGTTATAGGTTTTGCCATAGAGCATGCAATCCTCAAGGAAGTTGCCAAGAAATAGAATAACTAATTATTTTTGTCGTTTAGCAAAACTGTATTAGATGAATTTAATTATATGAAATCATCAGTGAAATTACTATCAACAAGAACTGGGTTAATTATTCTATTAATTATACAAATATATTAGTCAATAAGATTTATTTTAGAACAACCTCGTGTTTGTATCAAGGTGTATCTTAGTGATATATCAAGACCCAACATCGTTGATATGGTTTATAATAATGGGAGCAATAATAGATTCTATTGATCCGTGTATATATGTTCTGTACGTTTCTCTATTAACAGTTTCTGCTACAGATATTCGTCATGTAATGAAAATATCATCATCATTCATATTGTCGGTATACATTGGGTATCTAGTATTTAATGCTATACTAAGGTTTGTTTTAAATATTGTATCGCCTTCGCGATCAATTTTATCGTTTGTTCTAATTCTATACGCATTAGCTTTAATCCTATATACTTTATTACTCGAGAGAAATAATGTAGAAGATATCTGTAGAGAAGATAGGCCTCTGTGTAGATTCATAAATAGATTTGATCTGAGATTAAGGACTTTGAATATTTTCAGTGTAGCTGTTATAGGATTTTTGGCCTCCTTTACTATATTGCCTTGTAGTGCTGGAATGGTTTTAGCATTCAACATAGTTACAAGAGATTTAGGGTTTAGTGCATGGATACCATTAGCAGCACTTTATACAACAGTATTTGTTTCACCATTACTACTGATATCGTTGGCAGTAATAGGTTTAACCAAGATTAAGAATGTATATGAATTAATTCTAAGACACCAGAAACTAGTCAAAATCTTAGGAGGAATCCTAATGATTTTGGTGGCGATACTGATTATATTGGGTTTGCCGATACTTTGATTTATACCATAGCTAATTCCAATAAGCTTTCGGATAGCATTGATATTTATCAGCTGTATAGAGTATAGATAAAGCTATAAGTTGCTAAACTTTGTTCAATATATATGTTACATTAGAGTGGTGAAGCGTTTTGAGTCTAGGTGTTAGTGCTTGGTGGAAAGAGGTATGGAGTTGGGATAGGGTTAAACAGGCTATAAGTACTCTTCCTGGAAGACTAGGGTTTGAGAAAGACAGAGAGTTAAGGTTTTTCAGGCTCAGAGTTGATGTAGAGAGTGGTGAAGTCTATGACGAGATTCTAGCCAGATTCTTAAGTGAAAGAGAGAGATATGGTCTCTACTTCATCCTCTATAGATATTCTCAAACGGATAAAGAAATCGAAGAGATAGGAGAATATGTAACGTTATCACAAATATGTCCAGCTCTCCATTGCCCTATGGTTAAACAAAACATGAATGCATTTGAGAAAGTTTTCGGATACAAACAAGGTTTGCTCTATAAAGCGGCAGAAGCCTTTGGTTACGAGAAAATCGATATAGGAGACGAAGCAGTAAAAATCTACATACTGCCTAAGGTTCCTATAGTGATAAGTGTATGGTTAGGTGAAGAAGAAATACCACCCTCTGTCTCGATACTCTATGATAAATCAGTAACACATTATCTAGATTGTGAAGCATCATCAATTATGGCTGGAGTAACGCTTACAAGACTAATAATCTCTTCAGTGAAGAACCTTAACGTATATGTACAAGGTGTAGAGTATAGCTATAGATATCAATGTTCTGAATAGATTATAAATAATCATGGAATAGACCAAAAATACCTCAAGTAAAGTCTTTGTAACTTTATCCCAGTTCTTAGCTTTAATTCTGAAGAACAAATAAAGCAGTTGAAATATACAGCCTCAGCACCTAATACCTCAGAAACAGCTACATCCTTCACTGCCTTCATCTACAGGATATGTAGAGATGAAGTATATAAACCATAAGAGAATAGCTTCAATAGAGTATAGAGTTATTATGGTACTGATAAAGTAGAGGAACAGTAGGAAAATGTGGAAATAGTATGATATAGGTATGTAGGGAGAACTATAGAGATCTGCGACATAGATTCACTATGGAATGATATTTAGACACAATCTTAGTAATAGAATTATTGTTTCTGGAAGAGGGTATGAACCTAAATACAAAATCTCTTCTCATAGTACAGTTAAACAGCATGAAATACTATTGAGGAAATATCATCCAATTAAGGTTCTGAATATTTTCGTAAAATCTTTGGTGGGGCCGCGGGGATTTGAACCCCGGACCACGGGGGCCCAAGCCCCGCATTCTACCAAGCTAAACTACGGCCCCAGTTTAATCTGAGAAAGCATTATTTTGTGTATTTTTTAAGTTATTGTGGTGGCAGTCGATGAGATTGTTTCAATTGGTTGTTGTTCTATGAATGTACTGTAAGTTTGAGGAAAATCTATGGTGTTTATTAATGATGTATATAGTGCGGATATTGTTATCTCTATTATATCTTGCTCGTTTCTATCAATATCTATTTCTCTACCAAGGAGTATCTTTAGTATTGATTTTGATGATTGAATTACGTCTCTTCCTTTGATAATGTTTTTCATGTATGTCAATATCTGGTCTATTTCCTGTTCTCTTAAGTTCGTGATAGGTTTTACGTATTCTCTTAGCGCCGAAACAGTTGAAAACCTAATCTTTATGCCAATAACATCAGCTATATTGTGAAGTGTATAGAGAGACTCAGGAATACAGTCTATGTATTCCTTGATTGAGGAAAAATTATCTTCGCATAGAGAGTACACACATATGGCTAGATCTTCTAAAGTGACAAACATCCCTATCTACCACGTTAATCACTATGTTATTGATAAATATATGAGTTAGAAGCCTAAAAAAGACATAGAAATTAGTGCCGCCGGCGGGACTTGAACCCGCGACCACCGGATCTCCCAGGTAAAGGCTTATGAGTCCGGCGCTCTAACCAGGCTGAGCTACGGCGGCTAACGCTAATAATTATTGCTATAGGTAAGTTTATAAGCTTCATCTATTTTTTGCAAACTTTGGTCCATACCTTTATTTAAGATACTAAATAAAATGCTGATTAAGGACCCCTAGCACTATTCTGAAGTACATGGTATATCTGTTCTAGAATCAGCCCTTCTAAGCATCATCATGTCTCAGCTATGGCCGCCACATTCATCACATCTTTGGTTTATTTTCGGTATGCCTAACCTATTTTTAAGTTACTAAGAGATATAATCTTATTTGGTGAACATTTACGAGTGAATGCATAACCAAGTTTATACAGATAGTACAAGACGCTAGAGCGCCGTTTACGATAGAGGTTGTCAGATCTATTGCGAAACTGTGTGGTGAAGATCCCTACAAGCTTTGGCACTATATAGCTTCAAGATCAGGATCTTCTATTTCAGTGCCTGTAGCTTCTTCGATAGCTAAAACAGAGAGTCCAAACATACCTGACACTAAGTCTATATCTACAACACTATGCTGGAGATGTTTTGCATGTGGTAAAGAATTCAACGATGTTAAACATCTTGTAAACCATATAACTTTCTTTGTTAGACAGAAAGATAAGAATCATTTAGAGTTGTACAGAAAGATTAAAGAACATTCAGATAAAAGTAGTAAATCGTTTACGCAGGTAGCTGAAGAGATGTTAAAGTGTTAAATACTACATCTATAGATATTGCTAAGACCCAAGGAATCGAGTTTCATCTGGATATCTCTGATATCTATAGATCTAAGATCAATAGTTGTCGCTTCGTCAATAACCTTATCGATATCGAATTCAGAGATACCAACTCTAGCTTCATACTCTTTAACTTTGTCTAGATTAGCTCGAGGAGTAATCCTTCTAGCACCTAATGTGCAATATTCTTCAATCTTTATGGAGTACTCGTAGGTTCCTATTCTTCTAGCAATAAATGTTATCTCATCTTTATCCATACCTATTAAAGGTCTTAGAATAGGTATTCTAATAGCTTCCTCTATAACATATATGTTGTTTAGTGTTTGTGAAGCTACTTGGCCAAGACTTTCACCAGTAACTAGCGCTAAAGCGTTTACATGTTTTGCTAATCTCTCTGCTATTCTGTTCATAGTTCGTCTAAGAATCACTACGATATACTCTTCGGGCACACTGAGAGCTATAGTGGCTATAAATGGACGTATATCGATGATATGCATTTTCGGTCTATACCCATACATCCATCCATCCGCTAAAACCTTAGCAACCATATTCACGCTCCATACATGTCTCTCTCCGCCTATATTGAATAGAACTAGATCTACTTCACAACCACGTTTAAGAGCATACCATGTAGCTACAGGAGAATCTATACCTCCTGAGAAAAGAGAGAGCACTTTACCTTCAACACCTATAGGTAAACCTCCTGGTCCATGGATTACTTTATCATACAGATAGGCACTATTTCCCCTTATCTCTACGTATGCTGTGTATTCTGGGTTCTCGAGATTAACCTTAGCTCCACCAGCTTGAAGAAGCATATATCCCAGGGATTTCTCAACGTCTTTGCTTGTGAAATTATGTTGACCTACTCTTCTAGCTCTAACAGCAAATACTTTACCCTGTATTCTATTCCTAAAGAAATTCAATGCTTTATCAACAAGCTCATTAAATGAATTAAAAGATACTTTAAATACAGGAGAAGAACTTACAACACCCATCACATATGCCAAAATCTTTGACGCAGCTAGAGACTCTTCTTCATCATTAAAACAACATAACCACAATCTGCCTCGAGATACATGGACAGAAGCCATGATGTTATTTGTTGCAAGCGCATCTTCTATATTCTTAGACAATCGTTTCTCCATTCTTTTTCTACTTAATGCACCTTTTAGAGATACTTCACCAATCCTGATGAGTACAAGCCATCTCTCTTTCATAAAGATTATTCACCAGTGTAATCTGTGATTAGATTTTACTCAAACTGAATAAGTTTTTTATATTACGTGTATCACTATACCACTCTGTGTAAAGGGTTCGGTAGCTGTTGTAGGGGTCTGTATAGTGACTTACCAATGTACTTATAATAGTTATAGAGAATCAATATTTCCTTCACAAAAGATATACAGAGTAGCTGGTGTGTTAATACCAATTCTCGTTCTTTCAGCCCTATTTATTGGATGGAACTATTATGATGTTATGTGGTGGATAAAGTGGTATAGAATAGTTGAAGAGCATCATCTAACAGGTCTCCTAAACCTGTATAGGCTATGCAGATTACCTGATTGCAAGGTTCCTTATCCACCACTAGCCTTTCTGATATTTGTGTCAATATACGCTATAGCATTGTTGTTACCGGCACTCTTTAGACCATTGATATTGAAGTTGTTTTTAGTACTTATACCTGGATTATTGATCTATAAGATCATGGTTAAGTTGAAGGGCAAGGACATCGGGTTAATATGGCTTATATCTATACCTTTTCTACAGATTCTATTTGCTTTACAGTTTGATGTTATAGTTGCATGCATGATTTTTGTATCAGTCTACATGTTTCTAAAGGATAGAATAGACGTATCAGCAGTATCATTAGGGTTAGCCACATTGGTTAAGCACGTTGCTGTTATATTACTGCCATTCTATCTCTTGGTTCTAAAGCTTAGAGGAGGTGCTAAGAATGTATATAGGTTTCTCTTCATTTACCTAGCCCTTACAGGAGGCATAATCTTACCGTTCTTTATCTCAACTCCTAGAGAGTTTATAGACCATGTTCTTCTATTCCATTCATCAAGAGCACCACAAGATCTAACGTTTTGGGCAATACCATCAATAATATTAGGAAATAACATATCTTCTGTACAACATTATATAGATAATCTATGGCTTTTCTTCTTCTCTATATGCTATATACTCTTATTCACGCTATTCTATTCACAGATAAAGAAGCATGGTATAGAGACCTCCTGTAAGCTTCTACCCATCTATATATCGATACTACTTCTACTCTATATAACCATGAATAAAATAGGTAATCTAAACTACATGGTGTGGTTTGTACCTACAGCACTACTAGCTCTCAAAAGAGAACACATAACTACTCTATACAGGTTGACAGCAACGATAGGTCTCGTAGGTGCATTAACTTATGCTTTTATGCTTTACATACCACCAGCAGCAGTAAATGCACCTATGTTTATAGTGGAGGATCTAGCTTACTGGAATGCACGTGCCCTAATAGCTCAATCAATAAACTACTACATATTCTATATAGCTTCAGTACTTCAAAGCGTTCTAGCCTATATGGCTAGCTTTATTTATACACCAACAGATTTCGTTTCAGAAGTACCTATCTTTAGGGTATTATACATACATAGATCAGCCATAGTGGTAGCATCATTAATGTCAACACAAATACTTTTAACCATATTATTAGTCACGCTCATAAATTGGATAAAAGAATACTTATAGGTTCTACCCATATAGGGCATCAAAGATCACTACACACTAAGGGTATATATCATCAAAAGATTTAATAACCTTCTAGAGCAATATTATTTCAGTAGAGAATAAAAAGGGAAAACAGATGTACTTCTGTCCAAAGTGTGGATCAACAATGATTGTTAGAAAAAACTCTTTCTTTTGTCCTAAGTGTAGATATACTGCTGAACTGAATTCCACAGAGATACAATACCTAAAAAGATCTACATTACTAAGTAAAGTTCATGAGAAGAAGGTGGATGTCGATAACATAGGCATACCTCTTTCTGCTATACATGACGATAAAATTGTGTGTCCTCGTTGCCATAACAGAGGAGTATACTATTGGAGAAGACATAGAGCATCAGCAGAAAGTTCAGACACAATAGAGAAGGTATACAAGTGTGGTCGATGCAACTATAGCTGGACTGAATTCGAATGAAACGACTATTGGAATCAACATGTATCTCTTGTTATGATGTATCATGATTCCTATATAGTGCTGTTAATCCAAGTTGATATAGGCTGAAGACCACTAAGTGGTTATGGTATCCATCTTTACAGCCATTAAATTAGATCATTTACTACCCAATCAATCTATATTCAGTAGTTATGCTGATGTTAAATAGCTAATAAGAGTAGACGTTATGTTAATACGTATCTATTGAAGTAAAAGCTTATACAATTTCGATCTAGTATATTTGTATCTGAGTGAAGTGGGAGTCCTGTAGAATCTTCTAGAAATGAATATAGATCATTATTGTGTAGATAGTTTTAGAAATAAATGACTAAGTTATCGATAGAGATTAGAAGTGTGTTCAATCAACTTTATGTACATCTGTTAAAGTATTTAGGGGTAGTGATGGTAGGTATACACTAAAGTATTGGTGTGTATACAGAATATGTTGCGAGATTAAGAGGTAGATAGAGGTAGTATTCGTGATGACTAGATCTATCCTATACAAATTTATGCTTATTGTTCTTATAGCTATATGTGCAGTTACGGTTCTGAATCCATTTGAAGCGCTATCTCTAGATAGTATACCGCCTGGAGACGATTCTAGAGCACATATATACAGAGTTTCTGGATTCTTAGAAGAATATATAATAAACAAAGGAATGAGTCTCAAGCAATACAATGGCATGATATTACTAAGTTATGCGCCTCTCTTCTATGTAGTACTGTATCCTTTATCACTAGCATATGGTCCTGTAGCTGCGTACAAGTTTGGCAGGATATTTATCTGTATGCTGTATCTTCTATCTGTTTATTTATTGGTACGTGAGTTAGGTATTAGCCGTAAGATAGCTATACTAATTACACCTATTGCTCTGTATTTTCCAACAATGTGGTTCATATACTACAAAGGTGCCTATCCCTATCTATTTTCATGGAGTTTGACGTTAATTTCAGTCTCACTATTATTAATGTATAGAAGAATACTTCGCTATAAAGTATTGGTGCTCTCAGCAGTAGTGGGCGGATTATCTATTTTAGCACATAGCTATGGCTTAATAAATATAGCAGTCTTTCTGGTTATATGGATGCTCCACAATCTGTATACGAAGGGTTTCAGAGATACTGCGAAGAATTTCTTTGTTTATTTTCTGATTACCTCATCAGTATCGCTACCTTATCTAATTTCGGTACTTATAACGTTTAGAGATGCTTCACCTCTTAATGAGGCTTCTCCCTGTATCTGGATACCCGGTCTAGCTGTAGATCCGATTAATCTATTGATAATCGCTATAAGTATATATACTGTTGTGTATTTTTTAAGAGTAGAGAACAGGTCTATAGGTAGAGATATAATAGCCCATTGTCTTCTTACATATACTCTTATATCCCTTATATCAACTATTCTCATATACATAAAGATTCCAAGTCCACTCCTAATGAAAACCATAGCGCTAATACTTCCATGGAGATTTCTGTACATCAATAATGCAACCTTCATAACATTAAGTTTAGCCTTTAATAGACACATAATTCTATTATCAGAGAAAAGGTCTTCATCATTTCTATTTATAGCAATACTTGTTACCATAGCTCTGATAACTAGTACAATAATTACATCAACATTAGCACTCTACGAAAAACCTATAGATAAAGCATTACCAAGTTTTGTCGATATTGTTAAGAATAGTAGAGTACTAGTCATAGGCACACCTCTAATCCTATCTAATAGCCCTGTAGCTTTCTCTACATCATATAACTATACAACATCTACAGGTTCCTATAATCAAGGTGATCCAACATTTTTCGATTTAACTGTATATTATGAGTGGATTAATACCTTAGTAAAAAATCCAATAGTGCTTGAAAATATTATGGAGCTAACAAGATCAAGATATTTAATCACAGATCTAGACATAGGTATTAAATTTACACCTACAGATGCATCGATAAACACAAGTGAATGGTATTTTAATTCAACAATGATGTGGAGTAAAAGTCTATACAAAATACTATGTCTCTTCAGAAAACCTCTAACCTTAAGCAAATTCAGTAGCTTTATGGTTAAACTCAAAGATGTTGAAAATGCTACAGTTAGAATGTGGATAGTTCAAGAAAATGGACTAGAAGAAGAAATGATCCTTATACATAATGCTATTAACCGCAATAATAGTAATAGCTACATAAGTGTATTCCAACTACCTTACCGAAGATCTGCTGAAGATGTTGTTGTAAGAGGTATCAATATGTACATCTCTGTAGATAGTAATACATCAATTGATCCTAGAACAGGTATAGAGATACGTATGGGAACTCTGAATATGATTAAAATCAATAGCTATAGTTATCGGGGATACATTTTCACTCTCTATGAATATTATAGAGATCCTCCTCTATCAATAGCCTCAAAAGTTGTATTATTTGATACCGAAAACCGTCTACCTAAAATTCTCACACTACTGGCTTCAGAAGGATACAACTCTATATTTATCGTAGATAACCAAAAGATTCCAGAAAATATTGTTGCAGGTGTAGTAACTGATAGTATAGAGAAAGCTAAACAATACATTACGGAAGGTTATAGAACAGTTCTGCTCAAATATGGAGATAAATTCGATGTGAAGAATCAGACAGAGAAATTTGTTTATATAGAAACACCTCTGATTAACTCACACATATTGCCACATGATCCAGGTAATCCGGCGTCATATGTAAATTGGGATAGAATAATTAGTGCAGAGGGTATTCAGAGATACGTTATGGAAGCTACTAAGCTTTGGCACTTCTTAAAGAACTTCATGAACATAAGTGTAGAGGTGTCTAGAGCATCAATTAGGTATAGTCCACCAGAAGTAGATGTTGAAATTAGAAACAATCAAGTCCATCTTATTAAAATTGCGTATACAAGTATATGGAATGCTGATGCAGAACTTCTAAGATCATCTACAGGATTTATAATAGTTTTACCCTCTAACAATACTTTAATCAAAATACAATGGAACCCACCATTGATAGACACAGCTGTACAATACAGTATAGCCACTCTAACTACATCCCTACTCTACGTAGCAGCATCTAAGATAAAGGAGTTCATTAAAAGAGTACCTAAACAAAAGATCTAATCCTTCATCCACTTTTCTGAATAAAATCATTTAATAATTATATATTGTGTTAATACTACATCTATCAACAATATCATAGATATGACCACACATAACTCTATTCTATAGCTTTCTCTAATATGTTCAAGGACCCTTAAGTCTTGTGAACACTAAAACATATAGAGTTCTACTCGTTAATGTTGCTAATCATAAATATATCTTCTGTTCCTAGATATTGAATGATATTGATTATAAATATTAAATTCTATCTTGTGAATAACCTTAAATAATATTTAAGACCACTTAGAGGGTACTGAATTATGTATTGAACAGCTGGAGTCACGCTCTTGTCAATTAGCTTAAGAATGTAGCTGACGTAGGATTTCAAATAAGATACTGTACCAAATGTTACATATACTGTTTATATCTAGTTTAATACTGCTCTAGATATTGGGTATCTAGCAAAAACACATTACTTGATATAAATGCCAAGCATTAGGTTTCATGGATACTCTACATTAAGGTTTTAGATATATCTGTGGTGTCTGTATATTGTATTCGATAGAAATACTCCAGTATGGAATTTTGTATAGTGAGGCATTATTGAGAGTTCATAGTGGCTGAAGACATCTATAAAGCCTTATTAATGGATATTAGATTCAGCTGAAATTATTGTATAAGTATTGATATTGTGTGAGCCATATGCTAGAACACCAAGTAGTGATTTATGTACTAGTGCTTGGAGCTTCTTTTGCTTGGTTATTCCGTAGAATAGGTCTTGTAGATGTTGTTGGGTATATTATTGGTGGGATGTTTCTTGCCTTAATTATGGAGGTCTTAGGGCTAGATATAGAGCCGGCTCTATCGTATACAGAACTTATTTCTTGGATTGGTTTAGTGCTTTTTTCGTTTAAGGTAGGTGCCTCCATTAACTTTAGGTTACTGTCGCATTCTTTTAATCGATTTATAGCATCAGAACTTGTTGTTGTTCTTATTCAGTGGATTGCTAGTGGTTTCATTGCATCAATGTTAGGTTTTGATCTTATAGCTAGAGCTGCTTTGTTTTTTGTATTAGTGAATAGCTCTTCTATAGCTGTTCTAGCCATAGAAAGAGTAAATGTAGAGGTAGTAGTAGAAGCCAAAAATATATCGTATATACAGACCCAGTTAGAGGATTTAATACAGTTCACATTGTTTTCAGTATTTACATCTGTCGGATTGACTGGTTTAAAACCAGAAGCATTTCTAATCCAGATTGTTAAAGTTGGAGCCTTAACCATGTTACTGATATATGTATCTCGATATTTTATAAAATTATTAAGTAGATCACCTTTAATAATAAACAAAGAGGGGAAGTTTTTTACATCCATAGCTATAGCACTTATCTTCACCTCTGTAGCTACACTTCTGGGATTACCTCCACTCTTTGGAGCATTTGTATCTGGCATAGTTTTCTCATTATTTTTAGACCTTAGCGATATAGTTGAAAGATTGGAAGGCCTAAAGGACTTTGGATTGCTTCTCTATTTTTCATCACTAGGTTTTCAATTCTACCTAGGACTTAATCAATCACAAAACCTTTTATCATTGATATCAAGCGGTATATTCATAGGATTACTGGCATACTTATCTAGAGCAATAGGTGTATTTGTAGGTTCTTTACTCTCTGGCTATAGTCTAGAAACATGTTTTGCATTATCTCTATTCCTAACCCCTTTAAGTGAAGTTGGGATAATGTTTATAGATACGCTTGCTAAACAAGGCTTTATCTTACATTATACACTATACCTGCTTATGACTTCATTTCTAACATCTCTAATGACATTCAGTATTACAGTACCACGTCTATTGATCAGGATTCCTCAATTAATAAATCTTGTACCAAACAAGATAAGTCACTTTATAAACGCTGTATCTAGGGAGTATACAAAGTTATTATCATCACTATCATCAACGTTAATCAATGTTATAGTATTTACTTTTATGACCCTCATAATATCGTACATAGACGCTATAATGAAGTACTTTATAGATATAATACATTTACCAAAATTCTTATCAGCTATATCTACTATAATATCAGTTATAGCCATACTGATAATGTTTGTAGCAACAATGAAGAGAATACTGTCATCGATCTTCACAAGGTTTAGTACAGATATAAAAAGAATTGAATCATTAGGTAAGCTATTCGATATAGCTATAGGTGGTTTAGCTGTTACACTTCAAATCCAAATACTACACGACTTTGTATCAAGGTACATGGTAATAGAACCCTTAAATATTTTAACCATAAGCTTAGTCATAGCGATAATAATCATCACATTATACGATCTAGCTATGACCATAAAAAGACACTAAATTATACATAATCCTAGGTTAAGCATTGATATAGAAAACTGATTAATATCTTGATACACAAATTTCTATACCAATTAGAGTTTATAATCCTTCTCTAATTAATGGCTCGAAACCATGCAAGCTGGTACACAACAAGAAGAGCAATTTCTTTACATGATTAGATTTAAAGGTATGAGGTATTAATTCGCTTAAACGTCATATCTTTATCTTATTCGTATTAATTACGTAAGAGATAACAATTATTTCATTATTTACAAATTCAGTTAACATCTGCCTACATGCACCACAAAGTGGCAGAGGTTCTTCGATATTACTTACAACAACTATTGCTGTAAACTCTTTTCACCATTCGTAATAGCTGATGCTATAACAACTCTTTCTGCACATATGGTTAATCCATAGCTAGTGTTCTCTACATTAACCCCTAGGTAAATATTACCGCTAGACGTAAGTACAGTTGGTATATTGGTATTTTACAAACAATTTGAATAAACTATAACATCTATTGATGGCGAAGGTAGAGTTTATCACTTAAGGGTTAAGCCTGGGGATGTAGGTAAATACGTTTTGTTGTCTGGAGATCTAGAGAGGGTACCCATTATAGCTAAGTACTAGAATAAGTGTTAGGCATGTTTTATCGTATAGAGAGTTTACTACCTATAGTGGTTACTATAAAGGAGTATTCTTGTCTGCAACTAGTACAGGTATTGGTGTACCATCGACTGCGATAGCTGTAGAAGAACTTGCTAAAGTTGGAGCAAGAGGTATTCATAAGAGTTGGTACTTAAGTACTTTAAAACGTGAAATTAGGGTAGGAGACTTGATAATATATACAAGTGCTGTTAGGTTAGAAGGTACAAGTAAACATTACGTTATACTAAAGTACCCAGCTGTTGCTAGTTATGATGTGGTATTAGCGTTAATAGATACTGCAGAAAATTCTTAGAGTTAGATACCATGTAGGGTTGATAACTAGTAGTTAGCTTCTATGTAGATCAAGAAAGACTGGGATTTAAAGGGCATCTACCACCTCACAAAAAAGGATTAATAGATTATTTAGGAAATACAAATGTACTAAATTTTGAAATGGAATCATCGGTAATATTTACCTTGACCAATATCTACGGATTAAAACTGGAGTCATCTGCACAGTAATTGCTAATAGAATAACAAACGAATTTATGTCAGAAGCAGGAATAGAGGATGCAATCAAAGTATCAAACAAAGCCATAAAAATACATAGTGAATGGAGTGAAGAAATAGCTAAACTCGGTAAAAATACATAACACTTGATACATAGTAAAAACTAGGAAGAAATAGTTTCCTTTAAATAAACTATAGAAGTCGCAGAAATAGTAGCTATAAGTCTAACTTCTCTAATACTAAGATAATGCCTCTTAGTTACCAATAACTTAGTGTGTAGCTCTATTATGTTTAATACTCATTGTCTATGTAATTCCTTTGCGGTTATATAAAGAAGACGAAATAATGTATGTTTCATGGTAGATTAGCTTCTAAGTCTTTAACCATTAGCTTCATAACAGGTCTTGAGATAATTGATTTAACTACTTAATATAATAAGTTTTATGAAGATTTTTCTATACATATACTTTTTCTTTGATATTGATATCGGTAGACCATGAGTATGTATATCATGCTCTATAACTAGTGCAGTATACAAGGATTAGATGATCTAATGTTAAATATATTAAGGATTTAGGTTCTTCTGTAAATTTATACAAATCTATGTTTAGAGTTCTTTAATTCAAATACAACAATAATTGTGCTACAATAGCACAATTACTGTACTAAAGATTTGGTGTAGAAATTTTAAAATCCTTAGATGTTTTACTAGCGTAGGTTTAATGTGATTTATTGACTACTAAGTATTCTAATAGCATAAGTTCAACAAATACATAATAAATAGCGTAACATTTATAAATAACTTGAAATAACTATTTATGTACTTGTGTATTGCTTTATAATCCCGCTGTACATATATAGTGGATGGGTGTAACATGTCTACTAGATTAAAGAAGGAATTCCTAAGGCTACTAAAAGAAGATGAAGAATTCAAGTATACCGTAATAGGCTACTTAGGGTTAGCAGAACTACTTAAGAATATTGAGAAATTGTGGGAGAATCAGAATAGGCTTTGGGAAGAAGTTAAGGCTTTGAGGGAGGAGGTTTCTAAGCTTTGGGAGAATCAGAATAGGCTTTGGGAAGAAGTTAAGGCTTTGAGGGAGGAGGTTTCTAAGCTTTGGGAGAATCAGAATAGGCTTTGGGAAGAAGTTAAGGCTTTGAGGGAGGAGGTTTCTAAGCTTTGGGAGAATCAGAATAGGCTTTGGGAAGAAGTTAAGGCTTTGAGGGAGGAGGTTTCTAAGCTTTGGGAGAATCAGAATAGGCTTTGGGAAGAAGTTAGAGACTTGAGAAAAGATTTCATAATGTTTGATAAACGTTTAACTAGTCTAGAGAAACGTATTGATAGATTAGAGAAAGGTATGAGTTCTCTTGCTAAAGCTGTTGGTGTTACTCTTGATCACTATACAGCTACATTTGTTGAAGAAATCCTTAGATCTAGTGGTATACCAGAGGATAAGATCGACGTTAGAGTTGAGGTAGTTCTATCGTTTAAAGACATAGAAAGAGAAGTAGATATATTCAACAAAGATCCTCTAGTCGTAGGAGAAGTAACAACATATATAGATAGCATCGAAAACGCTAGAAAAGAACTCAACAAACTTCTAGAAGACATAAAGTTTGCAGAACCTATATTCAACAGAAAAGTCTTTATGGCTATACTAGCTGTAGAGAATATACCTAAAGATGTTGCAGAATTTCTTGAAGAAGAATGTAGACGTCACGGCATTAAGCTTATATATGGAAAAGAAATAGAAAAACTGTAAGTAATATACAATATATCAATTAATAACCGTAACTTACCATAACAAACAAAAATATTTAAATATGTGGCGGGCCCGAGGGGATTTGAACCCCTGACCACCGGCTCCGAAGGCCGGCGCTCTATTCCTGGCTGAGCTACGGGCCCTTTAGATGTCTGTATCTGAGGTTTTTAGATCTTGATTAATATTATAACTTTGTTTATAGATTAAGGATGTTACTTGAATTTATAATTGATTAGAGCTGGCTATATAGCTTTAGGTATTTCATAGATTGGAGATGCAATAGATGAAGATTGTTATTATGGTTCATTTCTCGATTACGGTATCTTGTGTATTCTGGTAATTGATCTGAATTTTGATTATTTGTTTCAGTCTCGGGTTCTTACATCATTTGTTCAGAAGCAGCAGGCCTTACATCATCATCTATGTTTTTTGTTGTGTGGCTTAAATATTTTGACTTCTTATATGTGTTATGTAGTTTGTTACTAGCTATTTTGTAATAGCGTATTAGTTGGGGTTTGTTCTGGCCTTAATAATCATAAGGTATGTAGACAATCTCTATTGTTTATAATATCTTGATTACTTGTAGTGATGTGGTTAAACAAGTTAGATCTCTACTTATTGATATATTTCTCTTTAATGTAATTAAGTATTGAGAGGGTAGCTACTATGGCTTCTTCTGTTCTTATATTTTCGACTCCTTGTCTAGGTACAAAGTTAACGATATAGTTAGCATACTTATCGATATCTATACCCTCATTTATTGCTATCTCGTCTACATCTAGGTAAGGTCCTCCAAAGACTACTAACACATTATGTTTATTTCTAAAATCATCTACAATATAGTTCTCTAAATAGTATAACGGTTTACCCTTCTTTGATGCTACAATAATTAGATAACCATTCTTATACACAAGATCAAGCATTTCTTTCAAAGAACTTATGCTCTGCACCCTATATCCCCAGTAAATATCTAGAGACTCTCTATCAACAATCTCTACATAATAATATCTACCATCTTCATGAACTATCTCTACAGTAACCCGGGTATTTACACTAGGGCATCTACCTCTCATTACACCTTTCTTATCTAGACCAAGCTCAATTAAGCATTTACTCTCTGATCTACTAATAACGATACCCTCACGATATTGTGTATCAAATATCTCTGGAGGAACATGGTGTGGTGTTTTAAGTGGAGGTAAAAGTCCTACATACCTTAGTTCTTGAGTAATTGGTACAACGATTTTCTTCATATATGGTGGAACCTCCATATAGTTGAGTATGCTTTGAATAAATTTCACGTGATCAGCATCTGTATCTGGATCTCTGTATATGAATATATTTTCGACACGAAATATTGCAGCAGCTCTACCTATAGATCCTACCTTTAGTGTCTGTTCACGTAGAGTCTTTGCATCTGATACCACTGATGCTGGTATAGCTATAGATATGAATGGTTTTGTTCTAAGAGGCCTCATGTACCTTCTATACACATCTACTTCATCTATCTTCATCTATCTACAACCTGAAAATCTATAAACTTGCTACCGCTTATAGATATCTATTAGTGATGTAGGTCTAGATGATGATCCCTTCATGCACTGAATATGTAACGAAATGATGTGTGCTGGGATACCTGAGAATTTCAACATTATCTACATAGCATAAATACTAACAACGTTAATAAAGAGTTATACAAAATACAGTTAATGCCCCCTGTGGCCAGACTCGTGTGAATATGATCCATAAGGTGATAATGATCACGAGATCTCCGCAGGGGGTACAGGAATCCCATGGTATAGAGAAAATATACCAATGCTCTTTATCCACTAACCTATTATGGCAATAGGTTGACCAATATCAATGAAGCTTTTCTCTTTCGTTAATATCTTCTTTATCTTACCGTTAAAGGGACTTTTCAGCTCTATTACCATCTTCATAGACTCTATAATCGCTATAGACTGACCTTGGCCAACAGTATCACCTTCATTAACAAGAAGCTTCACGAGTCTCCCAGGTATATCGCTACGAATAACCATACCATCTGCCTCTAAATTGTTTAAAGTTTGCTGAGGTATAGATTCAGTAGCTATAATATCCGATTTTTCTGCAATTTCTCTTGCTATACCACTATCTCTTGCTGTACCACTAAGTAGCTCTTTAGTTACATGAATCACGTATTCTCTATTCCCAATTCTAGCTACATAGGTATCCTTCTCTTTCTCATATACCTCTACCTCATACTTTTTATTATTGATAATAACGGTGAGCTTTGTCCCCATTACCAGTACCTACTTAGTGATGAATTCCGGAGAGATATATAAGATTTAATATAGCTGTTCAAAAACCTATGCACATAGTGTTACATCTTCTATGGATCCTTAGGAACCCGTATCCTTGGATACCTACATGCAGCTCCCTACTCCATATGTCAATCATTAAGAGATGCATAACGTAATATGGATACTCTTCAAAAGTCTTAAATAGTTGCTCTCCACCATTATCTGGAAGGTATTAGTAATGAGCTTAACTCAGGAAGGTATACGTAGAGAAATTCAAGAGCTTAGAGAAATGGTCAGCAGAGCTAGAATTGGTGGTGGACATGAAGCTATAGAGAAACAGCATTCCCAGGGAAAGCTTACAGCAAGAGAAAGACTTGATCTACTGTTTGATAGTGGAAGCTATATAGAGATAGACATGTTTGTTATGTCTAGAGCTACAGAATTCGATATGGATAAAAAGAAGGTTCCTGGTGATGGTGTTGTTACAGCATTTGGTAAAGTTGATGGTAGATATGTTGTAGGTATTGCACAAGACTTTACAGTAATAGGTGGATCTGTAGGAGAAATGCATGCTTCAAAAATCGTTAAAGCTCTTCAATATGCTTTAAGTGTAGGTGTTCCAGTAGTTTTCCTAAACGATTCTGGTGGTGCTAGGATACAGGAAGGAGTAGATTCTCTTAAAGGTTATGGAGACATATTCTATATGAATGTAGCTGCTTCTGGTGTTATTCCACAAATAGCCGTGATCATGGGTCCTTGTGCTGGAGGTGCTGTATATTCACCTGCTTTAATGGATTTCATCATAATGGTCGAAAAAACATCATACATGTTCATTACAGGTCCTCGTGTTGTTAAAGCAGCTTTAGGTGAAGAAGTAACAGAAGAAGAGCTTGGAGGACCTCAGATACATATGTCTAAGAGTGGTGTAGCACATTTTGTTGCTAGAGATGATAAGGAAGCTATATATCTTGTTAAAAAGCTCTTGAGCTATCTACCATCAAATAATATGGAGATGCCGCCAAGAGTAGAGACAGGTGATGATCCAGAGAGGGTTACATCATCTCTAGACACCATAGTGCCTGAAGATACTAGAAAACCCTACAACATGTATGAAATAATAGAAAATGTTGTAGACAGAGGATCATTTTTTGAGATTCAAAAAGAGTTTGCTAAAAACGCTATAATTGGTTTCGCACGAGTAAACGGCTATGTTGTTGGAGTAGTCGCAAATAACACAATGTACTACATGGGCGCACTCGATATAGATTCTTCAGATAAGATAGCCAGATTCGTAAGATTTTGTGATGCATTCAATATACCGATAATCACATTCGTAGACGTACCAGGATTTGTACCTGGTACATATCAAGAGCATAGAGGAATCATAAGACATGGAGCTAAGATAATATATGCCTATAGTGAAGCCACAGTACCTAAGATAACGGTAATCGTGAGGAAAGCCTATGGAGGTGCCTACATAGCGTTAGGCTCAAAACATCTTGGAGCAGACATGGTTTTTGCATGGCCTACAGCAGAAATAGCTGTTATGGGTCCTGAGGCTGCTGCTGAAGTTATTTGGCGCAAGAAGCTTGACGCTATAACTGATCCTAGTGAAAGAGAGAAGATGTTGCAGAAACTTGCAGAAGAATATAGAGAGAAACTCGCGAAACCTTATTACACTGCTTCTAGAGGTTATATCGATATGGTCATAGAGCCTAGTATAACTAGATCGATGATAGCAAAAACACTAGAATTCTTGTTGTCAAAGAGGGAAATTAGGTTGAGGATTCCACCTAAGAAGCATGGATTGATGCCTCTATAGGGTTTCTATAGAGTTTGTAGAGAATGACTCCAAAATTTCACGAAATAGTTAGAGATGAGTATCTAGATAGAATTCTAATGTATGCTAAAGTACTGATTGAAGTAGAGAATATCATAGAGGAATTGATAGAGGATATTAATGCAGATGCTACAGGTCTAAGTCTAAAGATTGAAGGGATATATACCGATAGAATAGATAATGTGGTAAAGGTGTATACAAACTTAGATAAGAGATGTAGCTTAGAGAAGAAAGTGGACAACATATCGATAGAGATAGAGTGCAAAAATGTGTATCCTAACTCCAATGAAGTTTATATATCGCTAATCGTAGAGTTAATGAGGCTAGCAATAAAATTTCTTAAACCATATATAAATAGAAACAAAGAATACATGCTTATAACAATTCTAGGTAGTAAGACTAGCGGTACACTTGTTCTCGAAGGTGAAGAAAAGAACATAGTAATACCATATATTCCCGGCACAATATTTATTTGCCACACTCATCCAAAAACATATTCAGCGATTTTCTCTAAAAACGATATACTCTCTTTACTTGATATTCTATCTAACCAAGGCTTTGGATCCTGCGTTATAACACCTTCTACACAACTTACCATATACAGATACAGACCATTCGTCATAGAAGACTACTACAAGTTATTTAGAATAGCCAAAGAATACGAATACCTAGATCATGTGCTGTTTCATAGAATTGGCTTCTCATCCCTAGAGAGTATATACAGTATAATCTGATTATTCTCTGGGATATATCTTGGTAAACCTTGTGGGAATAGCTATATAGATCTCTACATACTTATCCAATCCACTTGTTTTAACCTTAGGTAACAGAACTTCTTCAAGCTGAAATAGACCTGCATATTCATCCATATGCATAACTATTTTAATTGGTTTTTCAGTACCTTGCTCTACTTCAACTCTCTTTATAGTTATAGCTGAAACAGCATGCATATCTAGTTTACCTAATTTATAGGGAACTCTTGCTCTACCTTCAGCCATATCGAGTCCATCACCAATTTTCACAACACCACATTCTGTTGTTAGACACCGAACACTGTATTCTGTAGCGTATATTGCATGCATAATTTCTTGCCTAATGGCGATAAGCCTTCTATCTACAAAGCCTAGCTTTGGTAATAACCTATTGAGTATGTCTTTAGCTAAAAGAGCTCCTAGAAACTCGTGGTTAGCTCTATGAATAGCATTACCTATATCATGAAAATATGCTGCAAATAGTACAACAAGTTTAGCTTCATCTACATTCCTGGTTGTTCCATCTCTCATCGTAGTTAACTCTATATTGTTACGAATGAGAATATCTACAAGTTCTAAAGCTACGCCTGCAACTATCCTTGCATGGACTATTCCATGATCATTGTATCTGAGCCTTGTAACAGCCATAATATTGCTCATCTTCAATAGCTCTAAAACCTCATCATCTTCTTCAAGCATACGAAATGCTGATCTTAGAAGAGATGAAGTTTCAACATGTTTGTAGATGAGTTGAGAGGACACGGTAACCATAATGAGCACCTCTATCTATGGAACATTACGAATAGTATATTACATATAGAAATTTAAGGTATGTACTAAAAATGTACATATGTAGAGCGTTATTTACATTGTTAGAGATACAGTTGTACAGCATCACGTTTTCAAGACCTCATTAACTCTCTCTGTAAAGGTTTGTAGAATCCTCAAATAAGTCGATATACTGTTCAAGATAGAGGTACTGTCGCCGTAAATGAGATACACGGAGGGTTCAATAATAGCTGGAAGATTTTTTGTTTTCAATACTTTAACTAAGAATGTATCGTTTTTAGCTGTTTTCTCTACCAGACATACATGGTTTTCTATCTCCATATATCCTACAAATCTTTTAGACAAACCCTTGGGGGCAGATTTTATTCCTATCTTCCTCCATACACTGTCGTCCGATTTAGCAATCTTTACCACAAGCCTTAAATAGATATTGAAGAACCCCTTTATACTGGATAAACATTTTATACCTTCTTCTATATCGCCAAGAAGCAAAATATGTAGAATTCTTTTTTCGCTATTCCCATACAGTTTCTTGACAAAACATTGGTTAGCTATTTTAAGTGCTTTTGTGTAGCCGAAATCCGGATCAATAGTTATATCAACTATGGCTTGGATCATAGCTGTAGCTAACCTTAATCATGGACTAAGTATATACTGGGTGTAAGCTCTATGTATGCTTCTAGAGACGGTTTTCCTGATTTAACGTTGCGAACCTTATGTAGGGTTTTTATGTCTTTTGCGAATATTAGTAACTCTTCTGGTACATAAACTATACTGTCTAGAGGTTCAGAAAGTTTCATACCCTTCTGTTTTTTGTATCTCCATATAGCGCTATTTAGCTCTATAATCTTGTTCAGAACCTCAACATATCTAGTACCATAAGTTTCTACTGGCTGTGGAATCAGTTCTATGTGTATTGATTTCGTTCCATATAGTTTTCTCCATATATAGTCGGTTACAAACGGCATTATGGGAGCAAGCATTAGAAGTATTTGTTTAAGTAATGTATGTAGCGTATACCAAGCGCTTTTCTGTTCTTTTTCTGTATATCCGCTAAAATTGTAGGCTCTTGCTTTAACCATCTCTAGATAGTGATCAGCTAGTATATTCCATACGAAATGGTATAGGGTGTGGATAGCTGTATAGAAATCGGTTCTTTCATAACTTTTTCTCACCTCTTTTATAACTTCATTGAGTTTGCTTAATATTGCTAGATCAAGTGGGTAAAGCTCATCGATATGCTCTATTATTGGAAACATTGATATAAAGCGTGCAATATTGAGGAGTTTTACTACGAAGAGTATACCGGTTCTCATAAGTTGTTCAGAAACTCTATAGTCGCTTCCAAGTTTAGCTGTAGCAGCTGCCCAATACCTTATAGCATCAGCACCGTATTTTTCTATAAATGGTTCTGTGTATAGCACGTTACCTTTACTTTTGTGCATAGCTTCTCCTTTTTCATCGAGCCCCATACCATTTATTCTAACGATATCAAAAGCAGGCTTCTTGTACAGAAGGTATAATCTGAGTATCGTGTAGTATAGCCAAGTCCTAATGATTTCGTAACCCTGAGGCCTCAGAGTCTTAACCCGATTCTTTATATAGAGATCAAATATATATGGATATTTCGTTCTACCTGTGGCATAAAGAACCGATATAGAGGAATCAAACCATGTATCAAATACCTTAGTTTCACCAACAAGTTCTTCTTTAGGTGCTTTACATACTGGACAGCTATCCCATGGCGGAGGATCTCTCCAAGGTCTATAGTATCTACCTGGCTCAGGAACAAGTATAGATTCACAAGCTCTACACTTCCATACCGGTACCTCTGTAGCGTAGTATCTTGTTTTAGATATAGGCCAGTCCATAGCCAACGAATCGATCCAGTTAATTAGCCTCTGTTTAAACTCTTCTGGAATGAATTCTATTCTCTCTACAATACTTTTCAGCTCATCTCTGTATTCAAGTTGTTTTAAGAAGTATTCTCTTGTGTGTATAAATTCTATTGGTGTACTACACCGCCAACAAGTAGGAACATCTCTGGTAATCGTCTCTATCTTGACCAAGTATCCATTCTCATTAAGTAGTTCTACAATTCTCTTTCTTGCTTCATGAACACTTAGGCCAGCTATAGGCCCGGCTTCACGGTTCATATAGCCATTTTCATCAATTATTATCCTAGGTTCCAAGTTTAATTCACGCACAATCCTTACATCTGCTTGATCACCGTAGCTACAGATCATCATGATACCTGTACCGAATCTGGGATCTACATAGTGGTGCTCAACTATATCAATAGTACGATTATATATCGGTACTACAGCCTTTCTGTTTCTCAAATTCCGGTATCTCTCATCATGTGGATTATAGGCTAGAACGAGACATGCACCAAGTAGTTCTGGTCTTGTTGTAGCTATAGTTATTGTGTCTCCACCTTCTATTGGGAATGCTATGTAGTATAGTTCTGAGATCTCTTCTTTGTATTCGACTTCTGCTTCAGCTAAAGCAGTCCTACATCTGGGGCACCATATAACAGCTCTTTCAGCTTCGTATATCAGTTTCTCTCTCCACATTTTTATGAATGTTTCTTGCGTTATTTTTCGGTATTCTTCGCTATCAGTACCTTCTCTCCAGTATTCGAAAATACATCCTAATCGTCTCCATATGTTTATAAACTCTTTCTCTACTTCATCTAGATGTTTTCTACAGAGATCAAGGAATTTCTCTCTACCTTCAACTGTTTTTGAGGCTTCATGAGGATTGATCTTATATGTCCTTTCAACAAAAACTTCTATAGGTAGACCGTTTCTATCTCCATAGAATGGTACTAAGACATTGTAGTTCAGCATCCTGTATGCGCGAGCAACCATATCTATCTGTACGTAGCTTGCAATTTGACCTATATGTGGTTTACCTGAAATATATGGTGGAGGAGTATCTATCACAAGAGTAGGTTTACTAGGATCGTAGACAAATTTATAAAGATCTTCTTTTTCCCATAATGTAGATAATTGAAGCTCATAATCTTTGTTCCACCTAGTTTCCAATATCTTGGGAACAAAACTTCTTTGCAGATAACTGTTCTCCATACTTATATACACCACTATTAAGGTGGTTACCAATTATATATCAGGTCCCAAATGTTCTGAGTTTTAGGATCTGGTGAAGTACTGATATAAGTTCTTGTGTAAAGGATAAAATCTTTTATCTAGCTTAATAAAGAAAACCTTCTGGAAGCTACTTCGGTTTGATGTGCTATAAACTTATTAATTTTCGATGATAGTGTGGTGATATAGAGGGATTTATATGGTTCCACCCCTAAAGAAGATAGACGATGTTATTTGGATGATACCGAAAGAGTACAAGAAGTGTATGCATGTACCTGCTATAATATATGCTGATGAATTTCTACTTAATAAAATGAAGGAAGATGCAACACTAGACCAGGCCGCGAATGTTTCTTGTCTGCCTGGCATAGTAGCAGCGAGCTATACTCTTCCAGATGGACACCAAGGCTATGGTTTCCCTATAGGTGGTGTGGCGGGCTTCACGTTAGATGAAGGTGTTGTTAGTCCTGGAGGTGTTGGCTACGATATTAATTGTGGTGTTCGTGTACTTAGGACTAATCTATCCATGAAGGATATCAAGCCCAAAATTAAGGATATTGTTGAGTATCTATTCAGAAATATTCCAAGTGGTGTTGGTGCAACAGGTAAGCTTAGACTAACCATGTTGCAACTAGATGAGGTTCTAGAAGAGGGTGCTCAATGGGCCTATAGACAGGGGTATGGTACGGAGAGAGATATAGAGCATACAGAGTCTAGGGGTAGGCTTGACTGGGCTGATGCAGATAAGGTTAGTAGGAAGGCTAAAGAGAGGGGTGCTCCACAGCTAGGGACCTTGGGTAGCGGTAATCACTTCTTGGAGGTGCAGATTGTTGATAAGATCTATCTACCCGAGATAGCTAAGAAGATAGGGATATTCGAAGAAGGGCAGGTAACACTAATGGTCCACACAGGTTCTAGAGGACTTGGACATCAGGTTGCAAGCGACTACTTAATGGTTATGGAGAGAGCAATGAGGAAATACGGAATAAATCCTCCAGATAGAGAACTTGCAGCAGTACCCTTCAATAGTCCTGAAGGTCAAGACTATTTTGCGGCTATGGCAGCAGCAGCAAATTATGCTTGGGCTAATAGACAGATAATAATGCATTGGGTTAGAGAATCATTTGCACGTGCTGTAGGTATCGAGGCTGAGAAGCTAGACATAGAATTGATATATGATGTTGCACACAACATAGCTAAAGTAGAAGAACACGAAGTAGAGGGAAAAAAGGTGAAGCTGGTTGTACATAGAAAAGGAGCAACACGAGCTTTTCCACCAGGACATCCAGAGATTCCACTAGACCATAGAGAATTTGGTCAAATAGTTCTTATACCGGGGAGTATGGGTACAGCAAGCTACATAACTATAGCGGGATCGAGAGCTAAAGAGACTTGGTGGTCTGCACCTCATGGAGCTGGTAGATGGATGAGTAGAGCAGCAGCAACAAGAGCCATATCGCCGAGAGAGGTTATGGATATGCTAGAAAGGAAGGGAGTTATGGTGAGAGCAGCAACAATGCGAGAACTTGCTGAAGAAACTCCAGATGCGTATAAGAATGTAGATAAGGTTATCGATGTAGCGACAAGAGCGGGAATTGTTAGACCTATTGCTAGATTGATACCACTAGCTGTGATAAAAGGGTGATAAATGATAGAGATTAGAATAATCAAAAAATTGATTGATTGTGTGATACAAGGTTCGAATAAATAGGGCTAAAAACATTACTTCTTCTTTTGTTCCTCTTTCTTTTCTTCTTTCTTTTCAGGCTTCTTCGACATGAGTTATACATCGATTTCTAACAAGTTACTCCGTCTTAAGCCCTCTTGTTCAATAAGCTATAACTACAGCAAGATATTTGTTACACATCTTGTTGTAGAGTAATATAAATGTACAGATCTATATGGCTCTATATTGTGGTTACATAGAATACCAAGGACGTTATACTTGTTATCGCAAAATCTAGACAATCAGTACTGATGTATACTGTAGCTATTCCTTGTACCTTCATGTTGCTAGACTTTAGCAGTAGCGATATTGTTTTAAGCTTCTCTAAATCATCTATAAGTATATCCACTAGAAAAATCTCCACATCTTCATCGATACACATTTTTGGAAGTAGAAAGAATTCAAGTTCATTATTTCGTGACGAGTAGTACCATGCAACTTTAATTTTAGTATCTATAATTTTTCTACTGAATGGCGGTATACAGAGTTTTGCACCTAATTCCCAAGCCAAAATCGATGCAAAAGGTATGGCGTATTCTGAGAGAGGAATTATTAAGCCTATGTCTATGTTTTCTAGCATATCCTCTAGCTTTAATGAGTATATAGAGAGGAAACCTATATCAGAGGCTATACCGTAGATATTGTCTTTATACTTATCAACTATATCTGATATAGTTCTATCAATAATCTTCATATTATTGAGTTTAGTGATGATATCCATAGCTATTTCGTCACTAGGTATCGCTATCATATTAACATATTTCCAGATATTCTGATAAGGTATATCAAGTAACGTCTCTAGATGTCGTAAACTATAGAGGTAGTTTAGAGCTTTAAGCATCTTCATTAGCTTTATCTTTTCGTTACGCTTCAAATGTCTAGAGTTTACCACAGATCCCCACTAATGTATCTATAGAAACGTGATAACGACCAAATTTTTAAGTTGATAAACTCTACACATAATTATCTAGACCAAGGAGAGGGAGTACTGTTCATTGATAACTAGTAAATTACATCAATGTTCTAGCTACTTAGTCTTTATTTAGAGTAGCTCTTTCTATTTTCCTCCAATAGTGATACAAATTCTCAAGTGCCTTTCTTTTGAGTTTACCATCAAGTTTAGAACTATTTATAGCATCTTCTAGAAATTGTATAGTGTTCCTCATTATATCGAACTTTACTGGAAAAGGTATACCATCTTTACCACCGTGTGCAAAAGAGTAAGCAAAAGGATCTATCGCATGAGTCACAGGATCTCTGAAAGAGGGGACCTCGCCATATATTAGATCAGCTACAAGAACTAGAGCTCGTATGAACTCAGGACCTACATGGAGAAGAAGAGAATCAAAGTTTTCTGTAAATGTTTTAACAACATGGTTTAGAACATCTTCAATTCTTTTTATATTAGTAATAGGTCTGTATAGTATTGGATTAACATTTTTTAAGTAATCCACCTTCTTCGATTCTCCGCTAAACTCTATATCTGTAGATCTATTGCTGGTCCATTGTTCAAGAGATGCATCCTTTCTAAGTAATCGATTAACAGTCGCTATATAGTTCAATATCTTTTTAGGATTCTCATCAAGGAGATCTAGAATAAGCTTTTTTGTTGAATACGATTCTCTATCCATAAGATTAATGACATTTGATTTCATGTTGCATGCGATACCACTATGGGGATTGATGTCGGACGATATATTATTTGCATGTATATGGTATCTTCTAGCCATTCTTTTAGAAACATCCATACCTTGTTGTATAACTGTCCAAGCACCTTCTCTAGACAGGACAAGACTGTGTATATACAGTGTGTATCCATCCTGTAGAGCGACACTATCTATCTTAGCGCTAAGTCTACTAACATACCTTAGGTAATCTACATCTAGATCAAATCTATCTAGATACTCAATTTCTTTAACACAATTTCTGGCATCTACACCTTTACCTCCAACTACAGCTAGACCTATATCACCAAACGTATCTATATTTGCAAAACTCTTCAGAACATATAAAACAACTGTTGTAGATCCACTACTATCCCAATCCATACCTATAACGTTATTAAATGCTTGAAACCATAATGGGTCGGAAAGTCTCTTAACGAGTTCTATAGATCCAAAAACATCGACTATATACATAGCTATAGCTCTTCCCAATCTCTTCATGAGTTCTAGTAGATGTGGAGGGACATGCCCGTTGTGGAGAGGTAGTTCTGCAACACCATGTATATACATAATTACACGCACTATACAGTACTGTCCAGCAAACATGATGTTTATAGGTGTTATAAACACTGAGACCTGTGAAAGTACTTGAATTATTAGGGAAATCTTAGAGCAGTCGTCCTGTTGTTAGTGGTTGGAAGTCGTTTCTGCATAGATGTATATTAAGCTTAATAGTGATTCGGTATGGTAGGTAGACTATATGGCTTCAGATAGATATGCTATAAGTGTAACACCAGATCTAGCTCTAGATGTAGGATACACATATGCTGGTGGTTTAGGTGTTTTAGAAGGAGATAAGTTCTATGCTGCCGCAAGATTAAACGTAAACTATATCGTGATGTCCTTCTTCTATAGACATGGTTATGTAGACTACGAATTCGATTCTGATTGTACACCCAAGCCAAAAGCTCAAGAACAACCGGAGGAATTCTTGAAGAATCTATCTACTGAAGATAGATTTAGTGTCAAGGTAGTGGGACTAGATGTAAGTATTGAAGCTCTTGTTTACAGGTATGGTTCTGCTAAAGCGATATTCTTCAACGTTCTATCGCCTGAGGAGATAGCAAAAGCTACGGATAGAATATATATCGAGAATGGCAATGAAGAAAGAGTATATAAATATATTCTGCTTTCTAAAGCTGTTGCTGAATACATTAAGAGGAATATAGAATTAGAAGATATAGCGTACATAGATCTTCAAGAAGCGTATACAGCATTACTACCCCTCCAACTAAAGATTCCAGGAAAATATAGATTAGTAATTCATACAGCAGGTATATGGGGTCACCCATCTTTCCCAAGATACATTCTTGAGAGAGAATATGGGTACAAATTCATAGAGCCAGATATACTGTTAACGGAAATAGGATTAGCTGCTTCTCAACAAGCATTTGCTGTTTCAGCTAAACACTACGATGTTCTTTTGAAGATATTTCCACACTTTAGTGAAAAAATAAGCTATGTAACTAATGGTGTTAACATTGAGCGGTGGATGAGGAAAGAGATAAGAGAAGCATATCAATCCCTAAATCTCTCAATAGATAGATTAGTAAAACTCAAGGAAAAAATATGCTGTGAACTCGAGACTTTTCTACAGAGATATAAAAAGGATGTATCTACAGATGGAAAGTTCATAGTTATATGGGCTAGAAGAATTACGGAATACAAAAGGCCGTGGATGGCTATAAGGCTAGCTAAAGAGTTGAAAGATATGCCAATACTCTTCATATTTGGAGGTAAAGCCCATCTCAAGGATCAATCAGGACTAGAATATATGAAGATCTTTAGGAAGATGCATAACGAGATGCCCAATGTTGTCTTTATCCACGATTACGATGTCGCTAAAGCAAAAATCCTTCTATCAGCATGCCACGTACTTCTCTTTACACCATTCTCAGGGCTAGAATCATGTGGAACAAGCTACATGAAGGCCGCACTAAATGCTGTACCATCTATAGCCTCTAGAGATGGTGGTGTACTTGAATTTATTGTAGATAACGTTAATGGATGGCTATTCGGCGAAGACATAAGAGAACCCATAGAGATCGGTAGTCAGAAAGCTATGGAGATTAACGAGAGAGAATATTCAGAACTTAGAGAAAAACTGATAAAGATATACAAAATATTTAAAGAAGAACCCGAGAGATACTATGGAATAGCACTTTCAGCTCTAAGATCCTTCGTACCTAGAGCAAGTATGTATAGAGTACTAAAGGAATACTATCCAGATCTAGTAAAAATACCAATAGTCTAGCCATAACATATCACATCTAAAACAATAAACAAGACCATGAATATACTAAACCAAGACACCAAACACCAAGCACATAATTCTGGCTTTTCAACCATAGGCTTGGAAAAACCTCGACCAAATTTACATCAACGTATACAGTCTATGTATGCAACATTAGCTTAGTGAATCCACCTCGAATAAACCTTGCTACAAACAATATAGACTCTCTATGTGCCTAGAGTCTGCTTGACTGTAGATGTGTAGGTATTTTGTTGCTATTTAAAACTGTTCCAAAAATATAAGGTCTGTTTATTGCAGTGCATAAGTGATTGCATGGAGTAGTGTGGTTGAAGATGAAAATGGTCTAGTTCTACATCAAGCTGATTGTATTGTTGTTATTGATTATTGCTCTCTCGATAACTACATCAGCTCTAATCTCTATGAACATATTGACAAATATATCAGATGCATTAAGAGGTGTTGAGAGTAGTAGCATAACGTCAAGTAGATTGGTGGATAGCATGTATACCAGTTGTAAACTTTATGTATTCCTTCTTGTTTCCAGAATTCGTGAACTGATCGACGTTAGAGTTAATAGAATTTTTTGTCGTTCATTGTTACGATGATTCTATTATAGCTCCTGTTAGCATTATTCCAAGAAGATTCATCCGAACTCATATAGTGATTACTAACGAGAGTGCTATCGTTTCGGACACAGACGATGGTGTACTATCTAAAGAAGATGTTCTAACGATACTCAATAGATAGACACATTCTGTACAGATACTGCTCTGAAGATATATATCCTGACACATTATCTTGTTTGTGTAGCTATATGAAACCTCTACTTTTTGGTTGTGGATCAAATTTGTGGGTAAAAAATGTGTGGATATGATTTATTGCCATAATTCATCAACTATCTGTCTCAGTGTTTAGTGAATGTTTTTGAGTTGATACCTATAGATATATAAGGTTCTTTTGCATCATTATTTTCTAGGTGGGTTATGCATATCGTTAAATCTCTTCAAGATTATCTTTCAGTATTGAATAGGTTTAGGAGAATAGTAGTTATTGGCGAGAATTGTGCTGATTGTCATGTCTTTTTAAAGCGTTATTCTCGTTGTCTAGAGGGTTTCGAGATAGTTTTACTTCCCGTTAATATAGATGATGATCTTCTCGATTTCTTCTTCTCCATCGGTATTCTAGGAATACCCATAGTCATTATCGATGGTAAACATTTCTGGGGCGATATCAACCATCTAGGTGAAGTTGTGTGTTCCTCTCAATAGCCTGATATGATCTTATGTAGATATCTACTTATTAGTAGAGCTCTCTTTTATTTAACTATTAGTTATGTTGACAACAAGATTGGTTAACAGTATAACTAATGATATTGAATGTAATTATGCAAAGTTGGTGTAGGTCTGGTGTTGTCAAGAAGTCATTGTATATTATGAAGACACAGAGATCCTGTTTGTGCGTCTTCATTGTACATGATTAACGCTTAGCTGGGTATCTTTCTAGGTAGAGAGCTAGTAGAGGTTTCACTACACTTCTAGGGCTTCTGTTACATGATCTACACTCTAGTAGTTGTTTATGTCAACTTCTTTCTATTCCTAGAATTATTTGAAGTCATTGGCTTCGATATGTTATAAAACAAGTATATGGTCTATAGACATTGTATTCGATGTATCTTCAGACGCTATTTAAATGAGTTGAGAACTAATTATTTGGTGCGGCGGCCGGGATTTGAACCCGGGATCTCCGGCTTGGAAGGCCGGCGTCCTAGACCAGGCTAGACGACCGCCGCCATAAAAATAACTCATTTTGTCTAACTAAATAAGCTATCATGACTTAATTAGGCTATCTTCTGTTCTATTGTTTTGTCTGTTAGTATTTCTTTTATGGTTTTTTCTCTCCATTGTGCTATTCTTCCGAAGAGTATAATGTCGTGGTTTTCTAGTAGTTGCTCAAGTTCCTTAAGGATGTTTTCATTTACTTTATTTAATAGACCGTAGGTGATGTTTGTATAGTGTCTCTTCAGCGTATCTATCGGGTTTGTTATTCTATGTTTTTTTAATTCGGATGATATCTTCTCTCTTATCCCGGGTATGAGTGGGTACTGTTTTGTGTAACTTGTTGTTGTATACATTATCTTTTTGTTGTGTAGGTGTAATGTTATAGTCGTATGTATTTTTGATGCCTTAGTTGCGTGAGTATATATTGTTATCAAGTTCTTTTTGGGTTCTATACTTTTAGCTAGAGTTGTATAAATGTATAGCGATACGTATTCTAGTTCAAGTTGGTTTAGGAATTGCTCAATAATGTTCTTAATGCTGTTTGGATACAGGTTTTGAGATAAGAGCTCTAGAGGCCATGTGTACACTATCTTGCTGTACTTTACGATTGTTCCTGTTGATAATGCTAAAATCTTTTTCTCTACATCGATCTTCCTTATATTAGCTACCGAATGTATCGGTCTATATGTTGGAAATCTGTATGATTTCTTCAATTTAGTGAAGAGCTCTACATCAAAACAAAGCCTATTGCTATTTAGCCATCTTGTAAACCAATTCATCTGGACATCGATATCAATGAAACCTACGGTCTTTAGAACGTAGTCACCTGATTTCAAAACGCTATGCGTAACCTCATAACATTTAACATCTATTCCGAGACTATGAAAAAAATTTGCTTCATCAGGGTCTATGAATAATGGAGCTTTAGCAACAGTATCTCCTCCATCTAATAATTGGATATACCCTCCATCACCTCCATGAACATCAACAGCTAGAGCATTCCTGTTGTATAGTTTCGCTACATAAAGTGCTTTTAAAGCTGAAATCCCTGAACCTATTACAACAACATCTACATCCATCATAGATGTTCCAAAAAGCGATATACTGTATACAGAATTAAAAATATGAAGAATTCATTACCACCACAACTTTAGCTAGAGAAATAATAGAATTAAGTCATCGCACTCTAGACATATGAGAATCATAGCTGCATATAATAGGCTATACAATTGTATACAAAGATTGTATTTGTTCATATAGTTTCGTGATTAATGAATGATTATATCTAATATAAGAGTTGAACTAGTTAGTATTTAATGATCAAGTTATTGCAGCTGAAAGAAGTAAATGATCTTTCTCTATAATACCTGCAGGTACAAGTGCTTCATATCTCTTCCTTCTTTTGTTCTGTTTCACGTAATCGAGAACATATTCGATGATTTCTTTAACTGATGGCGCGTAACCTGCAAAAGCTTTTGTACCACCTATGATTATTATTGGAAGAGACTTAATGGAAGAGCTTATGGTATCGCTCCACGTGTTGTAAGGCACAATCACGATCTTGATACCGTACTCTTTCTTAAGAACTTCTGCAGCGTGTTGAAGATTGTCTAGAGCGCCTGTACTTACAGGATCTAATCCTATAATTGCTAGTACCTCGATCAACATGTTACATATCCCACAGATAAAAACTTAAACATATCGATACATATATTAGCAGGCAGACACATGGCTGAAACTATGTGGTTCAACTACAGAAAGACACCTCTAGGTACAGCTGTTAGAGAGACCATGACGGCTATAGTAGGCGTATACACATCTAGAGAAGAGGCTGAGAAAGATATGGAACAACTCAGAGAAATTCTTTCAGCAAATCTAAAAATAGTGGATATAGCTTTTAACGAAAACTACGAAAAGATGTGTCTTCTCGATCCAGATATCGCCGATGTACATGTTCAGACCAGAGGAAGATACCTACTGGTAGCTGTATGGAGTGCTACCGAACCTTAACACCAGATCAGATGTTTGGTAGGGGAACATCCATAACGTATGCTACGAGACTTACGGCTATAGGTAACGTTAAATTGTCTTCAGGACTTAAGAGCTCAACAGTTATTGCTACGAAACTCAGAGTAATAGAATTAATAATGTTCCAATTTAGGGTATAGATCAGTACTGTGAATATGGTGAAAGTTGTTAGAATAGATAAATCAGTATGTTTTAGGAACTTCCTTCTGGTTTGCGTAGACATTGAGATAATAGAAGAAAGAGCGTCGACTATACCCAATGCCAAAATCCCGTACACAGCTACATGGCTGAAAAGCACGTAACTTATCGTTATAGATAGCAGAGCAAATGTTACACATATGTAGCCGTACCTCAACTCATAGCTTCTTTCAACACTTGAAATAATATCTATAAGCCTTTCCTCATATCGCGAGAACATCTTATCTATGTTTTCAAGAATATCGGTATTACCCTTCACGACAGTTTCCAGACTACTCAAGAATTTCTTTCTAATATCTCCAAGAACATGTATGAATCTGTCTCTTAGGTTCGGTACACGTATCTGTAGACTGTTTATGAATGCTGCTGTAAAGAGGAGAATAACCATAGTTAGTAGCGTAGGGTCTAGAGAATAAGAGAGTAGAGTATTCATGAACTCTCTATAGGGTTGTGAGAAAGGAATTATTAGTATAAGAGATAGTGTTAGATGTATGGTTTTTCTCAAGATATTCGATGTGTATATTGTTTTGAAGCTTCTCGAAATTATATTCATTAATTAGTTTCACCTACATTGGTTCTTATGTAATCACGTATCTCGAACTCTATATACTCATATCCACCACTCTTCTTACCTCTAAAACCATATATAGCTAGAATATTATTTCCAACAATATCCCATTTTTCATTACCTTGACCCATATCTACCTTGATTATTCTCGATGAGGGTGGAAATATCCAATATGCTACATAATCATATTCAACTACCTCGGGACTATACCTATTCTCATACATATTCAATCCAATTCTTATGGGAGCTCTAAATCTTATACCGAAAACAATGTAAGGTCTTCTCTTGCTTCCCCTAAAACCAATATCGATCATAACAACCCTAGGACTGACCTTGATACCGTTAACAACCACAATCTCTTCATCGAGAAATTCCTGCATATTCGTCCAAAGCTTAGATACCTCTCCATTGAATGCTTTCTCATCCTTCATTATAGTTCTATAATATTCATATGGATCATTATAATCGAACACTAGATAATAAGATATGCATCCCAAAGAGACATAGAAAAACCCTTGCGCATAGATAGGTTCTACATGTTTACCCGCTTCTTCTAGAAATTTTTGAGAAGCCATAGAACATCAACTCGTTAGGTATTCTGAAGAGTATTAAAGAAGTATGAAGCTTCTGCATACTCTCTATTCTCCGTATTCTTTCGAGGTCCTAAACCATATGCCATCTTCCTTACATACTCTTTTATCTTCTCCATAACCTCTTCATGATGTTCTCTACTCTCTCTACGCCATGCCTCTGGATCATTTAGAAGTATGGAGGCAACAACATGTTCTACATAAACTTCAGCTACAGGACAGTTATATACACAGAATCTACATCCTGTGCATCGATCTCTATTAACAAAAGGCCTAGTCCTTCCATTAAAGTACGAAACTTTTGCAGCTTCTGAAGGACATATCGTTTCACAAGACCTACATCCGGTGCAGAAGCACCATCTGTAGAATAGTTTCAGGACATCTATGAGTCTTTCGATACTGTTGCTCTCTGTTAATGTTAAGCTTATTTTTCCTTTAACGTCAAGCGATATATAGGTGTTAAACCATTTGATGAACACACGATTTCTATCTACGTCAACTTCGTATTGATCTGGTTTAAGTATAGAGATTTGGTTCTCTAGAAACTCCATATCTATAGGTATCATCATCTTTACTTCAAAACCACCATTATCTCGTCTAACTATCTCTATACTGGGATCTGACATGGATTTAAAGCTTTGGAACCAATTATCAATGCTGTTAGATACTTTAAGTCTTCTAGCTAGCATAGACTTATATCTTGCTGGTCCAGCCCATCTCCATAATCCGTAGTCTATCCATTCTCTAGGCATATTCATTCTCTTAGCCCAATACTCTAGAACCTCGAGCCATTTACTCCATAAATCTCTATGTGTTTGTGAAACAAGCTCAAGCTCCGCTAAAGTTGAGGCAGGACACATAAAGCAACCGATTCTTTCATAACCCATGAAGTAGAGGGGGTTCACAGACACTTTATTCATGAATATGTAGAGCCATACCTCAAACTGGGACCATTCATTTATAGGCGAGATATTCAGCAACATTGGAGCCCATCGCAGTCTCCATACACTTGGACTTCTTGCTCTATCTATAGACTCGTATGCTCTCTGACCAACAACATTTAATCCACCAGAGCTCCATAAACTTTTTACGGTATAGGCTAAAGGAGCTAGTTTACAAACCTTGCAACACCACCTATAGTCTCTACCAGGTATCCCTAACTCGTTTACTGTTTTCCAGAACTTATCTTGAGCTGAAGCCTCGATAAGTTCTAAACCATAACTTTTAACAATACTGTAGACAGTTGATACTGTCTCGGGAAGCTCTACACCTGTATTATTGAATAGTATGATTGGGTTTAGCCCTAAATCCAGTACCAGATGAAGACTTACGAGACTATCTTTACCACCACTAAAAGACACTATCACAGGTTTATCTATCTTCTCATTCATAATAGCTATGAATTTCTTAGCTCTCGAAACCAGTATGTTCATATATTCCCCATGAGCTTTAACCACATCATCTATGGTAGTCTTTCTATATAGATCGCTACTCAGGGCAACACTATCTGTTGCCGAAGAACCCCACCAACTATGAACCATTACCTTACCTTTCCCCTTAGAGTAACCCAGACCAACAACATTGTTTCTGGGGTCAAGTAGGATTACCTGTTTTTCAGGTTCTATAACTTTATCTATACGAATTATATCAGAATGTTTATAGTACTTCTTATGCACAGTAATGGTTTCAACTACATCAGGATAACAGGTGTACAGCTTTATTGCCGAAGTTCTTGACAACCTAAATCTCCATTTTCTAAGCAGGGGATCAAAATATAGACGCCCCATCTGAGTTCCATCGATCACAATTTCCTTCATTTCATCGTAATATGGAGCTTTATTCACAAGCGCTATAGATCTACCCACAATATCGTTGAATCCTTTAGATGTACCAAACTCATAGATATATGCTGCATAAAGAGACTTGTAGTCTCTTTCAAAAGCAAGTCTAGCATCTCCTGGATCAGATAATGGAATTCTTATCGCTTTACTTCTGCATCTAGGGCATATTTCCTGTAGTATAGGTATGTTGCAGTTAAGACACCACCAGATCCTCTTAACCTTTGGCCAATAGATCTTCTTGGGCATACATGTTTCACTTGCATAACTACTCTAAGCTAACTTGTATCTACGTTTAAATAGCTGAAAAACCCACCGTATTGTTCTGGAATACGTGTGTTGTCGATAAACGAGATATTGGCTGGGTAATCTAATGAAGGAAAGCAAGATGAGCGATATTGTGGTAAACTATTTTATAGAAAAAGGAGAACTGTTCAGAAGAATTATGGACTCCAGGATCATGACTACAAGAGCTAAGAAGATAGCTAAAGGTATAGCCAAACAATTGATTATGCTAAGCATAGAGAAAGGATATGTACTAGATGTGGGATGTGGTACTGGGAGGATATCTCTAGAGCTCGCTGAAATGGGCTACAATGTGGTAGGTATAGATATTTCTCCCATATACATAGATATTGCTTCTGAAAGAGCTAAATCCAGAGGTTTAAGCAATAGAGTTACGTTCATTCTCTGTGATGCAAGATCTATAGATCAGTGTGACTTTGGTTCTACAAGATTTGATGCAGTGATATTTGTATGGTCTTCTGTCATAGGGTATTATGATGGGGAAACAGATGTACATATACTGAATACCGTTAAGAATATAGTTAAAGATAGTGGAGTATTAATGTTGGTAGATTTCGTGAACAAAGATTACCTAGTTATGGAGTTAGGACTCATAGGGTCCAAGCCTGTGGCATATGATTATGACGATGTTATGGTACTTGAGCATACAATATTTAATCCAGTTGCAGGCGAGATACTAATAAAGCAGCGATTCTACAAAAAAGAGGGACCCCATCACATGTTTCTGGATGAAGCTATGTTTAGAATGAGGATCTATAGTTTAAGCGAACTTGTAGATATAGCTAGAAGAAGTGGTTGGTGTATCCATAAGGTTTTGAAGGATGTTGAAGGAGAGCCGGGCTATACACCACTCAAACCATTGAACATTATATTCACGTTATGTAGAGAACACTAGATGATATTCATAAACTTAAGTTCAGTTTTTAACTCTATAAATGTGTATAGTGGTTTTGGATGATGTATGAGTCCCGCGGAACAGATCAGGTAATGATGTAACCACGACCACTGACACTAACACCATGTCCCGGTGCTCTAAATTGGGAAACAATGAAGATGCATGTTTAGAGAAGAGCTTTAGAATAGCTCCAATAACATTTAATGATATAAGGAGCAAGGTGTTAGAAACATTTAAGGAAAGAGTTTCTGTGCCTTATAGAGCTAAAGGGAATCAAACTAGGATCTGGATACTTAGGTATCTTCTAAAATGTGAAAAAGTTTTTCAGGTAATAGTAACAAGTCTAGGTTCTATTGCTAGACTCCCTACAGATCTCAATTCATTCTATCTAGACATGCTCAATATAGCTAGCGATAATAAGTACATCGATATAGTTACCAATGCTAAAAAAGCTGTAACGATAGTAAGCAATCTATGGAGGGAATACCGTAAACACATCCTTAGTAGCACATCTCCTGAAGAAGCTAAACAAAGAGCAAGAGAATTCGTTGGTCGAGCTCTTTCTGTCGTTAAGAGAGATACCAGGTACTTCAACTATCTACCAGATATCGTTAAGACTGCACGTACCATGCCTTGTATTGTCTCATCTAATCCAACGTTCATAGTATCGGGAATGCCTCAGGTAGGAAAATCGACACTTGTATCCAAAATCTCTACGGCTAAACCCAAGGTATCGCCATATCCCTTTACCACTAAAACTATAGTTATGGGTCATATAGCTATAGGTGATGTAGTTATACAAATAGTTGATACACCAGGGCTTTTGGATAGACCGCTAGAAGATATGAATGCTATAGAGAGAAAAGCAATATCAGCACTTAAACACATAAATGCTGTAGTTATATACTTGATGGATCCTTCTGGTGATGCCTACTACGACTTCAGATCGCAAATAAATGTGCTTAAATCAGTTGAATCACTTATAGGTAGAGATAGAATTATTGTTGTGTTCAATAAAGTTGATAGAGTTAGTAACGATAGGATTGCCTATTATGCAGAACTTGTTGAGAATACTGCTGGCCACGAAGTTAAGGTAACGATAAGTGCCTTAAATGGATACAACTTAGATCTACTTATCTTAGAAGCTCTAAAGAAATACGATAGCATCTATAAGACTAATTACGCTGTATACCTCATCAGATAGCTGTTCAATAACTATTTATAGGAATTATTGTGGTTCTTCTTCTATATCTATATCTATAGGTATCTCTGATTCTTCGCCATGGGGCTCTACCTCTATGTTTTCCACATCTTGAACAGATGCTTCACTACTTACAGTCTCGGCAGTTGTCTCTTCTTTCTTTTCTTCTACTGTTTCGCTATGAACTATATCGAGCACCTTTGAGTATATCCAAAATTCATCGGCTATAGATGGAATCTCATTGAATCTATGTTCGAAGCCACAAACATTACATATAACCTCTGCACTCCTTTTCTCACCAGTTTTATCGGTTTTTATCGATATAGTTAGACTATGAGGATTACCACAAACAGGACACTGCTTAAGGCTTTCATAAGCCTTGACCTTCCTAGCTTCTTGCATCATCTTTTTAACTACTTGCCAGGTTCTTCGCCACTTACTTCTACGTTTAGCCATATATATATCACCCGCATACAGAAATGGATTTAGCCTATTTATATAGTTATAGCATTCTCGCCACAGCTTTCTGGAACAACATCTGGAAGATGTTCTATAGGTTTATGATCTATAAACTTTAAAGCTCGCATAGCTTAGAACTAAAAGAGTGCTAACCTTGATGCTCTAGGTGTCTCGATATGAGTGAGCGTAGAAGAAGGAGAAGTATATTCGATATATTTGACGAGCTGTTTAGAGAGCTACAAGAAGAGCTAGAGGATTTCGAGAGAGAGCTCTCCAAGATACATCCGGTGGATCCCGACGAGTTTTCGGATATCCATAGAAAACCCATAGTGTATGGCTTTAGGATCGAGATTGGTCCAGATGGTGTTCCAAGGATACACGAGTTCGGTAATGTTAGGAAGGGTGGTAGAGCACGTATAGTTGTTACAGATGAACGTGAACCTCTTGTAGATATCTATGAGGAAGAGGATAGGGTAAGGATCGTGGCAGAGCTACCCGGTGTTGATGAGAACAAGATAAAGGTTGAAGCTCTAGAGGGTAACAGAATATTAATCGAGGCATCAAACCATGATAAAAAATACAGGAAGGAGCTGGAGCTACCGGTCGAAGTGGATATAGATACGGCTGAAGCTACCTATAGAAATGGTGTACTAGAGATAACGATAAAGAAGAAACAGAAAGAAAAGAAAGGAAGATCTATACAAATCAAAAAAGCTTAGCTAGATATACTTTGTTTCAACATTTTTTTCTATAATTCTCTCTATATGTATTCACAACTCTTACGCCTCCATAAGGATTCGTTAACCTAATAGTTAGTGGCTTTATATTCCCACTAAATATATCGTTGAAAATCTGTAGAATACTTGTACAGCTGTCGGCTAGTTTCTGGTCTGAACATATGATTCTCGTTTTTTCAGCTATTTCAAGTAGAATCCCATCAATAGTTACGTAGCTACCTAGCGTAAGTTCCCTGAAGTCTACCTCTATACCTATTTCAGGAATACTTATGGTTGTATCTTGAGGTATGTAAAGCAATGTATTAAGGTCCTCGGGCCGCTTAACTTCGACTTCTATACATTTTTCTATGCTTTCGCTAATTATTGGTATTATATCGCTTTTTCTGTGACCACAATAACTACATTTCAAGGAAACTATTACTATATCCTCATACTGTGTCGAATATTCAGATATCGTTATCTCGGCTTCATTTCTGCATTTAGGGCACAGTATTGTCTGTTTTGACAGTAGAGATATAGATTGATGATACATATCATCACCGGTGTCTACTTCATTGATTACATGGATGGTATATTCCTAAACAAAGGGTTTTTTATTATGCTTTACACAGTATTTCAATAAGGTTTGAGAAGAACATAAACTTAAAAGCTCTTCAATGGATTTGGTGTACTTAAAGGTGGCTTACTTATGGTGCTCTCAAAGATATATATGAAAATGTATAGGTTCTGGGACACTCATTCTAGACTTGTAGTGGCGATATTCGTCCTGATTGCATCTATTGTTGCTTTCTGGTTGAGGATTCAGCAGTATCTCAATGTCATCAATATTGGTATGGGGGTTGTGTATCCTGAGGCTAAGCTGGATGAATTAGATCCATTTGTGAATTATTGGATAGTAAACTACATGGATCGTCATGGTATCGCATCTCTACTAGACTTAACGGAAAAAAACCCAGCTACGTGTCTATTCTGGTATCCTGAGTGTCGGAATCTCTATTCAACAGAGTTACCAGGGCATCTACTCACGATATATTTCCTGTACCAGTTTGTTAAATTGTTTGGTGTAGAGTTACTAGATTTAATGGCACTTATACCGCCTATACTTGGTACCTTAGGTGTGATTTTCACAGCGTTAGCAGTAAAAGAATTGACAGATAGTGATATAGCATCAATTATTTCAGCACTTGCCTATGCACTAGTTTTTCTAAGTAGAGAAGTAGCTGGATTCACAGTTAAGTATAGTTTTGGATTGTTTACGGCTCCACTAGTTCTGTGGCGTCACATACGTCTACTCAAAAAACCCAACATAGTTAATAGCGTGTTGGCGGGACTAGCTATAGCATATGCAGCAAGCGTATGGACGGGTGTAGGACTTACAGCAGTACCTATCTATGTAACGCTAGTTCTTGCACCAATTTTCATAGATTTAACACAAATAAATAACTTTAAGAAGTATACACTAGTTTTTGCAATAGAGATAGCGATACCTACTATAGCAATGATCTCTATGAAGGCCTATCATGGTGGAAGAATGATCATATACCTAATATTCCTTATAACTTTCGCCTTCTATATCTTCGGGGCCATACTTAGTCTATTCCTAGGCTCTAGAGCTATGCTACATGCTAGGAAGTCTAAGGGTGTTAAGAGAATATTTATAGTATCTCCAACGAAAATATACATAACTGTACTGCTTATACTGGTAATAGCGGGTGCAACGATACTAGGTTTAGCGGTATCTGTTCCAGGATTTCTGCACCAACTCACTAGGATTATACCTGTCGCTGGTAAGATTCTGCTGGGTCTTGGTATTAATCCTGGTGGTGTCGCGGCTACTGTTGCCGAGTACAGATCCGGTGGTGAATATCTTGAGTGGTATATGGTTATACATCTACTATTGCTGATATTCATATTGATTCCTACAGCTCTATATGATGCCTTTAAGAATAGAGCGTATATACCGCTGATATTCTCTATATGGGCTTTCTTATCATGGTACGCAACCTACAATACTGTGTACTTTAGCGATTATACTAAGGTGGTTTTTGCCTCAGTAATAGGTTATAGTATAGGTAGATTACTACTTTTTGCCAAACCGCAGATAACGTACATAGGTAAAGCAGCTAAAATTAAGATAGATTTTACAAAATTTATTGCGCTACTTATAGTCCTATCTATTACCATTCCATCTATATATCTAGCTTATGCATCTTCAATAACTTACAACAAGTACCCAATGATAGTGCTAGCTGAAGGTTTTTACACACCTACAGATGTATGGATATCTGCTTTAAGGTTTCTGCAGAGAAATACCTCTCAAGATTCTCTAGTCATAAGTTGGTGGGATTACGGCTACTGGCTTTCGGTAATAGGGAACAGATCTACAGTAGCGGATGGAGCTACAATAAATTCTGAGAAAATACAAAAGTTAGCGAGATTCTTTACCAATAGCTATAATGAAACCTATAGGCAGCTGAAAGATTTTGGTGTATGCAGTAAGAGAGAGGTGTATATAGTTATATTTAGTCCGGTCGATGTCTATATAGTTCCAGAAACCAAGAAACTGTTTATTGCTTTTCCTGTATATCCCCAAGGCTTTGGCGATATACCTAAATTCATAAGCGCAATAGTTTATCTAGCGACAGGTAGATGGGCTCAAGAGAATCTTACTTATAGTACTTCACTCTATCAGTTTGATATATATAGCAATGAATGGATCAATCATGTGCTAACCTCGGGTTCGCTAGGACAGAAAATCACGTCATTTGTATCTCTAAACATAGATTCAGAAAGAGTCTTAAGTGCAACTCTTCCAAGGCTATTTATGTGGTCAGTATCAAAAGCTTTAGAAGATCTATATCCATCATTTGAACAAACTATTGTGCCTACACTACTTGTTGTAAGTCATGAAGGAAGACTAGCTATATTCTCTGATCCACTAGTCTTTGGATATTCTCTAAGCCCAACAAAACTCAACCAAGATATTTACGATATAGCTTACACAGCAATTTCACAACCAATCGAGTTAAGCAACAATATGTATAGATACGTATTCGTGTCTATACTAAAACCTAGAGATGAGTTTTTAAACATCATCTGTAGCTAAATCTTCCTCGCCCTCGCCTTCAACATATTCTTCCCCTTCTTCTTCTACTTCACTAGATATGTGTTTACTCCATTCTCCAGCTTTTACATGAGCCTTCATATGATGGAAGAGATCTTCAGAAGAGAAGAAGAATATAGCATCTATAGATACAGAAGCTGTTGAAGGTTCCGCAAAACTGGGACACAGATGCGATATATCTACACAAAGAGGACATACTATAAGACCTGAAGTCAAATCCTGACAAGTCTCGACTTCCAATCCCTCACCCATTTTGTATCTCTTGCGAATCCATCTAGCCTCCCATCCATAGGACATAAACATCTCACCTTATCTCAACATCTACCACTATACACCACACACCAGGTGTAACTATATAGCAAGTTTATTAATCAAAATCATTTTATGCTGTAAACCTGTCGATAATCTTTTAAACAAATTTCCTAATTACGTTCAAGACATATACAACTTTTATATGGATAGATCGTAAGCCACTGCACTAAATTAGAGAATAGAGCCTCTAGAACTTTACAAACAGTTCACATCACCTACTTTATCTTGATGATATTAACTATCTGTTATCTGTGGGTGTACCCTAATTAATATCGATAGATAGATTATGAAGTGTTGATGCGGGGGGTGGGATTTGAACCCACGCAGGCCTACGCCATCGGGTCCTCAGCCCGACCCCTTTGACCTGGCTCGGGCACCCCCGCATTATTTTATAGACTTGTGCCTATTTTGTGATTTTCTGCAGAAACCTAAAAATATTTATTCTAGTTTCCGCTTCGATATTATGATAGTGGAGATAAATTATTTTGAGCTAGTCAAAGCTTCTACAAGGCTTTCCTTTTCTTTAATTTCTTTGACCTGTAGTATGAATATCGTAGGTCTGCCTGGCAGAGGTGTATCGCTACATTTGACTTTCCCATAATCATCGATGTATGAGTATCTGCATTTCTGTTCTTGTGGTGGAGGAGACGATATTACGAATATCTGTTGATCGCTAGCCGTTATTATTGTGAAACAATTTCTGGTGTTACATAGTAGTGCCGAGTTTATGTTCATAGTTGTAAGTCTTGAATATAGAAACAGTATCATATCTTCAAATGATGTAAGCTCTATAACCGATACCTTCACCTTGTAGTCCACCCTTATGTGAATCATTTATCTTTTCAACCTATATATCTTAATGAGAGGTATAACCAGATCTTAAGTAGAATATCTTATCCCGGTTTTATGTATAGAATTAAGTAATTCTTACCACATAGATATACGATTATGGGTTTCTGACTATCTTCTGCTTTATATGCACTAGTTCTCCTAATACAATTCTATCACTTAAAGCTTTAACTATCTTAACTCTAGCCAAATAACCTATATACCTTTTGGAGATCTTCACTAAGGTTACAGGACCGTGGGTTAATGGATATCCAACTAGGTAGTGAGGATATCTATGGTGTTTTGAAGCGATAACTACATCGATATGTCTACCGATAAACTCCATCTTACGGTAGGTGTTGAAGTTCCTAATCTCTTCTTTCAATACTTCTTGATATTTCGGGATTTCTGGATCAAAAGCTCCAACAACTTTATCTATTTTTTCGAAAGCTGTTTTAGGTAGAGGCCTAAACTTGTAGAGCACAATTCTTTCCACACCCAGATCTTTCAGAAGGGGTATCACTTCTATCGTTTTCTTTATATCTTCTACATCTTCGTGGGGAAGCCCATGAATCAGATAAACATATGGTCTCAACCCTTTATCTGCAAGGAGCTTTATAGCGTTTAAAACATCTTCGCATTTTGATGGTCTGCCAACAATATTTAGGAGTTTATTGCTACAGCTCTCAAGCCCTATGTATACTGCGGTATTCTTGAGGTATCTACCTAATACCTCGGCAACCTCTCTATTCATAAGACAAGCTTTAATGTTTTCAATAGATATAGATGCCTTACCTTCGCTTACCTGCTCAATGTTTGCGAGTTCTTCAAGTAGTTTCTCTATCATATCTATGTTTGGTGAAGGATTGCAGGGATCTGTGAGAATGTCTCGGACTTTAGCATCTCTTCCAAAATCCAGGAAATCTGGTGCACTTAGAACAATACGTGTAGCTCCAAGATCAAGTAGTCTACGTACTTCTTCGACTATAGAGTATGTATCTCTCGACCTTGCATATCCATGTATTAATGGAACATTACAGTAACCGCAACCAGGCGGTATACCTGCTGGACATATAACTCTTTTACTTAAATCTTCAGAACTACACACTCTGCACTCACTACACGAACTAGCGACAGAAGGTCTACAGAAATTACTACAGCCTCTAACAACTTCTACATAGATCCTACATGCCCAATAATATGGATAATTCTCTAAATCATTAACCTCGGGTATGACCTTGAAAAGCAGATCCTTAGGTACCCAATAACCTAGACCACCACTTACAATCCTATTTCCACGCTTTATAGCTAAACCCTTTGGAACTTCCTTACTGCTACCTATTTCGTGAACTATTTCGTAAAACGAACAATAACCACATCTACGGAATAGATAATGAAGAGTATATTCAGCTTCACCAATAAATGCTACATCAAAATCTAAAGCCTTAAGAACAGCTTCATCTAAAGTTCCCGGACCACCTAAAACAACGAGACCTCTATTTTTTCGAAATCTTTTCAACAATTTTAAAAGTTTTTGAACCGCAGTAGCATCACTAACCATAAACGATATGGCAACAACATCATAGTTTCTAACAAGTTTCGGATTGCTCATAATGTTTTCGTAGGGGTGAAGAACAGCTTCAAACCCATAACTCTCGAGTAGAGCGGTAACAAGTCTTGGACCCACACCTATAACATCAAGTGTAGCAAACCTCTTTCCACTACAACGCGCATTTGCATCAATAACAAGTACTTTCTCCAAATCGACCAAGCCTTTGTGATTAGCATGGTATATTCTTAAACAATCTGTGGAGCTTTACCAAAGCTATAGCTGCATCAGCTACAGCATTAGGTGCTCTGTATACATCCATTTCGGATATCTTTACGATTCTTCCCATAACTAGATCCTCTTTGGTAAACGGGGTTTCACCTGCCTGAACAACTACACCAATATTCTCTCTATCTTTAAAGTTTATCTCGCATATATCAGGAGCATCATCAACATTATGAACTATGAATAGAGCATCATTCATCTTAACCATCTCCTTTAAGTCCTGAAGTCTGGGAAACACCAAGAACCTTCTATCGAGCCTGTAAGCAAGCTTAAAGACCTCGGGCACGCCTGTTTGAGCTGCTACACCTACGGGTCTTACAACGATAAATGCTGAAACAATACTCATTGAGAACGCTAGCTTAGCTAGGTCATAAAGTCTATGAGGACTTGAAGGAGCATAGGCTATCAAGTATAGCTGTTGTATGGATATAGTGCTCCACCTCAATCTAGGTATAGTTTTCACGTACGTATAAAGCTATGGAGTAAGATAATGGTGGAGGAACAGCTTCTCCTACCTGATTGTATTGCTGATCTCTATCACCAAAGAACACATGATTATCTGGGAATCCCATGAGCCTTGCTTGTTCACGTACAGTTAGTAGGCGATTTTCATAAGGATGTAAAAACCTTGAGGAACCTAGAACAGTTGGAGCTAAATCATTTGGATCTAGTCTTATATAATTTGGAATTCTTTTTAAAGCTCCCTGGTAATAGAAGAGAGCTTTACCCCAGACAATCCTAGCCATTCTCTTCAACTTTCTATCAGTAGGATACAGACATGAATTGTTAGGCAAATCTGTTTCACATGAAATATCATCTAAAACATCCCTTACCAGTACCTTCTTACCAGTAGGCTTAGGTTTCAAAACAACATTAGACACAAATAATCGGGTTCTTCTACTTGGAGTCCCATAATCTTCTGCCCTAAGCAAATTAAAGAAAATCTGGCTGTATCCAATATAGCTAAATTCCTTAACTATAGACTCCCTTATTTCAGATGTATTTAGCGCTGGTACATTCTCCATTACGAATATCCGTGGCTTAAGCTCGCCCACAAGCCTTATGAAGTCTAGAACAAGAGTTCCTTGAGGATCTTTGTAGAGGCGGTCCAAGGGATCTTTCTCTCTCTTAGGGTTTGCTCCTGTGAAAGGTTCACAAGGAGGACTACCAATAACTATATCGGGTTTTCTGCTGATAAAGTATGCTATATCTTTTCCATCTATATCCTTTATGTCTTCAACCAGAACTATTGTGCTAGGGAAATTGAACTTGTATGTCTTTCCACATGATGGATCGCTATCTATAGCCATAGCTATCTTGAAGCCGGTATCTCTAAAACCTATAGAGAATCCTCCACTTCCACTGAAAAGATCTACAACGGTATATTTCATGGCTATACACTTTTCTTCAACTCATCTATTAGCTGTCTAAGGTATGATACGAGTTTCCTATTATCAAGTTCCACAAGTTCTGATCCACACTTTAGACATCGGAAATTGTTTTCGAAAGCTTCATCAAATGAGTATTGTGTTGAGTCTATAGGGCATATATATGATGTGTGAAGCTCTTCATACGAAAGTCTCTCTTCTAGAACTCTGATTATCTCTCTTTTTCTCTTTTTTACTGCTTGCTCCAGCATAGGTCTACTGGTAAACCATATATAGTCGTGCCACCGGGTATCGCTTCTTGTGGATCTATTATAGGCTACAAATCCATGATTTGCTAATTCGTAAAGCAATCTCCTAACATCGTTTACCCTTATGTTGAGTTCAGTGCTTAACTCCTCATCGCTTTTACCTGTTTCCGATCCTAGTAGAGATACTACAATTCTTTTACCATTTTCACCAGCTATAGCCTCCACAACCTTGAGGAGTGCATCATCACTCAACTCTCTTCACCACCTTATTTTTCGCACTCGGTATAATATAGTATTTTGCATCGTGAAAGCATAACCCTAGTTCTATACCTTTCCAGAGCCTATCGAGAAATAGAGCTAATGCTGATACTTCTGAATGAGGTTGATTACCTACAGCTATATTGTAGTCGGCAAGTTCATAGAATATCCTCTCGACTTTTTCAGAACCTATAACAACTAATATCTTGCTACAGTTCTCTCTGACAATATCTATAGTATTATCGAGAGGTAGACCATACATAGTTAAATGTACAACACATCCACCACTATTTTTAAAGCTATTGATAAGGTTCACAGAATTTATCCCCATTTCTATCTTGAAGTATCTACCGCCCCAACGATCTACTACCTTCTCTATAGATATCCTAACATTCTCGTCAACAGCATCGGCAATATAGATCCCTCTAGCTCCAAAAGCTCTAGCAACAAGCGCTACATGTGTAGTTACTCTACGGTCTCTGTTAGGTCTATGTCCAAGCCTAAGCACATAAACATCTATACCAAGTTCTTCTGGACTTGTTGTACAGTACGACATAAAGCATCCTTGAGCAAGTCTATGTTGTATCTCTTTAAAGCTGATATGGTGATGGTATCTATAAACTGTGCTTTATATTCATTAGCTCGTAGCTTGATCAATTCAATTATATTGTTAATGTCTACACCATTAGCTACATCTATTTTGTTTAGAGCTATTATCAAAGGCTTACCCAAAGCCCCTATATCCTTTAGTATATTGAGTGAGGTCTTAAATTCAGTTTCTATCTGATCTAAACTTCTACTTCCATCTACCACCAGTAGCACTACGTCAGCGTTGCTTATCTCTTCTAGAACAGCTCTAAACGCCTCTATAATTCCTATAGGTATGTTCTTGATGAAGCCTATGGTGTCTGTAACCACGACATTAATACCGCATACTCTGATCATATACGATTTGGGGGAAAGTGTTGTAAACATCTCGGTTCCTGTGGGTTTAACAAGATTAGTTAAAGCATTGAATAGAGTGGTTTTACCGGCATTTGTGTACCCAACTATAGCTACATGTATAAATCCTTGTTTCTTTCTCTTCTCACGTTCATGGGATCTCTTGATTCTAAGTTTATCAAGTTCTTCTGATATCTTCGCTATACGTCTAGTTATGTGTCTGTAGTAGACGTCTATAGCATATCGGCCTAAGCTTAAGAATCCCGGTAGCTCGCCCGCCTTTACCCTCTTAATCCAGTCGCGAATGAGTGGTAACTGGTGCTTTAATCTCGCCATCTCTATCTGGAGAAGAGCCTCTCTAGAACCAGCATGATTCTGAAATACGGTTAGAATTATTAGAAGCTTGTCTATAACTTCTATCCCCAGCTCCTTCATTAAACATGTGACATGTCTAGGTCTAAGTTCATCATATATGCACAACTTCTTGATACCATTGTTCTGAACTATCGATTTAACTTTAGAGAGCTGAAAAGAGCCTAGGTAGCATTTGCTATTCGTCTTTTTCACATAGATGATCTCTTTTACATTGAAACCAGCCTCTCTCGATATAGACAGTATCTCATCTATATTGTTGCTATCTTCAGCTCTGACTACTAGTATCGTCTCCTTTTCCTCCAGTATATCGTCTACCTCTTATCACTTCTTATATCAACTATTTCTCCCAAGGTCACATACTTATCAATCTTTTCGTTACTCAGATCATCTTCTACAGCTGGTACTAGTAGCTTTATGTTTAGAACCTCTTCGAGCTTTCTAGCCAGATCTAGTGTAGGTCTAAGTTTACCACTCTCAATTCTCTTTATAATATTCTCGCTAACTTTTACCTTTAAAGCAAGTGTCCGTGTATCCCATCCAAAAGATTCTCGTGCTTTCTTTATCTTCTCGGAATAATCTTCAACAAGTTCCCATTGCTCACTAAGGACGGGTTTCCTACCAGCCTTGGGCTTACTTTCCTTAGCTTTAGCTGGACTAGAAATAGTAGTTGTATTGCTGACCAAAGGTCTCTGTATAACCTGTTTTGATGATTTATCCACTACTGGATCGGTTCTCGTAACAACTTGTTTTGACGCTCTTGGAGATAACTTTGTGTAACATGAGCTACATACTGTTAATAAAACATTATCTATAGCTACTCTCTTTTCTGTTCCCCTATCAATTGGGTTTCCACACATTTCACAATAAATTTGTTCGCTGTTTTTCTTCAGCTGAACCACCAAGAGATATTAAGGTGGTAAACTGTTTTTATCTTTATACTTGGTAAATAGGTATCTGGTGGACTTTAATGGCTACTGAGGATAGCAGTAGTGAGCACTATTCAGAATATCTGGAGTTGAAGGTTAGAGAGCTAGAGACGGAGCTAGAGAGTCTTAGAGAGACTTTGGCTAAATATGCTGAAGAACTAGAGTACTATAAGTCTCAGGTAGAGAAATTAATGGCACCTCCATTAGTTGAAGCAACGCTTCTAGATGTACTTGATGGCGATAGAGCATTAGTTAAAAGCTCTTCAGGACCTGTACTTGTTGTACATATTCTTCCAACAGTCGATAGACCTAAACTTAAACCTGGCGTCTCTGTAGCTCTTAACCAACGTGGATCAGCTATAGTGGAGGTTCTCCCTAGAGCTGAAGATCCTTACGTCAAAGCTTTCGAGATTGTTGAAAGACCCAGCATCAGGTACGAAGATATCGGCGGTCTAAAGAAACAAATAGATGAATTGAGAGAAGCTATAGAGCTTCCGCTAAAGTATCCACACAAATTCAAGGCAATGGGTATAGAGCCTCCAAAAGGAGTACTACTCTATGGTCCTCCAGGATGCGGAAAAACATTGTTGGCTAAAGCTCTTGCTCATGAAACTAACGCAACCTTCGTAAGACTTGTGGCTTCTGAATTAGCTCAGAAGTTTATAGGTGAAGGAGCTAGAATTGTTAAAGAACTCTTCACTCTTGCTAGAAAGAAGGCACCATCTATAGTTCTAATAGACGAGATAGATGCTATAGCGGCTAAGAGACTCGATGTAGGTACGACAGGTGAGAGAGAAATACATAGAACATTAACACAGCTTCTGGCTGAAATGGATGGTTTTGATCCTTTAGATAACGTTAAAGTAATTGCAACAACAAATAGAATAGATGTACTTGATCCAGCAATTCTTAGACCCGGAAGATTCGATAAAATCATAGAGATACCTCTACCAGATATTAGGGGAAGATACGAGATACTGAAGATACATACACGCAAAATGCCTCTAGCTCACGATGTAGATCTAATCGAGATAGCTAGACTAACCGAGGGAGCTACAGGTGCTGAAATCAAAGCCATATGTACAGAGGCAGCTTTAAGAGTCATTAGAGAAGGAAGAGATATCGTTACATCCAACGATTTTATGTACAGCATAGCCAAGGTTTTGAAAGAGCGATTCAGACCATACATACCTAAACATGTATCTACGAGTATACTCCATCTATAGGTCTAGGTGTGGAAGACTGATCCCGGCAACATTAAGATGTAGAAGTATAGATGAAGAGACTACAGAGATGTTGATGTATATGCTTATTTACCAGTTTGGTGAAGAATCTTCGAGAACTCTAGACCTCATAGATTTAGAGAAAATCAAGATATGTTTCTCTCGTAGAACCAAGAGGATCAGAGCTTTTCTATATAGAGACAAGATTTTAAGCATGGTCAGAGCATCAGATTTCTATATAGTTCCGCATATAGAGCTAGGTATACTGCTTCATAAAGTCCTACCTTTTCCTAAGCGTCGAGTTGTAGTAGCTAAGGAAATGGTGGACGATATAGTTAAGGGAAACTCTGTATTTGCTAAACATATCGTGAAAGCAGATGAATCTATAAGACCATACGATGAGGTACTGGTTGTTGATGAAGATGATAAGCTTATCAGTGTAGGTAGAGCATTACTAGATTATGAAACAATGATAACAGCTACTTATGGTGTAGCTGTACAAATTAGAGAAAAGATCGGTGAACAGAAATGAGAAAGAGTTATAAGCTTAAGCTACTTAAAAATGAATTCAAAGGTGATAAAACGTACCTCGTTACAGGATTCCAAGGATTTGGAGCAGTAGGGTTCTTAGCCCCTAGATACATTGTGTCTAAACTCAATATGGATTTTATAGGCTATATAGAGCCTCCTAGCATACCCGACTTTACATCAATCGAAGATTATGGATTCAGCATGCCTCACGAAATATTCTATAGACATCTAGACAATGGATATAGCATCGTAGTGTTACTCAATAGAGTAAACCCAGAAAGAAAATACATGTCCAGCTTCATTAACGAATTTCTAGCTCTCCTAAAGAAGATTCAGATGACAGAGGTTGTGTTGTTCGGTGGACTTGATGCACGTTTTAGAGAAGGTGAAGAAGAGTACAGATGGCTTAAAACATCATCAAGTAAGAGAGAACTTAGCGCACCTTACTTCATAAAAGGCACCTACATAGTAGGTCCTCTAGCCTCAATCCTTATATCTCTTCAACAAAACAATATTCCAGCAATAGCTATTCTACCATACACTCAGCCAGAAACAATAGACCATAAGGCTGCCGCAATAGCTGTAAAAATACTGTCATCAATTATTAGCACAGAAATTGATGTAGGTGAGCTACTCAGTTATGCAGAAAAGGTTGAAGAGATAGAGAAAATGATTCAAGAACTCTACGATCAACAGATCAGGAAGAAGGAAAGTTTAATGCATACATAATCTAGTTAAGATTAGGCTTAACTCATAGTATGTATAATATCTATGACACTGTTTATTTCTCTAGTTTATCGATCCTTCTCATACGAATAGATATGTCCTTCACAGATTTTTATCTTCCATAAATCACAATAATCTGGTCAGTCTAAATCTCTGTACTACAACCATAGATCTAAGGAACAACTAGTATAGAAAATAGAACTTAGTACATTTATAGCTCTAAAACCAATACATGCTGGAGTCCCATATATATAGGCTATCTGACTAAATTATACGAATTCAATTAAGTATAATTAGTAAGTACCTAAAATTAGTCAGTTGCAGAAATTCCACGAATACATCTAGTTCAATTGCTAAAGTAAAGGTAACTAAATAGAACATGTATAACATCTTGAATAAATCTCGTTGGACAAACGTCTAGTATTTTCAACAAATTCATCCATACACTTATGGATGAATGTACAAGTATTACTGTACAAATGTTTATATAGCTCGCAATATATAGTGAGGACAGAATATTTAGCATCGATTAAAGTGTGGTGTACATTATTGAAAAGCATCGATGAAGTGTTAAAACAAATTGAAGAAGATAACGTAAACTGGATACTGTTACAGTTCACAGATCTTCTCGGCTCGTTAAGGCAGGTTACAGTATCTAGATTTGTTAACGCTCTTGTTGGTAGATTCGATGGTAGTAGTGTTAAAGGGTTTGCTAATATCGAGGAAAGCGATTTAAGTCTTAAACCTGATTTCTCGACGTATGCTCTAATTCCATGGAATAATGGTACAGCCAGACTGATATGTGATGTGTATCTTACTTCAACACGTCTTTCAAAAGATCCGAGATATGTTGCCCAAAAAGTTGATAATATACTACTTGATCAAGGAACTAAGGCATTTGTATCAGCAGAACTAGAGTTCTTTATATTCGATAAAGTTCGTGTGAAAATAGACACATGGAGACAGTACTACGAGATCTGGAGTAACGAGGGTTACTGGAGTTCTGAAGCACCATTTAATCACACTAAAGATGGTTACTACTCGCATTATCCTAGGGATAGATTTGAGGATCTAAAGATCGAGATAGGGAATACCTTAAACAACTATTTTGGGTTAAAGGTAGAGGTTCTGCATCACGAAGTTGCTGCAGCATCTCAGCATGAGATAAACTTTAGGGGAGGATCTGCAACATATCTGGGTGACGCTATTCAAACAGCTAAATTTGTTATCAAATCTCTAGCACATAAAAGAGGCTTTATAGCAACGTTTATGCCTAAACCTATCTATGGTGATAATGGTTCTGGAATGCATATCCATGTAAGTATATGGAGAAATAATGTCAATCTATTCTATGATCCAAATGATGAATACGCTGGCTTAAGTCAATTCGCTAGATACTTTATAGGTGGCTTAATAGAGCATGGAAGAGCTCTTTCAGCTATAGTAAGTCCTACAGTAAACAGCTATAAAAGGTTGGTACCAGGTTATGAAGCACCCGTGTATCTTGTATGGGGAAAAGCCAACAGAAGTGCTGCAATAAGAATACCAGCGTACAATAACTTTGATAATAGTACGATAAGGATAGAATACAGGCCACCAGATTCAAGCTCTAATCCATATCTAGCTTCTGCAGCAATAATTCTTGCAGGACTTGATGGTGTTAAAAAGAAGATAGATCCGGGAAGCCCTACGGACGAGAATGTATATAAAATGAGTAGAGAAAGAAGACGATCGTTAGGAATAAAAGAGCTTCCAAGATCATTAGATGAAGCATTAGATGAGCTGGAGTGTGATAATGAATGGCTTAAACCTGCATTCTCTACAGAACTTATAGAGACATATATAGAGCTTAAACGTGAGGAGGCTAGAAAAATCATGTCTTATCCAACACCTATAGAGATATTCAGCTATATAAGCGTCTAGAACCTATACTCTAAATCAGATGGTTTATGCCCCAACTCACATTAAAGCATGTAGTGGATATAGATTACATAACTGTTGAACACTCTATTTCAAGATTCTTGGTGAACTATCTAGAGGTATCTAGAGGAAGTGGTTATGTAGTTGGGGTTAGCGGAGGCATAGATTCTGCTACAGCACTAGCTCTTGCTGTAAGAAGTGTAGGGCCAGAGAAAGTGTTTGCATTAATACTACCAGACATTGATACCACTCCTAGAGATGACGTGGAGGACGCTATAGAACTTGTAGAGAGGTTTGGTGTAGAATACCACATAATAGAGATATCAAGAGCCATACAAATATTCAAAGAATTGATACCTCTCTACAGTAACGATATAGCTGATAGACTTCCTCTAGGAAATCTGAGAGCTAGATTAAGAATGTGCATCCTCTACTACTACGCAAATAAACTCAATCACCTAGTCCTAGGAACAGGAGATAGAAGCGAATACCTTATAGGATACTTCACGAAATACGGTGATGGTGCAGCAGATATAGCACCACTAACAATACTCTACAAATCACAAGTGAGACACTTTGCTCAACATCTAGGTATACCAAACAAAATAATCAAGAAACCTAGTGCACCAAGACTCTGGCCAAACCATTTAGCAGAAGAAGAACTAGGAATAAAATACGAAGACATTGACCTAGTACTTACAGCATACATAGACCTAGGGATACCAGAAAACAAGATATCAGAGATAACGAACATCTGTAGAGAAGAAGTAGACAAGATACTGAAACTATATAGATCTAGTCATCACAAAAGGCAAGGAGCAATCATGCCAGACACAAAAATACTCGATATAATACAGAAAAAAATTCATGAAAACTTCTATAATCAAGTTCAAGAATAACATGAACATAAACTAGGTATAATGTGGTTATGTACACATCTACAAAACGTTAAAAAGCCACACAAAATGAGTTATTTTTATGGCGGCGGTCGTCTAGCCTGGTCAGGACGCCGGCCTCCCAAGCCGGAGATCCCGGGTTCAAATCCCGGCCGCCGCACCAAATAATTAGTTCTCAACTCATTTAAATAGCATTCAAAAGTATATCGTATACAATGGTTATTGATCGTATAACTGTGTCTATCATCTATTAGTGTCGATGAGCTAATAGTATTAACGAGTACAAAGGATTTTCGGTGAAAATTTACGATCTAGTTTTGTTGCATAAGTTATTTGAAAATAGCTATATTGGTGTTCATGATGGTGTTTTTCTGTTCATCTAGTTTGAAGTTCTCTAGTTTCTGAATGTTTCTGTCTACTTGAGTTTTCACAATTGTGATAAATTCGAGATGAGTTGTACATGAAGTCTAGTGGTAGTGGTGATTGTTGTAGTTTTGGTACTGGTTTATCTATTCTAATTCTTCTTATGGATAGCTCTTTTTATTGTCGAGATTATAAAGGATATGAGTTTGTCTGTTTTTTCAGCGGGTATTCCGATTCGATAGCTTCTAGCTATTGAGTAGAGATTTAGTGTAGCGTGCATTGGTATATACCCTAATCTGTAGGCTTCAACAAGATATTCAAGATTATCATCAATAACGATAGCTTCATCACCTTTGCAAAGTTCTATGCATTTTTTGTAGAGGATCTTCTTTATCGGTCCAAATCCGCTGTCTCTACCAACAATATGGTCTATAGTGTTACTCAATCCTATTTTATCTAATATAATGGTTACTATATCTGTTGGCTGTTTCGTAGCTATACAGATTCTTGTGTGTTCTCTAAGTTCATTTAGTAGATTAGGTTCTACAAGTAACTCTACATTATCTACAGCTCTAAGCTCATGTTGTTTAACTGCATCAGAAAGCTTTTGATATAGATCTAGATCTGTACTCCAATATCTAGTGAGAGTCCTATTAATGGTCTCCCACTTGTATAGAAAACCTTTTTCAATCAATAATCTTCTTAACTTGACCCAATTAATAGGTAGCTTAACTAATGTGGCATCGAAATCTGATACTACAACCCTTTTAGAGCTTAGTAAAAATTTTTGAAATTTGTTGAACCAAGTGTTTAGCTGTTCTCTTGAACTAGATAGATACTGTATCCATCTATTTTTCTCGGATCCAAACTTCTGGAAAGCTTTTGTGGTCTGAATAACAACCCTCGGTACATCACTTAGATCTACATCACTTTGTAGAGGATTCGATAAACCTATCTTAAAGAGCTTCAGCCATGTTCTAGGTATCTTCGGTAGGTATCTAAAGCCGTCCAGAAGCCATGCAAACGAGCCATCTCTAACATATAGTCTTTCCTTTAACTCTAAAGCATGGTCATCACCATAAAGATATAGAGCTACTAGAAGTGCTGAAAACCTATACTTCAGCGCTTCAGAGAGATCTATGCTTCCCCAGAATTTAGGGTTCAATTCAATTATATAATAGTCACCAAATTCATCAATATACCTAGTCTCAACCATTAGTATTCCACTCCATCTAAGTCTATCCACAATCTTTCTACCCAATTCAATAAGTCTAGGGTCTTTCACTATACCCTGGGCTGCTAAACTAGCTCCACCAATAGGTGTATACTCTACAACTCTCTGGTGAGTGAATTCGATTATCGGGACTCCATTGAACGCTAACGCATAATATCCTCTAGCAATACCTTCGACATACTCTTGAACAACAACAGGAGATCTAGTTAAAGCTTCTCTAACTGCTGTTTCATAACCTAAATGAAACGATGGGTTAGATGCATCACCGAGACCCTTAACCACTATAGGTGGCTTTAGACTATAGATTTTCTCGACATCATCTTCTTTCTCTATAAATACTTGGCGTGGATATAGAGCAATATCTCCTAGGATTTCGCTACATCTAACTCTGTTAGATGCTAAAACAATACTCTCATGTGGAGGAGAGATAAGGACTATATCGAGATCCTCAAAATATCTTCTATTTTTCGAGAATATGTAGAAATCTATAAAATCTATAGGTAAAACAGCTCTACATTGATACATCTTAGCTATACCTGCTACTAAGTAAACCCACTTGTTACTATCTCTATCAACTCTAACCATATGCACCTTATCGAAGTATCTAGAGAAGATATGTGGATGATACGTATGAGCCACACCAACAATTGCAAGCTTTAGTAAACTCTTTATAGATCTAGCTATAGCTACAGATTTTCTAGATGCTATAGAGGCTAAAACTATACAATCTCTCAACTTACCTCAGAAACAAGCCACTTTAGGAGGTACTATATATGCTGTTAGTATTGACACATGATGTTGATTGGGGACGAAAAGGTCCTTCTGTAAACCATGTCCTAGATAGATTAAACAGATTCGACTTAAACGATAGACTGAGGTTCTTCACTTTACGAGACAATATATACGATGGCGTAACGCTCATAATGGAGTATGAACAGAGACAAGGGGTAAAGTCCACTTTCTTCTTTAGACCAGTATATGACGATGGTTCAACAGTTGAAGAGTATAGCGATATAGTTTCAGAACTTAGAAGAGGTGGATGGGAGGTTGGTCTACATGCAAACAATGGCGAAGATCTGAGCTCTATAGCTAGCGAGAAGATGATGGTTGAGAAAGTGTATGTTGAACCAGTTGTCAGTATGAGAGTCCATTACCTAAGGATAAACCCAAACGTGATACCAATGCTTAAAACTATAGGTATAAAATTTGATAGCAGTTTGATGCCCTATAGATATGGAGTTTCGAAAAAGAATAGCGGATGTGTACTGTTTAAAGATGTTATTGAGTTACCTATAACTATTATGGAT